>Ga0210051_1001036_pt1 | contig 27801 bp, 25 predicted proteins | sample CryGey092014_all_FD_185464 | JGI IMG/M metagenome (GOLD analysis project Ga0210051, IMG submission 185464) | Groundwater microbial communities from aquifer - Crystal Geyser CG23_combo_of_CG06-09_8/20/14_all (SPAdes) (version 2) | ecosystem: Environmental > Aquatic > Deep subsurface > Groundwater...
CTATTAATTTTGGGAGATTATTGCCTCAAATAGTTTATTATTTTTATGCTTATGCAAAATTAGCTAAAAATAACGAAAAAGTAATTTTTTCAGTTCCTTCTGGTAATTTTGGAGATCTAATGGGTGGTCTTATCGCAAAAAGGATGGGTCTTCCGGTTTATAAATTTATCGCGGCTGTGAATGAAAATGACGAATTCTCTAAATTTTTAGAAATTTCAAAATATCAACCCATAAAACCTTCGAGAAATTGTATTTCGAATGCAATGAATGTCGGCCATCCGAGTAATTTAGCCAGACTAATAGATTTTTATGGAGGGCAAATGGACGAAAAAGGCAAAATTAGTAAAATGCCAGATATGAATTTAATAAAAAAAGACATATTTTCAGTAAGTATTTCCGACGATGAGACAAGAACAATAATGAAAGATGTTTATCAGAAATATGGAACAATTTTAGAACCACACGGAGCAGTTGGTTTCGCTGGTCTCAAAAGATTTTTGTCAAAAACTATAAAAACTAAAAGTTCTTTGCTCTCTATTTCTTTAGAAACAGCTCATCCGGGAAAATTCTCTAAGGAAATAAATAAAACATTAGATATTGAACCTAAAATTCCTAAAAGTTTGGAAAAAGTAAAAAATAAAAAAGAGAGATTTAAAACTATATCTTCGAATTACAAAGAATTTAAACATTTTTTAAAATAAATTTATGGAACAATTTTTAATTCAAAATCAGTGAATTTTATACTCTTGACTGTTTTATTGGATGTTTTATAATCTATACAGAAATTGTATAGATTTTGAAATATAGGGGCTGAACTTGACAGGTTGTTTCTGTTGGTATACAATAAAGTATATTATGAGAAACAATATCAAGACGAAAATTGGAAGGATAATGGCCTTAGCAGAAAAGCTGCCTTATTTTACTTTGGATGATTTGTTGTCAATTGAGAGAAATAAGAATTATCTTAAAATCCTATTTTCTCGTCAAGGAAAATCTGGTGAAATTATTCGTCTTAAAAAAGGAGTTTATGCCTCCGAGCGTTATCTTCTTGGCCATCTCGCCCAGGCAGAAATGGATTTTTACTCCGAATTTTTAGCTAACATTCTTTATCAGCCTTCTTATTTGAGTTTGGATTATATTTTATACGAAAATAATCTTTTGACTGAGATTCCCAGAAATTTTACCTCTATGACTAAAAACAAAACCGCCAATTTTTTCAATAAGATTGGTAGTTTTTTTTATCACAAAATAAAAGATGAACTTTTTTGCGGCTTTGAGATTGTTAAAAAGGGTGATTTTACAATTTTCCGCGCCAGCAAAGCCAAGGCGCTTTTTGATTTTCTTTATTTAAGAAAGAATTCTTTAATTAACAAAAGAGCGTTTGAGGAGTTAAGAATAAATCTGGAAAATTTGATGAAAAGCGACTTAAAAGAACTAAAAAAATACATAAAGATTGAGGGCTCGAAAAGAATGAAAGAAATTTTTAATTATCTGTTAAAATAATATGGAAATAACAAAAATCTTTCTCAAAGATTTAATTAAAAAATCATTTTCTAAAAATAAAGTCTTTAAAAGAAATATTTTAAAAGAATATTTGCAGATTTTGGTTTTGGATTTTTTTTATTCGCACAAGGATTATAGTCAGCTGATTTTTTACGGCGGTTCGTGCCTTTCGCATTGTTATGACTTGCCGCGTCTTTCTGAAGATTTAGATTTTGTTGATATAAAGAAAAAAATTGAACTTAAAAAACTGGCTAAAGATTTAGAAAATTATTTTAAGAAAAATACTGATTTGGAAGTAAAGGCAACGGAGCAGAAATTCCGCGTCTATTTAAAATTTCCTTTACTTCACGAATTTGAACTATCAGGGAAGAATGAGTCGGGCCTGCTTTTTCTAAAAGTAGAAATTTTTAAAGGTTTTGATTTTTGCAAGGGTTATAAAACAGAAATCATCCCGTTGTTTAAATTTAACAAAACAATTTTGATTAAAACATTTGATTTGCCTACTTTAATGGCAACAAAAATCAGAGCGATTTTACATCGGAAATGGGAAAAAACTGACAAAAAAGGAAAGATAATTGCTAAAGTAAAGGGTAGAGATTATTTTGATTTGATGTGGTATTTAGGAAAAGGAATAAGGCCAAATTTTACTTGCCTTGAAAAAATTAAAAATTGCAAAGAGCTTGAAGAAAAATTATTAGAAATAGTTAAAAAAGTAGACGCAAGAAGCATTCGTTTTGATCTTGAGCCTCTCATTGACAATCCGCTGCTGGTGGAAAAATTAAGCAAAAATTTAAAGGATATTCTGAGCAGAGAAATTAGAAAAATGAGAAATGAATAGTTTAATTAAAACAATTAAATATTTCTGGATTGGTTGGTTTTTTTTATTTTTTCTCTCTTGCTTTGTTTTTTTTATTTATTTTCTATCTAATTTTTATAGCTTAGAAATAAAAACAAAAAGAGATTTAAATTTTGCTTTAGAAAATATATTTGCCGCGCCTTTTGCCGCTAAAGGATTCTACGTTACCTCTTGGACAGCCAGCGATGGAAAAAAGATTAACCAGTTAATTAAATTGCTTAAAGAAAATAATTTTAATGCTTTAGTCATTGATATTAAAGACGTTTCTGGTGAAGTTGCTTACTCAAGCCAAGTTTTTCAAAATGGACAACGGCAGACCGAAGGTGCTGAGGAGCAGCAACAAGGGGCTATCAGATGGGGAAGTACCAGCGAGCTAAAAATTAAAGATATTAAAAGGCTTGTTTATCATCTGCATCTTCTGGATATTTATGTTATTGCCAGAATAGCTGTTCTTCAGGATGCTTTTTTGCCAAATATCCGACCTGATTTAGCCCTTAAAGATAAAAATACTAATCAGCCCTGGCAGGATTTTAGGGGTTTGACTTGGCTTAATCCTAGCTCTAAAGAAGTTTTTGATTTTCACATTGCTTTAGCAGAGGAAGCCTTTAATTTGGGTTTTGATGAAGTTAATTTTGACTATTTGCGTTTTCCTTCTGATGGGAAAATCGAAAATATTGCTTACCAAGATAACATAGAAAAAAACAAAGCGGAAATTATTAAAAATGCTTTTATTTATTTAAATCAACATCTTAAAGATAAAGGGAAAATTTCAATTGATCTTTTTGGTTTAGCTCTGTGGCATTTGGACAACGATTCTGATATGAATATCGGTCAGAGATTAATTGATGCTTTGCCTTATTTTGATTATATCTGCCCAATGGTTTATCCTTCACATTATCCTTCAGGTTTTTTAGGTTTTGAAAATCCAGCTGAACACCCTTACGAAATAATTAGCGCAAATTTAAAAAAAATGGAATTAGTTAAAGAAAAAAGGCCCGACTGGGCAATGAAAATTAGACCCTGGCTTCAGGCTTTTAATCTTGGCGCTAACTACAATAAAGATTTATTAAAAAAACAAATTAAAGCCGTGGAGGACAACGGGGGATACGGCTTTCTATTTTGGAATGCCAGAAACGACTATACTGTATTTAGAGGTTTCTCGGATAAATAAAAAATTTATGGAATGTAAACAAAAGGAAAATTTAAAAAGTTGTCCTTGTAGTTATCCCGGATGTCCGAGAAAGGGGATTTGTTGTGAATGTCTAAGATATCATCAGGGAAGGGAAGAGCTGCCGGCTTGTTTTTTTTCTTCAGAGACAGAAAGAACTTATGACCGCTCAATTAAAAAATTTATTAAGGATCAGAAATAAGAACCCTTCGCTTCACTCAGGAACCTTGAAATTAAACTTCAAATCTATTTTTTAAGGTAGTTTAATTATAATCAAGGGGATAAAGAATTAGAGTTTAAAAATGAAAATTAAAGAAATTCAGGCAAAAAATATTCTTTCAAAATCGAAGGTTTATGATTGGACAATCAATCCCTATGTGGGATGCATGCATTCCTGTACTTACTGTTACGCTCGGTTTATGAAAAGATTTAGCGGTCACAAAGAGAACTGGGGAGAGTTTGTTGATGTAAAAATTAATGCGTCAGAGCTGCTCAGACAAGAGATAAAGAAAAAGAAAAAAGGAAAAGTTTGGGTAAGCGGGGTATGCGATCCCTATCAACCAATTGAGAGGAAATATGAATTAACAAAGAAATGTCTGGAAATTCTACAAAGAAATAATTGGCCAGTGGTAATTCAAACTAAATCATCTTTGGTTTTACGAGATTTAGAATTATTAAAAAAGTTTAGAGAGATAGAGGTCGGTTTTACTATTCCGACTGGCGATGAAAAAATTAAGAAAATTTTTGAAACAAAGACTTCCCCAATTGAGGAAAGGATTAAGGCGCTGGACAAATTGCATCGCGAAGGAATCAAAACTTATGCAATGATCGCCCCTCTTTTACCAAAAGCAGAGAACTTAGCTTCTCAATTAAAAGGGAAAGTAGATTGTGTGATAATTGACAAAATGAACTATCATTATGCTGATTGGGTTTATGAAAAATATAAATTAGAGGAGATGAAGAAAGAAGATTTTTTTATTCAAAAAGGGAATGAATTGAATAATCTTTTTAGAAAAGAAAAAATTCCTTGTCAGGTCTTATTTTAAAGGGGGAAATAGGTGAAAGAAAATTAATAAAATAAATTTATGACCCTGTTCGATAAACTCAGGGTCATAGTGAGTATAATTGAACTATGAAACCTCGAGAAGTATCACCATCTAAACTTAATTTATTTCTTCAATGTGCTAGACAATATTATTTTGAATATTTAGATCCTGTGATTTCTCGGATGAAAAAACAAATTAAGAAAAAAAGACCAGCGCTTGAAATGGGTAATTGTGTCCATGATTCTTTAGTATTATTTTTTAAAATGCCCTTAAAAGATAGGACTTGGCAAACAATGTCTACGATTTTAAAAAAGGTTTGGCGTGGACCCAGAGGAAAATTATGGGGATTTAATTCAGTTAAGGAAGAACGAAGATGTTATCAAGAGGCGATAGACATGCTTAAATGGTTTGTGGAAAATGAGAATTTGAACCCATCTATTTTTACTCTACCGGTCTCGCCGCCAGGCAAATCTTTCGATGATTATAAAAAAATACCTTTTACTGAAGATTTAGAATTAGGTGGGAAAATTGACAGAGTTGATATTACGCCAGAGGGTAGTTTAGAGATTATTGATTACAAGACCGGTAAAGAGAAAAATGGCACACTCCAGCTTATGGCTTATGTTTTTCTGGCGGAGGGTTTGTTTGATAAACCGGTAGGTAAGGCAAGTTATTTATATTTAAAGTCGGGGCATTGGGAACCTGTTATTCCAGATGAATCTCTTCGCCAGCAGACGCGAAAAGAGATATTAGAAATTGTGGATAGAATTGGTATGGAGACCGAATGGAATCCCAATATTTCCAAACTTTGCGCTTACTGTGATTATATTGATTTTTGTCCGGTCAAAGAGGAGGTTAAAAAATATGTTAATTGATGACGTAATAATTAAAATACAGGCGGGGAAAGGAGGCAGAGGAGCGGTGGCTTTTAATAAAAATTTGATGAGTTTAGGGCCGGCTGGCGGAAGCGGCGGAAGGGGCGGGAGTATTTATTTTGAAGGCGTTTCTAATTTAAACGCGCTTCATCAATTCAGGCATAAAAAAGAAATCAAGGCGAAAAACGGAGAGAACGGGAGGTCGCAATTCAAAGACGGTAGTGACGGGAACGACTTAATTTTAAAAGTGCCGATAGGAACCGTGATTACAAAAATGCAAGTCGAAGATACTGAGGAGCAGAAGCAACGAGGCATAGAAGACACCGGGAGACGAAGAGCAGAAGTCCTTGAGGAACCCATCTGGCGACAAAGAGAAGTATTAAAAATCGGAGAGAAAATTTTGGTGGCAAAGGGCGGCCGCGGGGGGAAAGGAAATTTTAAATTCAGATCGTCCGTCAACACAAGTCCTAAAGAATTCCAAACAGGCACGCCCGGCGAAAATTTCACTCTAAGACTTGAACTGAAGTTAATTGCGGACGTGGGACTTATTGGTCTCCCTAATGTTGGTAAATCAAGCTTGTTAAACGAACTCACGAGAGCGAAAAGCAAAGTTGCGAATTATCTTTTCACGACCCTTGAGCCGAACTTGGGAGCATATTATGAACTCATTCTGGCGGATATTCCGGGGCTCATAGAGGGTGCCTCCGCCGGCAAAGGTTTGGGCATAAAATTCCTCCGTCATATTGAGCGCACAAAAATCATTTTCCATTTGATTTCCGCGGAATCGGAAAATCCGGCGAAAGATTACAAAACGATCAAACATGAGCTTGAACTTTATAGCGAAAAACTGCCAAAGAAAACCGAATATTTATTCTTGAGCAAGAGCGACCTGGTGTCGAAAGAAGAAATAAAAAAGAAAATAATTATTCTAAATAATATTTGCAAAAACGTTCTTCCTATTTCTATTCATGATTGGGACAGTTTAGAAAAAGTGAAAAAAATTTTAAATAATATAAGAACCAAAAAATAAGAGATGTCACGTGCCGTGACATCTCTTGAAATTTCATCGTTCGCCCCCAGGCGAAAGCCAGCTTTCGCCTGGGGACTCACTAGAAATTATAATAAATTACCGTCGGGACTTCTTTAATATCCTTTTACGCAAACGGATGCTTTTTGGCGTAACCTCCACGAGCTCATCCTCGCCTATATACTCAAGCGCTTGTTCGAGGGAGAGTACGCGCGGAGGGAACAAATCGTCCGTTACCGCGTCAGCTTTTTCTCGGAAATTTGTAAGATGTTTTTTCTTGCAAACGTTGACCGCAATATCTTCCGGCTTGGCATTTTCTCCTACTACCTGGCCTTCGTACACATTCTCCCCGGGACCGAGAAACATGTCACCTCGCTCCTGCGTACGCAAAAGCGCGTAAGCGGTAGTTGTTCCCGATTCGTGGGCGACAAGTGAGCCGTGTAAATTTGTAGGAATAGAATCGAACTTTGGGAAATAACCTGCAAAGAGCGAATTAATGATGCCAGTGCCGCGAGTTTCTTTTATAAACTCATTCCGAAAGCCGATCAGGCCGCGAGTGGGGATAAAGAAATGAAATAAGGCCGTGCCGTCTTGAATGCTCATATTTTTTAACTCTCCTTTCCGCTGGCTCATCTTCTGGATGACGAGCCCGGAATATGTTTCCGGCGCCTCAATCCAGACGTTTTCTGTGGGCTCCATTATAATACCCTTCTCTTCCTCCCTTCGACTTCGCTCAGGGTGGTACGGCACTAAATCGCTAGAAGATGCACTATCAATATTTGGCGTTGTATTGTTGCCTGGATGGTGAGCTTGTCGAACCATAAAGATAACCTCCGGCCGTGAGACCTGGAGCTCGTAGTCTTCGCGCCGCATCTTCTCTATGAGTATCGCAAGGTGCAGCTCACCTCTCCCACTTACAATAAATTCATCGGCTGAGGCGCCGTCCTCCACACGGAGCGCCACATCATTATCAAGTTCCTTAAATAGCCGTTTGCGGAGATTGCGGGAGGTACAGTACTTTCCTTCCTTGCCGGAAAAAGGGGAGTTGTTCGCTGAGAAAATCATCTTCATGGTGGGCTTCTCAATGGCAATTGGAGACAAGGGATCAGGATGCTCCGCATCTGTCAGAGTGTCACCAATATTTACGTCCGGCATCCCTGCAATCGCGGCGATATCCCCAGCGCGTACGGATTTTACTGGCACGGAATCTAGCCCCAAAAAGGTCATTAGTCCCGTGATTTTATAGTTTTTGATGAGTCGGTTATTCCGGATATGCGCGACTTGCATACCGTTCTCTGCTACGCCGCGCTCAATGCGGCCCACTGCGATTCTTCCCTGATAATTGTTGTATCGGATAGAGGCCACCATCATCTGGAAGGGCGCATCATCCAAAGCTTTCGGAGAGGGAATGTATTGCAGAATGGCTTCGTAGAGAGGCGTGATGTTTTTCATTAAAGCGAGGTCCGGTGAGGTGTCCGCCACACCAAATTTCCCCGCGGCATAGAGAATAGGGAAATTAAGTTGTTCATTTGTGGCGCCAAGTTCGATGAAAAGTTCGACAACTTTCTCAAGTGCATAGTCCACGCGCGCATTCGGCTTATCGATTTTGTTGATGACAACAATAATCTTGTGCTTGGCATCCAGTGCTTTTTTAAGCACAAAACGTGTCTGAGGCATCGGTCCTTCTTGCGCATCAATAAGCAAAAGCGAGCCGTCTACCATATTTAACACGCGCTCTACCTCCCCGCCGAAGTCGGCGTGACCCGGAGTATCAATGATGTTAATTTTGGTATTTTTGTAGGTGATCGCTGCGTTCTTCGAAAAAATAGTTATGCCGCGTTCCTTCTCGAGTTCGTTTGAATCCATAATAAGCTCGTTGTTCGCGAGCTTGCCGAGGTTGGTATTCGATTGCTTCAAGAGCGCATCAACCAGAGTGGATTTACCGTGGTCTACGTGAGCAATAATAGCAATATTGCGTATTGATGCTTCGGCTTTGCTCAGCATCAATCCTGAGTTTTGTCGAAGGATTGAATTCATAAAAAATTAAAAATAATTCCTTTCCCTCTATTTGAATATTATAACATAAATTTTTTTTATGGAAAAGAAAAAATTTGAAGAACTAGTTAAAGAGGCGGTTTTATCTTTGCCTTTAAAAATTCGGAAGAAGATGGAGAATATTAGTATTGTGGTAGAAGACACCCCTCAAAAAAATCTTTTAGGACTCTATGAAGGAGTGCCAAAGAATACTTGGGGCAGAAATTTTGTTTCACGCCTGCCAGACAAAATTACTATTTTTAAAGAATCAATTGAAAATTTTGCTCGTTCGGAAAAAGAAACAAAGGAGTTAATTCGAAAAGTTGTTTGGCATGAGATTGCCCATCATTTTGGTTACGATGAAGAAGGGATTAGAAAATTGGAGGCCGAAGGTGCTGAGCCCGCCAGGCGGGGAAGTGCTGATAGAAAAAGAGAGGGGCCATGAAAGTTGTTTTTAACCTCAAGTTTGCTATAATGTTTCTATGAAAGAAGCAATGTTTTATAAGAAATTAGCTGAGGCCAAGGTTCAATGCCATCTTTGCGCTTTTAATTGTGTGATTTTAGAAGATAAAGTAGGGCGTTGTCGAGTGAGAAAAAATATCAACGGCAAGCTTTATTCTTTAGTTTACGATCAAGTCAATAGCGCCGTGGTTAACCCGATTGAAAAGAAGCCTCTCTATCATTTTGCGCCCGGTTCTTCTTGTCTTTCAATTAGCACGGTTGGTTGTAATTGGCAGTGCAAATTTTGTTGCAATTGGCAGATTAGTACGGCCACGGAAATAGAAGGAGAAAAATTAACTCCTCAAGAAATAGTAAAAATGGCCATTGATTCAGATTGCCAAGGTATAAGCTACACTTTTACTGAACCAACGATTTTTTATGAGCTCTCTTATGAAACAAGTCGTCTCGCTCACCAAAAAGGATTGTATAATACCTGGGTTTCTAATGGTTATACAAACAGAGAGCCAATCAAAAAAATCGCTCCTTATCTTGATGCTGTGACCATCGACTTTAAGGGTTCTGGCGAAGAAAAATTTTTAAGAGAATTTTCAAACGTAGCTTCGAATAAGCCAATTTATAAAGCGCTTAAAGAATACAAAAAAGCTGGCGTCCACATCGAGATCACTGATTTAATTGTTCCTCAGATAGGTGATTCAATGAAAGAATTAAAAAAGCTAGTTAAATGGATAAAAGAAAATTTGGGAGAAGAAACGCCTCTCCATCTTTTAAGATTTTTCCCAACCTATCAATTATTAAATCTACCAATGACATCAATGGAAACATTAGAAAAAGCCTATGAGATAGCAAAAACACAGGGATTAAAATATGTTTATTTGGGTAATCTTGAAGGAGAAAGAAATAACACTTCTTGTCCAAAATGTAAAAAACTTCTGATCAAGAGATCTTTAATGAAAACACTTGAATATAAAGTAAAAAACGGAAAATGTCCTTTTTGCGGAGAAAAAATAAATATCAGAGGAGAAAAATGGATACCAAAATTATTAAAAAATAATGAGATATGATCAGCATTAAGAATCAGAAAGAAATTGAAATAATGAGAGAAGGAGGAATAATTTTAGGAGAAATTTTAGAAGAAATAAAGAAAAAAGTAAAATCAGGAGTTTCCACCTTAGAACTTAATGATTTAGCCGAAAAACTTCTTTTTGAAAAAAAGGCAGAAACAGCTTTTAAAGGATATAAAGGTTTCCCGACCAGCCTTTGTACTTCTATCAATAATGTCGTAGTTCATGGTATTCCTAACTCTCAAACAATTCTTAAATCGGGTGATATTATTTCTTTAGATCTTGGTTTGAAACATAAAGGATTTTATGTTGACGCCGCAATTAGTTGTGGAGTAGGCGAAATAACTGAAACAGCAAAAAAAATAATTAAGGTAACTAAAAAGGCTCTTGATTTAGCTGTTTCTTTAGTAAAAGCAGGCATTCATTTAGGAGATATTGAAGCGGCTATTGAAGCTTATGTGAACAAAAAAGGTTTTTTTGTGGTGAAAGAGTTTTGCGGTCACGGTATTGGCAAAGAACTTCATGAAGAGCCGCAAATATTAAATTTTGGCACGCCGGGAAAAGGCGTTGTTCTTAAGCCGGGCATGACCTTATGTTTTGAACCAATGGTTAATGAAAAAAGTTCTTGGACTAAAATTTTGCCAGATGGCTGGACCGTGGTGACAAAAGACGGCGGTTTATCTACTCATTTTGAGCATACGGTTTTGGTAACAGAAAAAGGTCGAGAAGTTTTGACGAAAATACCTAATATTTTATGAACTACTTTTTTATTTTTCTTTTTAGTTTTTTTCTCTCAATTATTTTTACTTTAATCATCAAGAAATTAGCCCAAAAATTTAAGATTCTCGACAGGAGAGAATCAGCGCCGGAAAGGAAATTTCAAGTAAAACAGATTCCTCTTTTAGGGGGTTTAGCAATTTTTGCTGCTTTTTTTCTTACTATTTTTATTCTTTACAAATTAGATTTTTTAACACCTCCTTTCAAATTTAAAAATTTGATCGGTATTTTTTTGGCTTCTTCCCTTTTGATGTTTGGCGGTTTTTTGGATGATAAATACCATTTAAAACCTTGGCAGTCAGTGATTTGTCCTTTTTTTGCTTCGTTAATTGTAATTGCCTTCGGAATTGGGATTGAAATTGTGAATAACCCTTTTGGTCAAGGCCTGATTCATTTAGATCTTTATAAAATTGAAATAATGAGAATCGGAGGAATTCCATATTATTTTACGCCCTTAGCAGATTTTTTTACTTTTTCATGGCTGATGATTTTGATGTATTCAACTAAACTGCTTGACGGTTTAGATGGACTCGTGGCTGGCTTGACCACTCTTAGTTCTTTGTTGATTGCCGGTTTCTGTCTTTTTTCTATTTTTTTTCAACCGGATTTAGCTAAAATAAGTTTAATTTTAGCAGGCGCTTCGACTGGTTTTTTAATTTTTAATTTTCATCCAGCAAAGATTTTTTTAGGGGAGGGAGGTAGTCTTTTTTCCGGTTTTATTTTAGGGATTATTTCTATCATCTCTGGTAGTAAAGTTGCTATTACTTTTTTAATTATTGGCATCGCTGTTCTTGATCTTTTTTGGACATTAGTGAGACGATATTTTATTGAGCATCAGTTGCCGTTTAAAGCTGATTTTGGTCATTTACATCATAAATTACTTGATCTTGGTTTTTCTCATCGAAAGGCAGTGCTTTTTTATTGGTTTTTAAGTTTTATTTTTGGCCTCTCGGCTATTTTTTTAAAAACAAAGGGAAAAATTATCGTGATTGGACTTTTAATAGTTTTAATTATCCCATTGCTTATTTTTTTAGAAAAAGAGGCCTTAGTCTTGAAAAGAATTAGAAAACCTTTATAATTATAAATTATGGATTTTAACCAAGAAATAAAACCGCCATTAAATCCAGAGATTAATTTTTTTGGTGAGACAAATTTTCGAGGTATTCGAAAAAAATTTGGCATTAAAACCAATGATAGAAGAAGACACATGTATCTTGTTGGCAAAACTGGTGTTGGTAAGTCAACCACCTTGGAAAATATGATTTATCAAGATATTCAGAATGGACACGGGGTAGCAGTTATTGATCCACATGGTGATTTAGCTAGTAAAGCCTTAGATTTTGTTCCTTCTCATCGGATTAATGACGTTATTTATTTTGATCCGGGAGATACTGAGTATCCTATTTCCTTTAATATTTTAGAAAAAGTTGAACCTCATCAGAGGCATTTAGTCGCTTCAGGATTGATTGGTGTCTTTAAAAAAATTTGGGCTGATTCGTGGGGACCAAGACTTGAGTATGTCTTGCGCAATGCAATTTTAGCTTTACTTGAATATTCCGACTCTACCCTTTTGGGGATTATGAGAATTTTGGTTGATAAAGAATTTAGAGAAGGGGTGACGGCTCGTTTAACTGATCCCGTTGTCAAATCATTTTGGCGAGACGAATTTTCTCGCTATCCGGATCGTTTTCAAGCAGAAGCGATCGCCCCTATTCAGAATAAAGTTGGTCAATTTCTTTCTACTTCCCTGATTCGTAATATTGTTGGACAGGTTAAATCAAAGATTAATATGAGAGAAATAATTGACGGAGGTAAGATTTTAATTGTTAATCTCTCTAAAGGGAAGGTTGGTGAAGACGCTTCCGCTCTGATTGGCGCCATTATTGTGACAAAATTACAATTAGCCGCGATGTCACGAATTGACATCGAAGAAAAACAAAGGAGAGATTTTTATCTTTATGTTGACGAGTTTCAAAATTTTGCAACTGAATCATTCGCTTCGATCTTGTCTGAAGCCAGAAAGTATCATTTGGATTTGATTTTATCTCATCAATACGTTTCTCAGTTGGACGAAAAAGTACGTGACGCGGTTTTTGGCAATGTCGGGACAATTATTTGTTTTAGAATTGGAGCCGAAGACGCAGAATTTTTAATGAAAGAGTTTGAACCTTATTTTACAGAGACTGATTTAGTAAATTTAGATCAATACGAGATGTATGTTAAATTGATGATTAATGGGCTAACAGCTGAACCATTTTCGGCAACTAACTTGCCGCCGGTGGAAGCTTTAGAAAATAACAGAGAAAAAATTATTAGATTGTGTCACGAGACTTATGCCATAAGTCGGCGCGAAATAGAAGAAAAAATTAGCCGTTGGGCTTCGAGAGGAGAAGAATCGGCAGTTTCTCAAAAAGAGGCGAGATATAAAGCAAAATGCGCTAAATGCGGAAAGACTGTTTTTGTTCCTTTTATTCCTGATGGCGTACGACCTATTTACTGTAAAGAATGTTTAAAGATAAGCAGGGCAGAAAAAATTAACGTTTAAACATGGGAGAAAAGAAAAATAAAATATATTTATTTGTTTCTTTAATTATTGGTCTTGTTTTACTTATTTTCTTTTATTCTCATGTCGGCATCCAGAAAATATTTGTGAATTTCTCTTTACTTAATCTCTGGCAGATTATTTTGATTATTGCTTTAAGTTTTCTTGCTTTATTTTTTGCTGTTAAGCGTTTCCAATTGGCGATCAAAGATTTTGGTAAGTTTAGGCCTTCGCTTAAAAAAACAGCTGAATTTTGGTTAATGGGCTATGCCATAACCTATCTGACGCCAACCGGACATTTTGGTGGCGAGCCGGTTAAGGCCTATGCTTTAAGTAAAAGTTATAATTATTCTTTTTCAAAGAGTTTGTTGACGACTATCATAGAGCAATCCGCGTATTTTTTGAGTTTAGCAGTTTTTTCTTTAATTGGGGCAATTCTTTTTTTTCTAAAAAGAGACCTTAATGTTGGTTTTTTTCTTTTGTCATGGTTTTTGTTTATTGTTTTAATTATTTTTTTAACAATGAAATTATGGCGGAATGAAAAATTTTTTGATTATATTTTTAAATTATTTTTTCTTCATAAAATAAAAGTTGAAAAGAAAAATGGTCAAACTGCCTTATCTTTATCTGACGAAATAAAAAAATATGGAAATCAGGCCATAAATTATATTAGAAACTTTCCTCCTTGTTTTATTTTAAGTTTTATTTATTCTCTCGGTTTTTGTTTAATTTGGCTTGTGCAGGCTAAACTCTTTTTCTTTTTTTTAGGCTTAAACGTTTCTTTTGCGAATTTGTTTTTTCTTAAAGTAATGATAGATATATTTAAATTAGCCCCTTTGCCAGCCTCTTTGGGCGCCTTTGAAGCGGCTCATCTTTTGTCTTTTAGCTTTTTTGGTTTAAGTCAAGAAGGGGCGATAGCTTTTAGTCTATTTGGCCGAGCCATGGATTCTTTTTTTGCTGGCGTCGGCTTGTGGTTTGGAACTAAAGCAACCGCAAAATCAGCTTTTGAATTATTGAAAATTTGAATTTTTAATAATGCAATCAAATCAAATTAGAAAATTTTTTCTAGATTTTTTTAGTAAAAGAGGACATAAAATTATCCCTTCTTCCTTTTTAATTCCAGCTGATTCGACGGTTCTTTTTACTTCAGCTGGCATGCAGCAGTTTATTCCTTATTTATCCGGTGAGGTTGTGCCGCCTTTCTCTCGAGCTGCTTCAGCCCAGAAGTGTTTTAGAACCACTGATCTTGAAGAAATCGGCGATGCTTTCCATCACAGTTTTTTTGAAATGTTAGGCAATTGGTCTTTTGGGAGGGGGGAGGACAGTTATTTTAAAAGAGAAGCAATCGCTTGGGCTCTTGAACTCTTAATTGACAAGTTTTCTTTATCAAAAGAGAAACTTTGGATCACAGTCTTTAAAGGGGAAAAAAGAATCCCTGAGGATAAGGAATCTGTCATGATTTGGCAAGAAAATGGCATCAAGAAAGAAAGAATTAAGTTATTCGGCCTGGAAAGTAATTTTTGGGGGCCGGTTAGCGCGACTGGTCCTTGTGGTCCCTGTTCAGAAATTTATTATGACCGAGGAGAATCTTTTAGAGAAAAGCCTTGTAGTTTAAAAAAATGTGGTCCAAATTGCGCTTGTGGTCGGTTTGTTGAAATTTGGAATTTGGTTTTTATGGAATATAACAAAACGATGGTGAATGACAAAGAAATTTATGAACCATTGCCTTCAAAAAATATTGACACTGGCGCCGGACTGGAAAGACTGGCTGCTGTTTTAGGGAATAAAGAATCTGACTATGAGACTGATCTCTTTTGGCCATCAATTCTTAAAATAGCTCAATTGGCCAAAGTAAGGTATGAAGAAAATAAAAAGGCTTATCGGATTATTGCTGATCATTTAAGAGGAGCTTGTTTTTTGGTGGCGGAAGGAATTTTACCTTCCAAAGAAGACAGAGGCTATATTTTAAGAAGAATTCTAAGAAGAGCAATTAGGTACGGTAAAATTCTTGGTTTACCTCGAAATTTTTTAATTCCTATCGCCGAAGTTTTTATTTCTCTTTATCAAGATATTTATCCAGAGTTAAATTCTAAAAAGAATGATATTTTGACCGTTTGCCAAAATGAAGAGAGCAAATTTAGCAAGACGCTCCAAGAAGGAGTGAAACAATTCGAAAAAATAGCTGCTGAGATGATAAAGCAAGGGAAAAAAATAATTCCCGGTGAAACATCTTTTTATCTCTTCGAGACCTTTGGTTTTCCTTATGAATTAACAGAAGAAATGGCCAAAGAAAAAGGTTTAGAAATAAGAAAAAATGATTTTGAAAAGGCCTTTAAGAAACATCAAGAAATTTCTCGAGCGGGGATGAAAAGAAAATTTGGCGGCGGGGGATTTACTGCCCCTCCTCTTCATACCGCGACTCATCTTCTTCATCAAGCCTTGCGTCTCATTTTAGGAAATCATGTGAAGCAAGCTGGTTCAGATATTAATGTTTCTCGTTTGCGTTTTGATTTTACTCATCCAAACAAATTAACTGAAGAGGAAAATAAAAAAATAGAAGAGATGGTCAATAAAAAAATAGGAGAAGCCCTAGAAGTTAGATGTGAAACAATGCCTTACGAAGAGGCGATCAAAAAAGGCGCTTTGGCTTTTTTCAAAGAACGATATCCTCAAGAAGTAAAAGTTTATTCTATTGGTGATTGGAGTAAGGAGGTTTGCGCTGGGCCGCATGTTAAAAATACAAAAGAATTAGGTAAATTTAAAATTTTGAAAGCGGAAAAAATTGGGGCTGGCATTCAGAGAATTAAGGCCATACTTAGTTAATTTTTTTGGAAAACCCTTCTTTTTATTTTTTATTTTGAATTTTTAATTTTTCTTTGATTTAAAAATAATCCCTGGGCTATTGACTTTTTTCTTAAAATATGATAATATAATTAAGATTAAGACTTGCTAAATTGTTCTTAAAAAAATTAATAAAAGGAGGAGAAAACAATGAAAGAGATAAAAAAGAATCAGGAGAGGTTAGTTTTTGAAAAAGTGGTAGAAGAGAGGGTTGCCACCATTATGGAAACGGTTTTGGTGATGATCAGTAATAAAATTAAGACCGTCATGACCGTAATGGAATTAAGACGCAGCGATTTAGAAAGTCATTTTGAAGCGTTCAGAAGATATCCTAGTATGTTTAGGCCGGAAGATATCACTTCGGAATGGCTGGAAGAATCTAGTGTCGCTAAAGAGGTTTTTGAGAGTTGCAAACGACATAATCTCAAACCGAGAATCGTGGTTAAATCTCCCTGTGAGGTTCCGAATTCAATCGCCGAGATGGTAAATGAAGTTGATCCTGATCCGACGATTGGTTACGTCATTCAGATCACCATCGAGAAATAAAAATCAATTTGAGCCCCTGCGTTATCCAGCGGGGGTTCTCTTATTGGTTGTCCAAAGAATACCCGCTGGAGGTAAACTCAGAGATGTCCATTGCTAATGAGTGATATCCCGCCTACCAAAATGTATTAAGAAAGTGGCAGGAAATTTGGCTACAAACGATAAACCTCTGCCGTTACGCCCCACCAAAGGTGAGGGGCCGCAGCACCTTTGATTTAGATTTTTATTTTTTATTTTTGATATTTTATTTTTATATAATGTCCCTGGCAGGACTCGAACCTGCAACCCTTGCGGGATAGCGTCCTAAGCGCTACGCGTGTACCAATTTCGCCACAGGGACAAAAAGTGAGACGCTCTCAGCGTCTCTTTTACCACGCTCAGCGAGGTGCCCGGGGTGGGACTCGAACCCACACGGCTTTTGGCCACAACATTTTAAGTGTTGTGCGGCTACCGATTACGCCACCCAGGCATTTATTTTCTTTTTCGTCCTCGAATGATTCGCTGTTAAGCTGTGACAATTTGGGCATAGTATTCTTAAATTTTCTAACCGGTTATCGTGTCGGTCTCCATTAATATGATCAAGCTCTAATGGTAGATATCCTTCTTTTGTTTGTTTTGCCCATCCGCAGCGTTCGCAATTTTGCGGTTTTAAACCAGCTATAAATAATCTCTTTTTCAATTTAAAGCTTTGAAAATAGCTATGCTTTACTAAAATGTTTTTTAGTGGAATGCGTGGCTTTCCAATACCTCTCAACCCTAAATTCCATCCACGACCCTTAAAATGTTTTATATTCAACCTATATTCTTTAATATATTTTTTAATCTGTTCATAATTACCACCCGCTGGCCGTAAACTTAATTTAGCCAAAATCTGTCGATAACTAAAAGAGGTTTTGACTGCTTTTTCTAATTGTTTAACCGACCATGATCTTTTTTTCATCAACTTTATTATATTACACGGTAAACATTTAGTTAATATGCCGTTAATGCGTATGCTGTTTACTAAAAAAGTAAAAAGATAAAAGAAAAAAATTTAGCGGGTGATTTCTTCTTTTTTTATTTCTTCATAGATTGCTCCCAGTACACCGTTAATGAACTTAGGAGAATTAGAGCTGCCAAAAGTTTTGGCTATTTCTATCGCTTCATTGATGACTACTTTGGGTGGTGTTTGACAGGAAAAAAGAAGCTCGAAGATGCCTAATCTCAAAATGTTTCTATCGACCACCGTCATTTTTTCTAGAGGCCATTGGGGAGCAAATTTTTCTATATTTTTATCAATTTCAGAAAGTTTCTCTATTGATTTTTTAACCAGGTCAAGGATAAAATCTCTTTCGTTAAAATTATTAGAGGCAAAATTTTTTATCACACTGTCAGTAATTTTTTCCAAATCAGCCTCTTTGTTGAAATTAGAGCGATTAAAATCCCAAGTACTTAGAATTTGCAAGGCGAAAGCTCTTGCCTGGCGTCTGTTAGACATGTCAAAAAAATTAAGATTTTTTTTCTTCTTTAAATTTTATTACTTCTTGATTTTTATAGTATCCACAATATGGACAGACGTGATGAGGAGGGATTTCTTTTTTACATCGAGGACAAACAGTTAAAGTTTTTGAACCCACTTTTCTGAGGGAAGTTCTCCTTTTTTGTCTGGACTTCGATCTTTTTTGTGTAGGTAAAGCCATATAAAAAATTAAAAAATAAAAATTAAACTAAATAGTTCCTCATATAATTTATCCGATAGGAACTTCAAGGTTCCCGAGCGAAGCGAAGGGTTCTTATAAAAATTATAACATAAGATTATTTTTTTGCAATAGTTCTGTTAAATTTATACACAGTTTGTCCACCTGTTGTCCACTTTCAAGATTGATCATTTTTTATTATAATTGAAAACGTTGAACAATTTGTGAAACGTTTTCATCCCGAGCGAGAGCGAGAGATCTCCAATAATTTTTGTTTTTATTTTTATGATTGATCATCAAAAAATTTGGCAAGTAGTTTTAGCAGAATTAGAATTATCAATTCCCAAGGCTAATTTTAAAACTTGGTTTCAAAATACTTCTCTTTCTAAAATTGAAGAAGACACTAAGACTGCTGTGATCATGGTGCCAAATAATTTTACTAAGAATTGGTTAGAAAAAAGATATCATAAGAATATTCTAAAAATTCTTGAAAAGGCGACTGATGGTGAAATAAAAAAAATTAGATATGAATATGAAACAGGGAAACCACCTTTGTCGCCTAAATTTTTAGAGAGCTTTAAAGTGCCCGTTCAAAAAGAAAAAGTAAACGGTTTTGGTTTAAATCCAAATTATACTTTTGAAAGATTTGTGGCCGGCAAGGAGAACGAATTGGCTTATGCCGCTTCTTGTGCGGTGGCTAAAAATCCGGGCAAAAAATATAATCCGCTTTTTATTTACGGCGGTGTTGGTCTTGGAAAAACGCATCTCTTGCACGCGATAGGGCATGCTATTTTAGAGAAGAATCGGTATTTAAAAGTTTTATGTACTAACGCTGAAAAATTCACCAATGAATTTGTTGAGGCTATTCGGTCCGGAACAATGGAAAAATTTAACAAAAATTATCGCAACCTAGACGTTTTCCTGATTGACGATATTCAATTTATGGCTGGCAAAAAAGGTACTCAAGAAGCCTTTTTTCATATTTTTAATTCTCTTCATCAAATAGATAAACAAATAGTCATTACTTCTGATCGGCCGCCAAAAACTATTCCAACTCTTGAAGATCGGATGGTTTCTCGTTTTGAATGGGGATTAATCGCTGATATTATTCCACCAGGGCTTGAAATGAGGTTAGCTATTTTAAGAGCAAAATGTCAAGAAAAGAAATTTTTCTTAAGCGATGAAATTTTAAATTATTTAGCTAGTCAAATTACAAACAATGTCAGAGAGTTAGAAGGAGTTTTAAACAGGTTAATGGTTTATAGAGATTTTCATGGCATAGAATTAGATTTGGCAGTGACTAAAAGTATTATTAATAGTTTGTCGACAGGATCTAATAAAAAATTTGTTCGTCTTAAAGAAGTTTTAGAGACAGTCTCCGATTTTTATAATATTAAAGTTTCTGAAATGATCGGACCATCAAGGAAAAAAGAGTTGGTTGAACCTCGACAAGTAGCGATGTATCTTTTAAGAGAAGAATTAAAAGCATCTTTTCCTTTAATTGGTAAAGAATTTGGCAATCGCGATCATACAACTGTTATGCATTCTTATGAAAAAATTAAAAAAGAAGTAGAAGCGGAAGGGAGAAAAAAACAGGAAATAGATTTTATAAAACAGAAACTTTATGGCAATAAATAATTTATTAGTAATTAAGGCAGGAGGGGGGAAAGAAAAATTTCAAAGAGAAAAAGTTTTTAGAACTTGTTTACGGTCAGGGGCAGGCCGCGGCGAAGCGGAGAAAATTGTTAAAGAAGTAGAAAGAAAAATTTATGATGGCATCACCACAAGAGAAATTTTGAAAATAGTTCTTGATAATTTAGAAAAGATAAATTTTCGGTCAGCTAATGTGTATAATTTGAAAGAAGCTATCATGCGCTTAGGTCCGCCAGGTTTTATCTTTGAAGAGTTTATGACTCGACTGCTTTCTAGTTATAATTTGAAGACAGAGAGACCGCTATTTATCTCTGGTAAATGCATTAATCACGAGATAGACATTGTGGCCAGAGGGGGAAATGGTAGAGATGTTGTTTATATGATAGAATGTAAGTATCATAATGTGGCTGGTATTTATTGTGGAGCAAAGGAGGTCCTTTATACCTGGGCAAGATTTGAAGATTTAAATGAGGGCTATCAAGCGTCGAAGAGGAACGAAGCGCCGAGGAACGAAAAGACGAAATATCAAAAATTTGATATCCCCTGGCTGATTACCAATACTAAATTTTCCGAGGGAGCTATTTGCTACGCTCAATGTAAAAAAATGCGTTTGCTTGGCTGGAAGTATCCAGAAGAAGCATCTTTAGAAAATTTAATTGAAAAAAAGAAATTTTATCCGATCACAATTTTAAGACATCTTGATGACGAAACTAAAAATAAATTATTTAAAAATAAAATTATTTTTTGTGAAGATTTATTGAAATATGATCTTTCTTCTCTGGCTCGCCTTGGCAGAATAAAAAAAAACAAAGCCAAATCTTTAATTAATTTAGTCGGTCTCATTATTAAATAATAAAGTTAATTTTTTAAATTAATATGACTGACGTTTCCTCCACACCTTATATTAGCGGAGAAAAAAAACAAGAAGAATTAAAAGAAAAACTTGAATCTATTAGAATTAAAGAAGAAGAAAAAAAAGTAGAAATTCAAGCTCTGCAAATGGGTTTTCCTTACATCAATTTGGCAAAATTTCCTGTCTCGCCAGAGGCTCTTCAACTTATTCCTCAGCAAGATAGTCAAAGGTTAAGTTTAATTTGTTTTTATCTCTCCGAATCCTCAGCTAAGTTGGCTTCAATAGAACTTCAGTCGCCCGAGGTGAAAAAATTTATAAAAGAAGAAATTATTGATAAACACAATTTAAAAGCAGAATTGTATCTAATTTCTGATCACAGTTTCGCAGTTGCCCATCAACTTTATGCAACCTTGCCAAAGATAAAGAAAATCACCAAAGGAGTGGAAATCACTGCGGAAGAATTAAAATTTTTTGAAGAAAAAATAAAAACCTTCCAGGATCTTAATAAAGAAGTTCAGCGGACCACTGTCTCAGATTTATTAACCTTAATTCTTGCCAGCGCTACAAAATCAAGGGCTTCAGATATTCATATTGAAGCAGAAGAGAAAGATGTAAAAATAAGATTTAGAATTGATGGTGTTCTAATCGATGTGGCTGAACTTGATAAAAGTTTTTGGCCTAAGGTTATTACTAGAATTAAATTAATTTCTAGTATGAAAATTAATGTCACTAGAAGACCACAAGATGGCAGTTTCGTCATTTTATTGCCGACTGAACGAATTGATATGAGAGTGTCTTGTTTACCCACCGCTTACGGAGAGAGTGTGGTGATGAGAATTCTTCGCTCAGGCGTCGCGGGAGGAGGCTTGAGAATAGCTGATTTGGGCTTCAATAAAGAACATTTAGAAGAGATAAAACGTCAGATTGAGAGACCTAATGGTTTAATTCTGACCACTGGTCCGACTGGTTCAGGAAAAACGACCACTCTTTATGCTATTTTAAATGAATTAAACGACCCGGAAACAAAAATTATTACCGTTGAAGATCCGATTGAGTATCGACTCAAAGGCATCAATCAAAGCCAAGTTGATCCAAGTAAAAATTATACCTTCGCTTCGGGTTTACGCTCTATTCTGCGACAGGATCCTGATGTGATTTTGGTGGGGGAGATCAGAGATCAGGAGACCGCGGAAATAGCTGTCCAATCATCCTTGACTGGCCATCTGGTTTTATCTACTCTTCATACTAATGATTCTTTTGGTGCGATTCCAAGATTTTTATCTTTAGGGGTCAAGCCATTTTTGTTAGCACCAGCGCTTAACGTCGCCATGGGCCAGAGGCTGGTCAGAAAAATTTGTTCTTCCTGTAAAACAAAAACTACTATCGAAGAAACACTTCTTTCAAAAGTAAAAGAAGCCCTGGGAGATAAATTACCAAAAGGGCCTCTTGAATTTTATAAAGGCGCTGGTTGTGAAAAATGTCAAGGTTTAGGATATAAAGGGAGAATTGGCATCTATGAACTATTGGTCATCACTCCAGAATTAGAGAAAATGATTTCAGCTGGCGAAGAAGTCTCCGAGTATAAAATAAGAGACACGGTTCTTAAACAAGGAATGATGACCATGCTTCAGGACGGGCTTCTAAAGGCCTTAGAAGGCGTGACCACTGTGGATGAAATATTCAGAGTTACGGAGTAATTTTTCCTAATTCACAGACAATTTTCTTTTCTTCCTCTTCCCTTAAAATTATTTTGGAGTTTATAAGATAAAATACGTTTTTAATATTTAACGTATTTATTTTATTCTACTAATAGATTTTTTTGTAAGGAATAGTTTTGATACCGTGTGATTTAATGAGTGGTAAAATATCTGTATAAAAAAAATTGTATATTTCACAAGTAGAGGAGTCTTTTTTGTAAAGACTACCCGTTTCGTCTAATGCTACTTTTCGGCATCCTCCTCCACAAAATTTTACTAATTTACAAGATTGGCATTCGTTTAATAAACTGACGGGTAATTTTTTTAAAAATTGCATTTTATTAGAAGTCCAGATGGTTTTTAATTTTGCTGTTCGAATGTTCCCTATTACTTTATTAATAAATGATGGACAAGGCACAACGTCGCCGTTTGGTTTTATAGCTAAGGCATTTAGTTTATAAGCGCAACAGGGAGTCGATCTTTCAAATAGTTGAATAGTTTTTTTTCGGAAAAATTCACTTTTAAAAATACACTCGATTTGCAGTTGTAATTTATTCTCTGTTTGGTTTCTCCAAATATTTTTGAAGAAATAATTTTTAATTAATTTTTTATAAACAGTAAACACTTTTATTTTCGCTTCTGAAAGATCTCGAGCGTTAGGGATAAATTTTCCTTGTAATCGCGGCATTGCTAATCGCCATCGAAAAACTTTATATTTACATAAACGTTTATAGAGAAGGGGCAGTTCTTCGAGATTATATTTATGTACCATCGTATTAATAAATAATTTTACTGATTTTCTTTTTTTAGATAGGTCTGATATTTTTTCTATGAATTTTATTGTTGGCTTATATGATCCGCGTCCGCGAATAATCTCGTGAGAAAATTTGGAATTGCCATCTAAACTTACCGCTATTGTTAATGGATGTTTCGCTTTTTTGATATAATCTCGAAGAGAGTCAAAGATGTTAATACTTCCATTGGTAAATATCGTCGACGGTAAAATATGTCGTTTAGCGCTGTACTCTAAAATTTTAAAAAGATTTTTTCTTAAAAATGGCTCCCCTCCAGAAATAACTAATCTAGTTACTCCTAGATCATAAGCCATTTGATCTATTAATTTTTTCAATTCATTAGTGGTTAAATTGTTTTTAATGTTACTGTTTTTTTGAACCAGAGGATATTGATAACAATGACGACAAGACAAATTGCACTTTGAAGTTATATCTAAATGAACTTCTCTGAGATAGGGCTTATAATCTAGTTTAGGAGATTGAGACTTCAAAATATCTCTTTTTGATAACCTATTAGGTAATATTTTTAAAAAACCTAGTCTTTTTTGTTTATTAACAAATTTTTTCAAAAGATCCAACTTGATATTATTATCTTTAGCTAAGGATTCTAATTTTTTTGTACCGTTGAAAGAACGAAATAAAAAATATTGAGAATTGGTGAGAGGAAATTCTCGCCCTGTTTTGATATCAAAAATAAACCATTTGCTCTCACTTCCTTTGAGAGCATAAGAAGAAGCTAATAGAGGGTACATAACATTATTTTACTTTTCAATAGATGTCCTGTTCAATAGAAGTCCTATCGATAGTCGTCATCAATATCAACGGCAGATTTTAACATAAATTCACTGTCTCTCGATTTAATCTCTGTATTTAATTCAGCTTCGTCTAATGTGTCTTTCTTTTTAATATCAATCTTTTTGTCAATTTTTTTGCTTGCCTGCATAGCCCAATTTGTTTTTTTAATAGATTCTTTCATGTGTATTTAATTAAAGTTAATTAATTTTCAAACCAAAATTGGTCCAGATCGACCTTTGGATAATTTTTGGCTGTATATTTATTATAGAAGTGTCGCTTTTATTTCACGGCATTTAGTCGATCTCCTAAAATTATTGTCAAATTAATTTTTTAAGAAACAGTGTGATTACGAGGTTTTTACTGTAAATTATATTTCAATTTCTACTCTAGTTTCTTCGTTGTCCATGACTGTTATTTCTTTAGTCCTTGCAATATAGGCAATATCTTCTAAGAAAGGTTTTATAAGACTTTGTTTCTCCTTAGGGCATTTAATTTTTAATAAAGAAACTTCTGCTCCTAATCTAATTTTATTAGCCGTCTTAATTTTCCTGATGTCAGAAATAAAGGATAAAGCCAATTCAGCGCCTTTCATTATCTTGCTATCAAAATATTCTTTACTCTCAGAGGGCCATTTTGTATTATGAATACTCTTAGTCTTCTCGTTTCTATAAAAATACCCTTCATCGCTTTTTGATTCTATGGATTCGTATTCATTTTCTCCCTCACCTTTTTCCACAATTTCAGCATGATACATTTCTTCTGTGATATGAGGAATAAAAGGAGAAGCCATTTTGATAACATTTAAGAAAGCCTGATATGCAGAGAATTGGGCAGAAAGTTTTTTACGAGTTTTTTCTTTGTCGTCCGGGCTTATTGATAGTCTTCCTTTTATAATTTCCAAATAATTATCACAAAATTCTCGCCAAAAAAAATCTTCAAATATTTGCCGGGCTTGCGAAAATTCATAAATTTTAAAGGCCCCCGACATTTTTTGAGAGACTTCTAAAGACCTTTGAATAATCCATTGATCGAATGCTTCTAAGTTGTTTTTTGGAGATTCTGCTTTTGGATTAAAATTTTGTAATTTACTTAGAACTAGCTTACCGGCATTATATATTTTTGTCACTAATTTTTTTCCTTTCTCCACCTCCTTTTCTTCAAAATATGTTTCTTTTCCTAGAGATGCACCACACATTGCATAACGTATAGGATCAGCAGATTGTGTCGCCATTAAATCTTCTGGCTTATACTTGCCACCGCCAGTTTTTTTACTTATTTTTTCTCCTTTCTTAACTAAAATATGTCCAGATATCATCAGGTCATTCCATGGAATTTCATTGTGCTTATATAATCCCATTAATATCGAATAAACAGCCCAAGTTCTGATTATGTCATGCGCTTGAGGATGCATAGACATTGGATATAGTTTGTTTCGTAACTGTCCATTCAGTGGATGAATATTATTTATATCGGGAGTTAATGACGAAGTAAACCAAGTGTCCAAAACGTTTTTTTCAGGGGCTAATTTACCAATTTTGCAATAAGGACAACCGTGTTCTTCTTTTTCAATTTTTGGATCAATAGGAAAATTATTTTCATTAGGAATAACAACTTTATCACAATTATTGCAATTAAAAGCTGGAATCGGAATTCCATAAAAACGTTCTCTCGAAATACACCAATCCCACTTCAAGCTAGATACCCACTCCTCATACCTTTTTTTCATATATAGTGGATACCAATTTATTTTATTCCCCGCCTCTAGAAGTTTTTCTTTCATATCAATCATTTTTACAAACCATTGGGTTGTTGGTAAAAATTCAACTGGCGTTTCACATCTTTCATGAACACCTATACTGTGCTTAATTTTTTCTTCTTTTTTTACCACCCCTTTTTCTTTTAATTTATTAATAATAATTTTTCTCGCTTCTTCTACAGATTTGCCATTAATTTCTGGACATATATTCACATTTTGGAACTTTCCGTCTTTGTTTAAAATAATTTTTTCTTGTAAATTATAAATTTTTGTCCAATATATATCTGTTTCATCACCGTAAGTACAACACATAACAACGCCGCTGCCTTTTTTTTGATCGACTTTATTATCGGCCATAACCATCACTTCCTGCCCAAGGGGGGTTTTGGCTTTTTCCCCAACAATTTCCTTATAACGAGGATCGCTAGGATTTACAAAAATAGCAACACAAGATGGAAGGAGCTCTGGCCTTGTCGTAGAAATAATTAATTCTTTCCCATTTTCTAGCCTAAAAGCTAAATCAAAAAAAATTGCTTCTTTCTCTTTATCTTCTTTTTCGGCTTGTGCGAATGAGGTATGGCATTCAGTACAATAAAGAGCAGGAGCATTTTTTTTATATATTAAACCTTTTTCATAAAACTCTTTAAAGGTTGACTGAGATAATTTTTGTATTTCAGGAGAGATTGTTGAATATTCAAGACGCCAATCGACACTTAGACCAATCGATTTCCAAAGACTTTCATAATTTTTTTTATATTTTTCCGTGACTTCTAAACAAGTTTTCACAAACTCATTTCTTTCCATCTCCCGTCCTCTCACTCCTTTTTCTTTTTCGACTAATCTCTCGGTGGGTAACCCATTATTATCTAAACCAAAAGGATATCTTATGTTTGAACCTTCCATTCTCTTGAAGCGTGCTATCACTTCCGCCTGAATATATGAAAAGATATGCCCTAAATGTAAAGACCCGGAAATGGTTGGGGGAGGGGTATCTATTGTATAAAGAGGCCCGCCTTGCTCAGGATTAAATCTATAAACACCTTCCTTTTCCCAAAATTCTTGCCAATATTTTTCTTTTTCAAGGGGATCATATCTCTCTTTCTCTTCAGCTTTTTTTTCCTTTATATTTTTTGGTTTTTCAAGCATATAGTTAAATTTTTCTATGTTACTTTTTTCCATAAAGAGGAATTTAATTTGTTCATCCCTTGTCTTATTAAGATAAATATCAGGATTAATTAAAGCAAAAAATGAGGAAAAGTCAAGCGTAGAAAAAATTAAATTTGCTGATGAAACAGCTTTTGTGGAAGAGACGGAAGATGATGTTCTAGAATTTACTATAGAGATGACATATTTTTCTTACGTCTTTTGGGTAGTTTGTCCGGATTAAAAAATTCGCTCTTTTCCCAAATTTGATAAATTTCTTTCTCTGATTGTTTTGGTTCGTATCGTGATTCCATATTATAAATTTAAAATTAAAAAATCAAAAATCAAAATGATGCCGATATTATCGAGCATTCTCGACAAAGTCGGAACAGATTAAAATGTTAAAATTATTTCTCATTTTTTTTAATCTTTTAATTTTAATTTTTGCATTGTCATTTTCCATTTTGATATTTACATTTTACATTTTTTGTGGTAGCGCGTAAGGGAGTTGAACCCTTGTTACCAGATTGAAAATCTGGTGTCCTGACCGTTAGACGAACGCGCCGTGAACACCAAATTTTGCTCCTCCTTCGGCGCTATTGCTTCGTTCCGCTCGCAAGCCTTCGGCAAGGCGCCTCAGAAGGACAAAATTTGGTGAAAATTTTATTATAAAGTTGAATTGATTAACAATTATATTTT
>Ga0210051_1001045_pt1 | contig 27719 bp, 28 predicted proteins | sample CryGey092014_all_FD_185464 | JGI IMG/M metagenome (GOLD analysis project Ga0210051, IMG submission 185464) | Groundwater microbial communities from aquifer - Crystal Geyser CG23_combo_of_CG06-09_8/20/14_all (SPAdes) (version 2) | ecosystem: Environmental > Aquatic > Deep subsurface > Groundwater...
GACGGCCATAATTGCCTCCTTTTGGTAGTTTTCTATCAGCCATATTATACCATACTTTTAGATTTTATCGACGGAATATGCAATTATTTTAAAACAGAGGGATGAGGAATTATCGGACAGCCCCACGTCCCCTATTTTAGAAACGTCCCCTATTTTACCCTATTTTATGAGTTTTGCCTCTAATGCCGATATTCTTGCTTTCAACGCCTCGTTTTCTGCCTTTACTTCTTTTATAGCATTAAGCATTGACCATAATACCGCATCTGCTGTAAATCGCAAATATCCATCTTCGCCTTTTGTAACTGCTTCAGGTATTACCTTTTCTACTTCCTGCGCAATAAATCCTATATGCTCTTCTTCCGTTGAAGCATTAAATATATTACCTTGTTTGAAATGGTAACGTATCGGTTTTAGTTTCATCACTTCCTTTAATCCATAATTAAAATCACCTGTAATGTTCTTCAGCCGGATATCTGATGGATTTGTCCATACTACGTTAGTCATTTTATCCGTTAAACTATTATTTACCATCAGCGACCCGTTGACATATAATTTATATGATCCAGGACTCGTCGTCCCGATGCCGACGTTGTTGCCAGAAGTAGTAGCTAAGTAGGTATTTCCAGTAGTAGTTAATTCATTATAACTCCCATAAGGTGAGGGATAATAAGTAGTGATGGTGATGGCCTCTTCAGCAAAAACACTGATTACACAGATTAAATAAAAGATTACACAGATTAAACAAAACCTTAATTTTTTGAGCATTTCACACCTCCTGAATCAGCCATTTTGCTATTTTCTTCTGTAACTTTTTATTTTCTTTAAGATTTTAATATCTTCTTTATCAATTAACCTTTTAGAAGCACCCTTTGACTTCATAAGATCACCTAAAGAGACAAGATTTATCTTTACTCCTTTAAGGTATTCTATTTGTCTTCTTCGCCAGGCAGTATCAAAAACAAGGCCCTTAACTTTGGTTAAGACATCTAACCTTATAATATCCTCAAAAATATTAATTTCATTGGCAATTATCTTTTCAGGGGTTGTAAGATAGGCTGTGCCAAATCCTGCCCTTTTTAATGCCTCTAACAACCTTTTAGCATTCTCTAATGTTGGCCTGATGAATATATCTAAATCTTTAGTTGCCCGAGGAGAACCATAAATTCCACAAGCTACTCCCCCGATAATTAGATATTCTACTTTATTTCTTTTTAATGACCTGTACAGTGCTAAATGACTTTCGAACATCTCGGTACTCTCTATGTTTTCTGACTAAACCCATTAGCTCAGCAAAACCTAGGCCCTGAGCGTATCTCTCTTTCAAAGGTAAAGAAAGCATATAACGGATCTTGGCATTTAGATTTTCATAACGAAAACTTTGTAACACTCGTTTAATTTTTTTCATTTTTATAATATCCTAAAGATATTTAGTTATCTAAGTATAACATACCATAAGTTTTTATCAACAAAAATCTGCTAGTATAAAACCTTTAGCTATCACTATCTTTTTTAATTTCAGAGAGATAAGTTGATTTTTTAGATTAAGGTCTGATTTAACCCAGACTCTAATATAATTATCAGTATAACCTTCCCAAAAGCAGGGATTTTCTTTAGAACGACCTTCTATAAGCGCATTCATATTTTTATTTAAAAACTGGTTTTTGTATTCAAGAGAACATCTTTCGGCAATATTTTTAAGATATTTAATTCCTTCCTTGATTATTTTGGGATTTAATATCGGCTTAAAATTGGCGGCAGGCGTGCCTTCCCTTAGGGAATAAGGAAATATATGCATTTTTAAAGGTAAAATCTCCTGGACTAATTTTACAGTATTTTGAAAATTCTCCTCAGTCTCACCCGGAAACCCCACAAGCACATCAGTGGTAATAGCTATTTGGGGAATGCTCATTTTTATTTTTTTAACGAGGTTTAGATAATCCTCCCGGCAATAATTACGGTTCATCCTTTTTAAGATTTCATCATCGCCGCTTTGAACGGGGATATGCAGGTGCCGGCACAGCTTTTTGGATTGCGCCATCTTCTCAATCAATCTCTCCGAAACATCGCTTGCCTCTATAGAACTTAATCTGATACGTAATAACCCATTTATTTTCTCTAACGCCTCAATCACATCAACAACATTCTTTTGACTTTGCAAATCTTTTCCGTATGAACCCAAACAGATGCCGCATAATACGAGCTCTTGAAAACCATTCTTTACAAGTCTATTTGCTTCTTGAATAATCTCATCCAGAGGCTTACTTCTGGAAGCGCCCCGAACTAAAGGCACCTTACAATAGGAACAAAAATTATTACAGCCATCCTGAATCTTTAAGAATGCGCGGGTATGACCGGAAAAATTACTTATACCTTTATCGTTATGGCCGTTTGGCCCGTTATGCTCGTTTAGCTCGTTTAACAATTCAATAATTCTATCTTTTTCTTCATTTTTAACAATATGGGTTATGCCGGAAATTCCAGAAATTCTTTCGCCATCTAATTCTGCCAGACATCCGGTAACTATAATTTTTGCCCGGGGATTCTCTCTTTTGGCCCGGCGGATAAGATTAAATGAGCGGGAATCAGCGTTTGCAGTAACCGTGCAGGTGTTAATCACATATACATCTGCGTATAAATGGTCATCTAATTCTTTAAAGCCGGCATTTAAAAACTGTTCCCGGATAACCTGGGTATCATACTGATTTACTTTGCAACCTAAAGTAAAAAATTTAATGGTTCGCATATAACCTGATAAAGCTCGCTACTGCAACCGCTGCCGTCTCAACGCGTAAAACAAAATCTCCTAATGTTACCGGGATACAGCCTACATTCTTGGCTAAATTGACTTCTTCAGGCGTGAAATCGCCTTCTGGCCCTATAAGGACTAATATATTCTTGGGGCGTGTAGTGCAAAAAATCTCCTTTAAGTTTTTGCGCTTATCGATTAACGCGGGTATTAATTTTAAATCATAATCAGCTGCTTCCGATAAAATTTGTTGTATACTTTTTATCGGCTCTATACTTGGTAAGTTATTTCTCCGGCTTTGCTCTGAAGCGCTTAGGGCAATTTTCTCCCAGCGGCTTAAGCGCGAATTTGCTTTGCGTACGTCTAACTTTACAATCACCCGTTCGGTCTGCATAGGAATGATTCTATCTACGCCAAGCTGGGTAAGCTTATCTACTATATCGTCAAATTTTGATTTTTTAGGTATAGCGCAGGCAACCGTAATCCTGATTTTTTTCTCCGTGGCTGAAGCTGTTTTTGGAGCTTTTATTTTAAGTGCCATATTTTTAGAAGTTAATCCTTCCATAACTGAATTGTAAACATTGCCTTTTTCATCGCAAACAATAACTTCATCGCCTATTTTAAGGCGGAGGACATCTTTGATATGATGAATTATGCCCGGGTCAGAAATAACTATTTTATCTGCGATTATCTCTTTAAGGGAACAAAATATCCTCTGCATTTGTTCTCACTCCTCTGTATCTAAAAAGCTCTCAAGATTAACTGTATACCTAAAAATATCATAATTAATCCGCAGATAAAACTAAAGTATCGGCCATATACTGCATTTGCGTGTGACAATAATCGCCTGATAAAACCGGCAAAAATAACCAAAACCAATAAAGGTGAAACAAATGTCCCGATGCCAAAAGAAAAAATGTATAATAATACTGATACCCAGGACTTAGAAATTAACCCTACGTATGAAAATAAGGCTAAAAGCGGAGCACAGGGGAGAAAACCGATTATCAGGCCAAGCATTGCAACGTTCTTCTTATTTTGTTCTAAAATATGGTTGTGTAGAAAGCGGCAGAAGCCAAAATCCATTCGCTTACCTAAAACTATAAGCACTCCCACACAAATAACAAATGCCCCTCCTAATAAAAATATGTATTGAGAAGAACCTTCCAGGAACCTTTCGGTCACAAATCTACCTAACAAAAAAACCAAAAGACCAAGTGCAAGATATACAGATATTCTGGCTAAGGAAAATAGTATATAGGAAATAAAACTTTTCAGAACGTTCTTTTCTGTTCCGGCAACGTAGGATATAAGTATCGGGCCGCAACTGGCAAGACAAGGCCCTGAGCCAAATGATAGGCCTAAAAGAAACAAACTGAAAATAATATTAATCATACATATGCAAAAAGCGCCTGCAAAAAGCGCCAGGCGCTTTTATAAAGAAAAAGCGCCTGGCGCTTTTTCTTTATAAAAAGGGATGCCCCTTTCCTAGCTCCTCTTTCTCCGAAAATACCTCGGCACTAAAGATATAAATCTCCGTATCCTTATCCTTCCAGGCATCTGGCGAAAGGCCGGCTTTGTGCGCACAGAGGTTTGAAAGAAACTCTTCTTTTGACCAGCCGGTTTCTGTCGCTACCTGAGGAAGAAAAACGCCGCTGTTAAAACCTCTTCTTACCAAGACGCCATGGATACCCATTTTAATCTCATCCGCCGATTCTATCCTTTTAAGGGGAGAAAGCGCGGATATCTCTATCTCTATATCCTTGAGTTCCTCTAATTTTAGAGGTGAAAAACGCGGATCACCTACTGCTGCCTCAACCGCCATATCTCTAACAGTAAGATATAGGGGAAGCTGGCCGATAAGATTTCCAATACAGCCGCGCAACTCGCCCTGTTTATGAAGCGTGACAAACGCCCCCATTTCTTTAAGCAATAAAGGGTCAGTCTCGGTAAGCTCTAACTTCTTACCTGTCTTTAAATATGTCTGGATAGAATTACGCGCAATCGCAAGCAACTTTTTCCTTTGCTCTTTGCTCAACATAGCCATTTCTCCTTTTTCTTGCCCCGTTAGAGACAACGCATCTTCTTTCTCTCTACCTACAGTCTCTAACGGGGCTTGGTCAATAACACAACTAGTATAACCCACAGTCCAAATTCCTTTAATCATTTTACCAGTTACCACACTAGAATTTGTATGTTGTAAAACTTTCAGTTTATTGTGGCCTAATTCTCTGGCTAAAATTAATGTAGACACAACCGGAAATCCTCCGCACAGTTGCAATTTACCTTCGCGCAATCCATTGTATAATCCCTGGACATCCATATTTTTTAAGTAAGATAGGGTCAGAGTATCAATTATTTCTGACTCTTCATAATCATAACCGTGGTACATATCAGTAGAGGCAACTACAAGAACATCTTGACGATTGCCTATAGCCTCCTTAAGCAAATCTGCTAATTTTTGGCAAGTTGAAAAACTGCAATCTCCCATAACTATAGGCACAATTTTAAAATCCGATATAACCTTCTGCAAAAATGGCAGCTGCACCTCAACAGAATGCTCTTTTTCAAAAGCGCCCGGTTCAAAAAAGATATCGCTATCTTTATCCCGCCCTTCCTCCAATGCTATCTGAGATTTCAAGGAAGAGCGGGATTTATGCAGTAACTTTTGCGTAAAATCCGCATCTACCTCCAAATCACCCAAAGGCGTACGGAATACACCTTCAGGATATACGGATACGCCGCTAAAACCATAATTGTGGCTGGGGCCGAGCACAATAATTGTCTTATACGGTTTATCTTTAATGAGTTTATAGCCAAAGGCAGCAACTCCTCCTGAAAAACCATAACCGGCATGTGGCGAAATTAATGCAAATATGCGGCCTTCTGGGACTTGCGGGTTTGCAGCGCCAAGAAAAGTATCAATCATTTGCGATAACTCCTGGGGGTTATCAGGATAGAAGCTGCCTGCGACATTCGGCTGTTTTACCTCAGATGCAAAAGAACCCATAACCCATAACCCATAACCCATAACTAAGATAATCAATACAACCTTAAAACATGTAAGAATTATTCTATCGCCAGACGCCTTCAATTTTCTCCCCGCAAAATTTACATTTTCCATTTTCTAAATTATTTTCCAATATCATATAACCTACGCGCCTTATCACAATCTTTTTACACTTCGGACAATATGTATTCTCCGCAGGATTACCCCCAACGTTACCTATATAAACATATTTTAAGCCGCAATCCAGGGCAATTTGCCTGGCTCTTTCTAAAGTCTCCACCGGCGTAGGGTTAATGGTGTTAAGTTTATACATAGGAAAGGCCCTTGAAAAATGTAATGGCGTATCCGGACCTAAATTTTCTTTTATCCATAAGCACATCTTTCTCATGGTCTCTGGGTCATCATTGTAGCCTGATAAGACTAAATTAGTTATTTCTAAATGCACACCTTCTTCTTTTAATATCTTTAGGCTTCTCAGCACAGGTTCTAAGGTAGCTTCGGACATCTGGGCATAGTAATCATCGGTAAAACCTTTTAAATCAATATTTGCTGCATCAAGATATTTAGCTAATTCTCTTAAAGGTTCTTCATTTATATAACCGCAGGAATGCATAATACTTTTTATGCCTTTTTGTTTGGCTAACTTAGCAGTCTCAAGCATATATTCATAAAAAATAGTGGGTTCAGAATAAGTGTAAGCGATAGTTAGAGAACCGGATTCCTTGACTTTGTTTATTAAATCCGCCGGCTCAAGATAAATATATTCCACTTCTTCCGGCCGCTTTTGAGAAATTTCCCAGTTCTGGCAGAATTTGCATCTTAAATTACAACCGGCAGTAGCAATAGAAAAGGCAGTGCTGCCGGGTAAAAAATGAAACAAAGGTTTCTTTTCAATAGGATCAATATGGATAGCGACGGGTTTTGCATAAACCAGAGTATATAATATGCCATCGCGATTCTCTCTTACGCCACAGAACCCCCGTTTACCGTTGGGTATAATGCATCTTCTGGGACATAACTGGCATTGCACAACTTTATTTTCTCGTTTCTGATAAAAAAGGGCCTCCCTTAATTTATCCTGTGCATGTAAAGGCAAAGTTAAAGAAAACTTAGTGTTGATGGTAGCGGGTAGATAAAGGCAGGAAACTATTAAAACGAATAAAAGACCTAAACCTATGGCTAACTTGAATAAATTTTTCATTAATTTCCGATACCTTAGAGGCCGAATTAGATTAATTCGACACTCCAAAAAACTTTCATTAATGAAAAAGGCGGTGGAGGCCGGATTACATTAAACAAAGATGCTATTTTACATTAAAATAGCATCCATAAAAGTTTTCATTAATGGAAACTTTTATGGAGCTGGAGGGAATTGAACCCTCGGCCCCCTCGTTGCGAACGAGATGCTCTCCCGCTGAGCTACAGCCCCGATTTTTTTCAATTTATAAATCATCTTCTAAATTATTATACCATTGATTTGTAATAGGACAAACAAAAAGTGGCGGGATTAATTTGTAGAAACTGCAGGCATATAGATACGATTTTTCATGACAAGCGCAGGATTATCAAGGCTACCGCAGGCAATAGGGCTACCATCAGCATCCCAGCATGCGGTAATATTGATATCTACGTAATTACTAGTGGAACTATAAGTAGGGCTAAAACTGTTTATCCGACTACTTAAAATCTCGGTGGAATTCCAATTTGGATTACAATTGGTACACGGACCATTTGTGCATTCAGGACAAAACTTAATTTGATATGCTACAGGAGCGCCGGTAAAGCGATAGGCAATTTCACGGTCGCCAGCATCTCTTTGGCCATTTTGGTTAAAATCTATCCAAACTTGTACTGCGGCATCGCCTCCAATGTTAGATGTATCCACTGTAGGATTATTGACATCACCGATCGCTTTAGCAATCTCTTTTGCCATATGCTCTAAAATATAAGACGCGTCATTCTGTAATTTTGCCCGTCTATCCGAACTTATCACATGATAACGGCTGAACGTATCAATACTAGAAAAACCCATAACTATAAGACCAAAGATACAAACGGCAATTAATAATTCAACGAGGGTTACTCCTTTTTTATGGTATAGGAAAGTATAAGACCCTTCCTTAAAAGGAATAGGAAGGTCTATCCTTTTTGGATAAAACACTTTCCTAACCACTGAAAATCGCACCTTAAGGTTATCGCCGAGGGCGATTTTCTTGTTGTTATACTGTTCTATTGCTATACTGTTAAATTGTCTCATGGTAGATTAATATTTTTGGATGGGGGAAAGACAGCAGTAATTATATTTTTATTAAAACGAAGGTTCTGTCCAATTTATCGTTACTTTTACTTTACGCATAGGGCTTGTAACAGCAAAACCAGGAGGAACATCGGTTGCAAATGTGGCAGTATAGGGAATCCCGTCTATTGGTGGCTGAGTAGCATCTGTTCTTGTCCCTTTTCGTAACAAGTTAGGAGAATTATAATCGTTGGTAGAAGAATTCCAATCGGATTGTTTAACCTCCATCTGCAATGGCGCTAAAAATAATCTACCTAACTCTGCTGCTTGAATTTTTGAGCGGGTATGCAGGATATGCCTTTTTCCGGCAAGAAAAATATTGGCAAGACCGGTCATTACCAAGGCTAGAATAAGGGCAGAAACAAGAATCTCAATTAAAGTAAACCCCGTTAGAGACACCATAGCTTTCTGCCGTCTACCTATAGTCTCTAATGGGGTAAACCCCGTTAGAGACACCATAGCTTTCTGCCGTCTACCTATAGTCTCTAATGGGGTAAACCCCGTTAGATAATTTCTTCTTAGACGTCTATTTTTATCTAAAGGGGTAAATCCTTTTTTATGCATAGATATTATAAAATTTGTGAAGTTTTTTAGAATTGATAAATATACTCTTATGGACAATTTGCCGGAACAACCGGTGTTGGCTCATCAGTAGTATTATCAATACGATATATGCAGTCTGGATAGCTACCCGTGGTCCTATCTCCGGTAGCGGTAAAAGTACTCGGAGGAGCACCAGTACTGGTAATGGAATAGTCCCAATTGGCTTCCGTAGCAGAAAGTTTAAGATAATTATTTATGTTCGTTATATTACTCTCAGAACCGGCGGGAATAGGATAATAAGCGCTCGCTTCCATCCGATAAATTTTTTCTGCTGCAGTAATAAGTTTAAGATTGGCTATTGCTTCTTTGCCCAAGGCGTGTTCTTTGGTCTTACTAAGTTGAGGGAAGGCAAGAGTTGCTAAAATACCAATAATGATGAGTACGACTATTAATTCAATAAGAGTAAATGCTTTCTTAGTCATTAATAACCCAAACTACTACATCCGCCGCCGCTACAGGCGATAGTCCCGCCTACTGTTACGGTCAATACCTGGCTAAAGCCCGTAGGCCTTTGAGTAGCATTGCGTGTTGCTGTGACAATAACGTTTCCTTCCGCATAAGCCGGAGCCTGCAAAGTGATAGTAAAATATTTTGGTGTAGTATAATCAACATCGAGGTTAGCCGGAGTAGTGGTGAATGACGCTTTTTCAGCATAATATCTTAGTTGCGCCGAACGCATCACACTTAAAAGAGAAGTCCCTTCAGCAGTCCTGCCTTTTTCTACGGTCTTAAAAAACTGGGGTAATGCTAAAGATGCTAATACGCCTATGATGATGATTACAACAATCAACTCTAACAAAGTAAAACCTTTCTTCACTGCTATTCCTCCTACTCTGACTCCTTAATAACCCAAACTACTACATCCGCCGCCGCTACAGGCGATAGTCCCGCCTACTGTTACGGTCAATACCTGGCTAAAGCCCGTAGGCCTTTGAGTAGCATTGCGTGTTGCTGTGACAATAACGTTTCCTTCCGCATAAGCCGGAGCCTGCAAAGTGATAGTAAAATATTTTGGTGTAGTATAATCAACATCGAGGTTAGCCAAAGTAGTGGTGAATGACGCTTTTTCAGCATAATATCTTAGTTGCGCCGAACGCAGCGTACCTAAAAGAGAAGTCCCTTCAGCAGTCCTGCCTTTTTCTACGGTCTTAAAAAACTGGGGTAATCCTAAAGATGCTAATACGCCTATGATGATGATTACAACAATCAACTCTAACAAAGTAAAACCCTTTCTCATTTTCCTCCTCCTTTTTCAAATTAAAATGTAATTACTTTTACCTGTTTAACTTTATTGTTAACGCCTCTGGCTTAGGACCTCCTTCCTTAATTTTATTAGGCTGGCACGAGTTTCGTGACAGCCTATGATTACACAGATTTTAGAAGTAGATTACACAGATAATACCGACGATGCTTTTAATCTGTGCAATCGTTTTTTTAATCGGTGTAATCAAGGGCGGCACTTTTGTGACGCCCTATAATTTTATTACAACCGGTTTTATTTTATATCAATAAAAGTTCATTGTCAATATCTTTATCGAGGTCGCTGAAAAACTCCTAAAATGCCACAGCGACCTCTGATTACACAGATTTAACAAGATTACACAGATTTTCCTCGACGATAATTTAATCTGTGTAATCTGTTTTTAATCTTTTAACCCCACAGGGGTAGACCTTCCTATCCTTTAAGGAAGGGTCTAATCAGAGATTGCTGCATTGTTTAAGACTTTTTCAGCAATCTCTGATCTTTTTACATGCCGCCAATTTGGGCGATCTGGAATATAGGCAAAAACATACCCACTACCATCAGGCCAATAACTATACCCATAAATATAAGCATAATCGGTTCAAACATAGAAGTAAATCGCGCTAAGAATGTCTCGGTGTATTCTTCATAGAACGTATTTATGCGCTTAAGCATCTGCGGCAATTCACCGACCTCTTCTCCGATCGCAACCATTTGTATGACCATGGGTTCGAAAAATCCGCTCTTATCTAAACTGCTATTTAAAGACTTACCTTCACGCACATCTTCTTTGATTTTTCGCACAATATCCGCCATAACGGAATTGCTTACGCTGTGTTCGGTTATTTCCAGCGAATATAAAAGAGGAACGCCGCTCTCAATTAATGTAGACATCTCTGAAGAAAACCTCTCCACGACCAAAGAACGAAAGAATTCATCAAATAAGGGTAAATTAAATTGTAACTGCTCAAATCTTCTTCTGCCTTCTTTTGTCTTAATATATCTTCTAAATACAAAAAATAGCACAACGATTATACCTATTATACCAAAGATACCTTTTCTGATAAAATAACTTACTTGGATAAGCATCTGTGTCAAAAGAGGCAACTTTATATTGAATCCTTTAAATAATTCAGCAAAAGTAGGAATGATCTTTACGGTTAAAAAGACAAGGGCGCCTATGCCGACAATCATCAGTATAATTGGATATATAAGGCTGGATATGATCTTTCTTTTAAAGGCCGCTCTACTTTCCAGGTAACTGGCCAAGCGGTTTAAAATTACTGCCAAATTTCCGCTTGCCTCGCCACTCTCTACTAAATTAGTCCACAATTCTGAAAATACCTTTGGATATTTAGACATAGCTTCATGGAAACTTAAACCCCCCTCCATGTATTTCTCCAGTTCTCTCAACACATTATAAAATTTACGGCTGTATACCTGCTTGGAGATTATATCCAAACTTTTTAAAATAGTTACTCCCGCACCTAATAGGGTGGCTAATTGCCGGGAGAAAATTACTAAATCACCGCTGGTAACCCCATAGTGCCGATATCTTCGTTGTCGCCTTTGCGCTTGAAGCGCAACGGCAACAGCCTCTTCTTTAAGTTCAGGAATAATATTTACTACTACCAAATTTTTTAACTGAAGACGACTGATTAATTCATCCGCAGATGTAGCTTCTTCTGTGCCAGTAACCTTTGTGCCTTTGCTATCTCTGGCTATATAAACAAATTTCGGCATAAGACCCTTCTTTTAAAGGACACTACTATGTTAATTTTTGACCTTATTTTACTATTATTAAAAAGATAAGTCATTGTTTAGCAATAAGTTAAGAAAACTTTATCCTTTGACTGTCTAAGGAAAAATGCATTTTTAACAAAGTCATGTAAAGGAATAGGAAGGTCTATCCTTTCTGGATTAGTCTGCTCCTATAGTGACCGAAAGCGCTTCTTCTAAGGAGGTGACCCCGTCTTCAACTTTTTTCAATCCCGATTCATAAAGCGTATTCATACCGCTTTCTTTAGCGGCATCTCTTATCTTTTGATATGAAGCTCCCTGGCTAATCAAATCGCGTATCTGTTCATTTACAACCATAACCTCAGCAATGCAAACCCTTCCCCGATAACCCAGCTGGCCGCATTTAGCGCAGCCTTTTGGCCTATAGATTAAATCCGCTTTAATTTTTATCCCGCCTGTTTGTTCAACAGTAGGTTCGTATGCCTCTTTGCAATCAGGGCATAATTTCCGAAGAAGCCGCTGTGCGACAACTAATAGTAATGAAGGCGCAATCATATAGGGCTCAATGCCGATATCAATAAGTCGGATTATTGCCGAAGGTGCATCATTGGTATGCAATGTACTAAACACTAAATGGCCGGTTAAGGCCGCACGAATACAAATCTGCGCAGTCTCTAAATCTCTTATCTCCCCTACTAATATTATATCCGGGTCTTGTCTTAGGAAACTACGCAGGGCATTAGCAAAAGTAAGCCCTATATCCGGTTTTACCTGAACCTGATTAACGCTGTCTAATTTATATTCAACAGGATCTTCAACTGTAATGATATTTTTTGTGGGACTCTTTATCTCGCTTAATATGGCATATAATGTGGTTGTCTTTCCGCTACCTGTGGGCCCTGTTAATAGCACCTGGCCGTAAGGCATATTTATAATATGACGAATCCGCTCAAGTTGTTTGGCCTCAAAACCCAGCTGGTCCATATCTAAAACTACAACGGTCCTATCAAGTATTCTCATAACTACCTTTTCGCCGTATATGGTAGGAATTGTAGATACCCTTATGTCTATAGGGCGATTTTCTAACTTTACTAAAAACGCTCCGTCCTGCGGAAGGCGCTTCTCAGCAATGTCTAATTTGCTCAATATCTTTATACGGGAAATAATCGGCAGATGCAATTGTTTGGAAGGCGGCGGTATTTCGTATAATTTGCCATCAATACGATACCTTAAGGAAGTTTTATCTTTAAAAGGTTCGATATGGATATCTGAGGCGCGTTCATCAATAGCCTGGCGAATAATCAAATCCACCAGTTTAATCACCGGTGCCTCTTCAGCCCGGGCAATAAGCTTATCAAGGCTCAATTCCTGGTTACCAACTTCTGCCTCTTCAGAACCAGAGATGCCGGTAATATTTCCGTAAGAAGCCTCAACCGCTTCTTCGAACATTTTAGATTTGCCATAGAAATTTTCAACTGCCTTGACAATGTCAGACCTTGTGGCGATTACCGGATTTATCTCGCAACCCGTCACTTTTCTTAAATTGTCAATAAGGATAAGGTCCAACGGATCAGACATTGCCACTGTCAGCGATCTTAAAGTGCGTGACAAAGGAAGCGCTGTATTTCTCAGTGCAAAATCTTTAGGAATGAGTTGCTCTAAGTCCTGGTCTGCTGCGGGTTTTAGCTCAGTACCCAGATTAAAATAGGGGATATTCAGCTGCTTACCTAAAATTGCTACTACCTGGTCTTCTTTAATTTCTCCCAATTTAACCAGTATCTCGCCTAAACGGCCGCCTTCCTGTCTTTGAATATTGAGCGCTTTTTCTAACTGGGCTTGAGTGATAATACTTTCTTTAAGAAGCAATTCGCCTAATCTGAGATATTTTTCTCTGGGAGACATATGTTTGATTTGAAATTATATTAGATTCTGTGGCTCAATTGCCACAGAATCAAGCAGAAGTTTCATTAATGAAACTTCTGCTTGATTTTCTCAAAACTATTAAGACTTGCGTCTATGGCCAACTGACGGTCAGATGGTGAAACTGTAACTTGTTCTTTTGTTGGAAGGCCCGTTTTTTTTGCCTGGGCAAAATCTAAATTCGTATCTTTTATAATATGGGGTGTAATAAAAACTATTATCTCACGCTCTAAATTTTTTGTCTGATCTTTATGTCTAAATAACAATCCAACAATGGGAATATCGCCTAATATAGGCAGTTTTTTTGTTGTGACTTGTTTATCAGTATGGAGGAGCCCACCTAAAACTATTGTTTCTCCATCTTGCACCTTCACAATAGATTTTGTGGTTCTTACTTCAGTATCTGATTGTAAATTAACACCCTGACTCGCAGTTGCTTGAGTAATAGATAGCGGGCTTTGACTTGTTATACTGGACTTTGGGTTTATCACCATAATGATCTCGTTTGTATCTGGATTTATCTGCGGGGTTACCCGAAGAAAAATACCTACTCCTTCCGGGGTGAGCTTAAGGTCAGTTGCTCTTTTAAAAACAGAAGTGATTGTTGAACCACCTGTACTTGGATTAGTTATTGTATCCTCTCTTCCAACTACCTCATCTTTTGTAATAGATATCTCTGCGGTTTCATTGTTTAAAGTTAATAACCTCGGCCTGGCTAAATATTTTGTATCTGTCTGTGTGCGTAAAAAATTTAAAACCTGTCCATAAACATTACCAAAAACTAATGCACCAGCGGAACTAGAACCAACCGCGTCTGCACCCCTTAATGCAACGTCGCCTATAAATCTCAACCCATGCTTGTAGGCATTAGGGTATAATAGGGTAAAAGGACTATTGCCAAATTCGAATCCTATTTTATCCACTACATTTTTGCTTACATCGAGTATCTCTACTTCAAGCATTACCTGAGACTGAGGTATATCTAATTGCGAAATTATATTTTGGATCAGCGGAAGACGACTAGGTATATCCGTGACAATTAAGCTATTTGTACGGCTATCCTCGGTAATCTTGCCATTTGCACTTAAGACTGCTCTGATAGAAGTTACTATATCCCCTGCGGTGCTTGCTTCTGTGGTTGTGCCTATTAAACTACTCTTCTCTTTTTCTATATTGGCACTGGGTATACCACGATACTTAAGATAGAAAACCTTGGTGATTGTTTCTATTTCCGGCTTACCCCAGTCTTTGACAATAAAAATTTTTGCCACCTCGTCTAATTCGTAAGTAAGATTATTCGCCTTAAATATTTTATCCATCGCTTCTTTTATGGGAACTTTGTCTAAAAACAGGGTTATCTTTCTGTCCTGCACTGCCTCCGAAGCAATGAAGTTCAGGCCCGACTGTATGGAAAATACTTTTATTACATCTTTTAGATTGGCATCCTGAAAATCCATAGATATGGTTATTTTGGAATCCTGAAAAGGCGATTGTTCTATAGCTGGTAATTTCAAGGGTAATAAGCAAAGGATAAGAAAAAATATAAATACTTTTAAATTGTTATGCATATTTACCTCCTTGTGTACAGACACAACACCGGCGCAATTCCGATTAGCGCCGGGTGTCTTATGGATTCTTTTTAAGACCCTGTGAACTAATCGGTGAAGATGTTGTTAAATTATACTGCCCGTTCTTAAAAAATACGGTTACGCCGCTCTTATTGATATCTGTAATCCGCACCTCTTCTATCGTATCTCCCACTCTCACAACCTTATTATTAATAATTGCCTGCGGGAGACTGCCTCCCCAAACTATCCCTTGTATTTTCAAATCCGGTAATGGTACTTCTTCAACCTTCTCCTCTGTTACTTGTTCTTGCTCTTCGGGTTTTTCTTTTTCTTCTATTTTAAAAAGCTGAAAAGGATCTCTTAAGTCTTTTGCTTTATATTCCGATTTTAAAGAAGTTTCTGATGCAGATTCCGGCATTGCCTTTTCTTCTTTAACTATAGAAATAAATAACGCGATCAAAAATATATAGACTTGCTTTTTTTGCACCTTCATTCTTAACCCTTGTAATTTTGTGTTCAACCCCACCATAAATGGCGGGGTTTTCTAACGGAGTAAAATGATACTCAATCTTAAATCTGCAATCAATCTCTCTACCTGATCTGATTCTTTGCTTCCTTCTGCAAACTTGAGGTTGAGTTGGTCAACGAAATATCCATCAGGATGATTCTCCAAATTACTGATAAACGTTCCTATTGCATGGTAGTTATTGACACTTACCGTTAGATTAAACAAATACCTAATATACACTGGGGACTGTTCTTCAGCAGCTGGTTTAATTGATATAATTGTAGCACCAGATTCATCAGCAATATTACTTACCGTAGCTAGTATTAAAGACATATCTCTTTTACTGATTAGGTTTTGGTAGGAACTAATTACTTTTTCTGATTGCCTGATATTATCTAATAGCTCATTCTTTTTTATCTCAACTTCTTTTTGAATTTTAAGTGTCTGAATATTGTTGGTCTGAGATTTATAAATGCAAATAACAATAATCGAAGCTATGATAATGATTGTAATATTTACTATCTTATCTTTAGTTATAATGAAATTTGTTAATTTCATATTCTTCTTTTTTATTCTATCACTTTTTAAAATTCCGACAGGAAATTAAAAAACTAGTCACATTTACTCCTCTTATTTCTTTATTGTCTAAAGAAACGGCTACTATCTCCTTAAAATATTTAGCAAATAAAGGAAATTCTTTTAAAGATGAACGGAAAGTGTCTACCAACTTAACTTCTTTGTTACTATCTCCTAAATATGCAATACCTCCTAGATTAAGCTCCACTCTGTTTTCTAGTCTTTCATTTTTAAAATAAATATTCGATAGCCAAATTCCCTCTGGCACAAGACGCGGTATAACATCAAGCACTTCAGTAAGGCATAATTGACTCTTTATAAGATGATCTATCTCTATCTTTAGTTTATATGTTGAATATAGGTCAGTTAATTCTGCATAGCTAGTGTTTGGTCCTACCGTAGAAACCTGTGGCCGCATACCTATTATGTTCTTTAGTTCTTTTTTTAAAGGCGATATTCGATATTCACCAAAAATGAAAATCATAACGCATATCAACAAACTCATTGCAACTACCTTAAAATATGATTTATAGCGTTTTATTAGCAAGGCTACCTTGGTTTGTTCTAGGCTGAATTCTCTTGCAGCTCTTTCTTTTACCGCTAATAGATTTATCTTTACCCCTGTATCAATCTTGGATAAAGAACTGCTGTAACCTTTAACAAAAGGCAACGAAAAAGGAATAGGCTTACCTATATACTTGTTAATATCAATAAAGTTAACACCTAAACCTAAATCTTTGATGAATCCATTTAAATCAGCCCGATAGTTTGGGTTCGTAATAAAAAATATTTTACTAGTATTCTTGCCGGGGAATTTACGGTCGTAATAATCTAAAGATATCTGGATTTCTCTTTTTAATTTCTCTAAAATCGCACTGGTTTGAGCTTTCTCCTCCTTGGCAACCTCTTCATACCCGCCCATTAAGCTTATATCGCGGCTAAATAACGGGAACCCATCCTTCAAAACAACAAAATTGGTCTCATCGTCTTCTCTGAGGTCAGTATTAACAAGCCCTATAATGCCTTTTTCTTTAATATTGGCTAATTTGAGTAATCTTAAAATGCTAAAAGCAGAGTATTCTATTGCTTTTATTTTAATGTCTAATTGGCCAAAAATGTTAAGATAATTATCCAGCGTTTCTTTCTTAATTCCCACAAATAAAACGCGCGTTTTTTGGATGGTTTTATCTAATTTATACTGAAAATCTGAAAATAAATCCTCAATTTTAAAAGGTATGTATTTTTTGACCTCAAAATTTACAGCTGTATCTAATTCTTGGCGTGGCAGAATTGGCATTTCAAAGTAACGGACAATTAAATCCTTACCCGAAATACTGACTATTGCCTCATTGGCCCCAATATTATTTTTCCTTAACTCATCTTTAAACAAGGCAATCAGTTTTACAAGAACAGGAACTTTTTCTTCTAATGGTTCACCTGTTGAAACCATTGCCTGCGAGACCTGGATATAATTTATGGTCTTATTGCCTTTAGTTTCAACAATGCTAATAAATTGCGGACCAAAATATACGCCTAATGTATTCATCCCGCACCTTCTTCTTTATCCCGCACCTTTGTTAAATTCATTTTTATTGTTTTCTGGATATCTTCAAAGGTGCGGGATTTATTCAGCGTCATACCTTGATTTAATCTATTTTTAATTCTAATTAAATACATTTTTGCATATAAAGAAGGTGCGGGATTCATTAGCTTTCTCCTGGGACTTTAGATTGACGCCTTCTGCTTTTTAACCAGGAATCAATATCACGGCGGTCAAATCTCCAGACACCCCCTACCTTGATCCCTGAAATCTTCCTTTGGTGCAACCAATTATAAATAGTCTGTTTTTTCAGCCTGAGATAATCAGCTAATTCATCAATATCAATAAGTCTTGCCATAATCAATGAGCACATAAGTTACGGAGCGTTAGCGACGCAACTTATAAGTGCGAATTGATCCCTTTGAGCGTATCAAAATTATTGTAAAGAATTTTGATACATCTTGCGAAAAGGGATAATCCAATTAAACCCCGATAACAAAACGCTTCGAAAAGCCATTCTGTATTTTCTCGCAGTTATCGGGGTAAGTTCGGCCATACGACTTACGTTCATTTCACTCCGTAAGTCGTGGCCTTACTTAATTAACGGTGAAGTTAATTAGAACATAAAATACTTATTTTGTCAAGTGTTTTTTTATATAGACTTACTTATACTTACTTAGAGGTAAATTCTGAGATTAAATTTACCCCGTTAGAGACTACTAGGTATACGACAGAAAGCTATGATGTCTCTAACGGGGTTAAGACATACAGAATTATAATCTATTTAACTAGATTATAATAAATTTACCCCGTTAGAGATATTTTATTATAAATTATTATAAAATTACGGAAATGTTTCGAGTAGAGTGCTAAAAGAGAACATTTCCTATCTCTAACGGGGTTTACTTAGTGGTTCTCTTCATAAATAATGTTACGTATTATTTGTTGACATTTAGCTGAAATTAAAGTATGATATCTCCTATGAGAAAGGGAGGTATCATGCCGAGAAAATGTCCATTTGAGATTATTCTGACTAATAAAGAACAGAATCATTTGAGCTCTTTGGCTAGGAAATATACGGCACCTCATAGAGATGTAATCAGAGCACAAGTAATTCTCCTGGCTGCAAAGGGAATAGAAAACAAGGAGATTGGTGAAAAACTTAATCTTCCAAGAAAAACAGTTAGCAAGTGGCGTAAGCGTTTCTTCTATGAGCGAGAATCGGGGTTGGTGGATAAAACCAGAGCCGGCCGACCATTCTTTTTTTCCCCCTAAAGAGATAACGCAAATAAAAGCATTGGCCTGCCAACTCCCTGCAGAGCGGGGTATTCCCTTGAGCCGATTCAGTATTACTGAGATTGTTCGCGAAGCAATTTCTTTAGCCATTGTTCCTTCTGTAAGTGATTCTAGCGTCTGGCGATGGTTACATGAAGACGCTATTCGTCCTTGGTTCCACAGGTCCTGGATTTATCCTCGAGATCCCCAATTCATGGAAAAAGCTGGAAAAGTACTTGATCTTTATGCCAGGCAATGGAAAAACCAACCCCTGGGTCCAAATGATTATGTCATCTCTGCGGATGAAAAAACCAGTATTCAAGCCAGAATTCGCAAACACTCCACTGCTCCTGTATGTCCTGGAGAACCCATGAGAGTAGAACACGAATATACTCGTGGTGGAGCATGGACTTATCTGGCTGCTTGGGATGTCCACCGGGCAAAGATCTTTGGTCGTTGTGAAGCTAAGAGTGGAATTAAACCATTAGACCGACTGCTGGAGCAAGTAATGTCGCAAATGCCCTATAAAACAGCCAATAGAGTCTTCTGGGTTGTAGATAATGGCTCTTCTCATCGAGGACAACCTTTTATTGAACGTCTTCAAACGAAATGGCCCAATGCTATTGCTGTTCATTTACCTGTCCATGCCAGTTGGCTTAACCAAATTGAAATCTATTTTGCCATTGTCCAGAAAAAAGCTTTGACTCCAAATGATTTTACAGATCTTCAGGCAGTGGAAAAACGCCTGTTAGATTTTCAAACTCGATACCAACAGGTAGCTCGTCCCTTTAGTTGGAAATTTACTCGTAAAGACCTCAAAGAAAAACTCAAACTTGTTAGCGACTGCATTATTAAACAATATCAACCAACAGCCTCCCAAGATTCGACAACTAAAGAATTGCTACCTTGGGATGAGATACAGGAAACCACATCTGCCTATGCATATACGTAACAGAATTTATGAAACAGACCACTTAGCTCATAATAGACTTTTAGGTAGGATATTAAGGTGTGTATGTGTAGGTAGTGGTGGCTTTAAGTCGACGAGTGCTGCTTATTCCTGTTCCTGCAGCTTCTATAACAATAGCTACCTGCTGAATAGAATTAGGAAGGTCTGGTTCATTAACATCACAGCCGCTTCTACACAAAGTACGTGTACGCGTGTTAGGAGAAGTATCAGGAAAAGGAATCCAATTTGTATCCTCTGTTCTCAGCTTCTCAAGCGCATAATTCATTCCTGCCTGCGCAGCATAATAAGCCTGGATGCGGCTTGTTTGATGAAGCGTAAGTCGGGCGTGGCTTAAGATAAGACTCAATATAACAATGGTCAGGTTTGCTACTACTAAAAGCGTGCCCAAAACGATAAATAACACCACCCCTTTCTTGTTAAATCTCATCTTAATCCCACAGGGATAGGCCTTCCTAAACCTCTTAACCCAGCAAGGGTAGACCCTCCTAATACATTTAAAGGAGGGGTCTAAAGGAAGGGTCTAATCCTAAAAAGGATAGGCCTTCCTAAACCTCTTAAAGGAAGGGTCTAATCCTAAAAAGGATAGGCCTTCCTAAACCTCTTAAAGGAAGGGTCTAAACATTACTTTTTAAATTTATTTTGTAATCACCACCTATTTGCTGCAAGATTACATGGCCTTCGCGGCTAAGCCAACCTAAACTCATCAGTATATTATCCCGTGGCCTATCAATACCTTTAACAAGAACAGACAGCGTTACTTCTCCGTGTTCATCGAGAAAATGCCATATGTCACCTGCTACTATACCTATCTCCGTAATCATTTTTATGCCTCCTCAAATGAGCACATAAGTTACGAAGCGTTAGCGACGTAACTTATAAGTGCGAATTAATCCCTTTGAGCGTATCAAAATTATTGTAAAGAATTTTGATACATCTTGCGAAAAGGGGTAATCCAATTAAACCCCGATAACAAAACGCTTCGAAAATCCATTCTGTATTTTCTCGCAGTTATCAGGGTAAGTTCAGCCAAACAATTTATGTTCGCTTCGCTCCATAAATTATGACCTCACTTATTTTAAATCAACTAGAACTTATGTCAACTAGTTTTTTAAATGAGCCCATAACTTACGGAGCGATAGCGAACGTAAGTTATTTGGGCGAATTAATCCCGATAGCAAAACGCTGCGAAAATTTGTTCCAAATTTTCTTGCAGCTGTCGGGATAAGTTCAGCCATACAACTTAGCTTCGCTAATCGCTCGCTAAGTTGTGGCTTTACTTAGTTTTTTATTGTAGCTGCCGCACCTGGGGCAGACCGAAATCATGTCTTCTTTAGTATTAATGTAGGTATAAGTACATACGCAACAATGCCAGATAAATCTATCATCCACGTTTAAATCTTTATCCTTTTGTTTTTTATTTACTAACCAGGCGATTAATATGATAATTAGAAAAATGAGGATATATAGGGATATGGCCAAAGAAAAGTCTATGTTAATCATTTTAAATGAGCGATCCTTGACATCGTAGATGTCAAGGATAGGCTGAAGCCGTCTGCGAATTAACTCCGAAACGTATCCCAAAAAAATCGTAGAGATTTTTGGGATGTTTACGCAAGGAGTATATGTTGCCAACTGTGTCCCGCCTCGTAAAATGCATCAAAATTCTCTACGATAATTTTGATGCACTCGCCCTGAGAAATTCATAGAATTTCTCAGGACTAGTCCTGGGCAATCTTTCAGATTGACCAGGGGCGGGATAAGTTCGGACAAATAAGTTATGTCGCTTACATATTTTTAATATAATACTCCATAACTTATGTCCTCACTTAATCATTTTTCGGCGAGAGGTCTATCTTTACTATTTGCCATTTATTAGGGGCGAATCCTCTCTGTTGGATAAAAAGATAGCGGCTGATATAGCGCATACTTAAGAGATCTGCTTCTAAATTACCGGATGAAATTCTCCTTTTAACCAATACAGAGTTTCTTTTATCGCCTGAAGTCACCTGAAACTCAAGTTCGATATGCACAGTTTGTCTATCTTTGAAATATAGAGTGAAATAATATGGGAGCCTTGGATAAAACATAATTGCTGGTTCTTTTCTTTCTGACATAAGCGGTATTGGCTTAAATTCTTGCGTAAACCCCGTTAGAGACACCTTATCTTTCTCCTGTCTCCCCATAGTCTCTAACGGGGTAAAGACTATTTTTTCTTGATTAAATGCTAGAGAAACGGGTGGTTTTAAATAATCCCCGGCTGCTAAAAGATTTTCTCGATTTACTTTATCCAATACTGCGAGCTCAGACTTTCCGCTAAATCCTCCTGTTTTAAAGCCTATATCGAAATTCCGGCTATTCATTAAATCAGAGCTGCGTAAAATAGCCCCCCAAGAACAAACACGAGCAAAATTTGCCTCAGGAATCTTAGGCCCAAAGGAAAGGCTAAACATACTAAATAAAGTTATATGTCCTAAAAGTGAAATAAATATAGTCTGCATAAAAAAAGAGTTGGTCATTCCTGGTTTGTAGCGATATTTATTTGGGTTATACCTAAATCCCGGCACATATCCCAGACTTCAACTATTCTGCCTAAAGATGCGCGCCTATCCGCCTTGATCAGAATCGATCCCTTCGCTCCTGCCGCCTGCTTAAGCAATGTCTTTAATTCCTGAAGGTTCAAGACTTTACCGTTTATATAAATTACGTTCTCGCTAGATATAACTACCTCTACGTTTTCATACTTAACCACTTCGCTGGTTACCGCCTTGGGTAAATTCACCTTTATCCCCGGCTGCATAATAAAACTGGATGTGAGCATAAAAAATATCAATAACTGGAATACCATATCTATTAAAGGCGCGATATCTATCGGTTTAAGGCCGTGCTCCAACTCCGTATGCCGTTTAAAGTGCATAAGTTCGCTCCTTATTCAGTAAGAAAATTAACTAACTCCGTAGATGCTTTTTCCATTTCTAAAATAAAATTATTTATACGGCTGACCAGATAATTATAGATAATAAAAGTGGGTATGGCGACAATTAAACCCGCTACCGTAGTAAGTAATGCCTCCCAAATGCCGCCCGCCAAATCACCCGGCGAGACGGGATGAAAAGATGTGGCCTTGGCCTGAATAGTCTGAAAACACCTGACCATACCCGTGACCGTTCCCAGGAGCCCCAAGAGAGGAGAAATATGCGCTATAGTAGCCAGCATAGAAAGGTTTTTCTCTAATCTCGGTATCTCATATAAAGAAGCATCTTGGATTGCCTCTTTAATCTGGGGGCGCGTCCGGTCATATTTTAGAATCCCCGCCTTCAATATATGCGAGATAGGACTCTTTGTTTTCTCGCAAATCTCTAATGCCTCCTTTACCTGATGACGTTTCATTTTCTCTAAAATGCTACTTAAAAACTCCTGCGTATCTATCCTTATCTTATGCATATGCCAAAATTTCTCCAGGATTATTGCCAGGGCAAAAATAGAACATAAGAGTATTGGCCACATTACCGGGCCGCCTGCTAAAAATATCTGCCATAAACTCATCTTCCAAAGATCCATCTTTTCTCCTCCCTTTAATCCTTTGTATCAAAGTATCAACGTGTCAGAGTGTCAAAGAAAAAACTTTGATACCTTGATACAATTATTTAACGTGTACCTTTATCCACTCTATCCTTTCTTGCGCATATTTTGCTTCTTGGACATTCATAGAGTTAATTCTTTTATAAATACTAACTGCTTCTTTAAAGTTTTCTTTATCTTCATAAATTGCAGCTACTCTCAAAAGCGCTTTTACTGCTAAATCGTTATTCTCCGAATAAAGATAAGTAACCTTCATGTATTCTTCAATCGCATCGGGATAACTACCCTGTGCCTGTAAAGTTTCGGCGAGCTTAAATTGAATATCCGCCATTTCTCTTGCCGGTACTATATTTAAACTCTTGCGGTAGAAACTTATTGCCTCGCCATAATTAGCCGCCTTGAGGTACAGATCCGCAATCTTAGGATAAATTAGGTTTGCCAGATTAGGATACTCACTAACTACGTCCTTATAAATCCCTAATGCCAAATCAATTTTGTCCTGATTAGTATATATATCTGCTATTGCAATACTTGCCGTCCCTGCAAGATCGGACTTGCCTAATTCAATTACCTTCTTAAAATTGCTCATCGCGTCTTCATATTTGTATTCCTCTGCATAAGTTGAACCCAGGGCATAATAAGCATCGGGGATTAAATTGTTCTTGGGAAAATCTTGTATAAGCGAAGAAAAGTATCTTCGCGCCAAACTTAACTCATTGTGTCTATAATAATATTCGCCTAACCACCACATAACTTCGGGCGTAAGTTTGGAATCCGGGTATTTAGAACGCAATATTTTGAATCTCTCCATCGCCTCTTTTTCATTACCCATCTGATAGTAACAATCGGCTATCTCGTATTCAGCCTTCTGGACGAGTTCTGTATTTTGATTATAGAACCTCATAATATTCCTAAATACCTCTAAGGCTTTGGCGAAATCACCTAAATTATATATACTCGTTCCTAAAAGATACATGCTTTCAGGCTTTAAGTTGCTATCTTTAAATTCATCCTGAAACTTCTCAAAGATTTCTTTACTGGATTTATAGTCTTGTCTCTGAAAATAGGCCAGCCCCAAAGCGTAAGTTGCATCGTCTAATAGCTTTGAACTGGGAAAATGATTTTTTAGGCTCTGGAATGCCATAATGGCACCGTCGTAATTAGAGGTTTTCAGTAATGTAATGCCCAGTTGATATTGGATATAATCGCCATATAAACTATCAGGATAATTTTTCAATATGCTATCGTATGTTTCCATGGCCTTATTATAATCGCCTGAATCTTGATAGGCATCTCCTATTTGACAAAGCGCAGCAACCTTGACTATTTTATCTTCCGTGTGTTTAGCAATCTTTTGGAACTCATCTATTGCCTTTTTAAATTCACCCTCTTTTAAAAAAGCCCAGGCCAGGCCATAATGTAACTTATCGATGTTTTCCTGTGGGACAGGTTCCGAAGTTTTCTTTAACGCTTCTTCATACACGCTTATTGCTTCTTTATATTCAGCAAGGTTATAGAATGCATCAGCCTTGCCTAAATAAGCTTGAATTAAAATAAGGGGATCCAGGGTTGTATTTGCTAATTCACCGTAAAGGTTTCCTGCCTCAGTAAAACTCTTTGTTTCTAAACTCAATGTTGCCCTGCCTAATAATAGAATATCCCGGTTCTTTTTGTCTAAATTATCCATTTTGACCTCAAGAAATGTATCGCCGGCTTCCTTATACCGTTTTAATTTAAGTTCAGCCCAGCCGATACTCAATTTGGATAATCCCTGTATCCTCTCATCATTAGTACTGGCGAGAACTTTGGAATATTCGACAATCGCCTCTTCGAAATTGGCCAAATAATAATCTGCCTCAGCCAGATAGAAATATAAATAAGGGATATGGGCAGTGTCCTTAGAATATAATTTAAGGTAAGATTTTAGGCTATTCTTTAATCCTAAGTAGTCCTTTAAGTTGTAAAGGCACTCGATTATCTTAAGTGACGAATCTTGGGCCTGGGGTTCTTTAGGAAACTTCTCTTCTACAATTTCAAAATATTTAATGGCTTCATCAAAATTAGCCTCCTGGAATAAACACCAACCCAATGAGTAATAGGCATAAAGGCAATAGGAAGATTTAGGGAATCCCTCAATTATCGCCTTATAATACTGGCTTGCCTTTGCAAAATTATTACCCTTAAAATGCACTTCCGCCATCCAATAGAGGATTGCGTCTTTAATATTTTGGGAAGCGGCCTGGCCTTGAAGTTCCTCAAACTTTGTTAAAGCATCTAGAAATCTATTTTGGCGAAAGTAACACTCACCCGTTAATAGATTTACTTCTGGTATTTTTGATGAATTCGGGTAGTTCTTTAAGAAACGTTCAAATAGGCCTAATGCTACATCATAGAAACCATCCTCGAACGCCTTTTTTGCTACAAAGAGCGCCTCCTCCTCTTTGGATGATTCTTGGGAAGAAACAGAAGATGTTAAAAATGTTAAGGAAGTTAAAAAGGTTAAGAAAGTTACAAAAAAAATAAAGGGCAACCTTCTTAACATCCTTAACCTCCGTAACTTTTTTAACTTCTTAAGGTTTAGAATTAAAATCACTTTAACTATACCACTTCTTTATCCGCTCTTCAATACCTTTCTTGAGGTCTCTTGAAGAATTATAGCAGGAGACCTCTGATTACACAGATTTTAGAAAGATTACACAGATTTTCCGACAAGATTTAATCTGTGTAATCTATGCTTTTTAATCGGTGTAATCATAAATAAAGATTTTTTAGAGTTTGCTTCTCAAAAATTGTGCTGTATACGATTCCTTATTGCTGATTAATTCTTCGGGGCTGCCAATACCTACAATTTCTCCCCCATTTTCTCCTCCTTCCGGACCGAGATCGATAATATAATCGGCGCATTTTATTACTTCTAAGTTGTGTTCAATTACGCAAACGCTATTGCCTTTATCCACTAATCTCTGCAGAACCGAAAGAAGTTTTCCTACATCCGCAAAATGTAAACCCGTCGTAGGCTCATCCAAAAGATAAAGGGTTTTACCGGTTGAGCGCTTACATAACTGCGATGAAAGTTTTACGCGCTGCGCCTCTCCACCCGATAATGTAGTTGCAAATTGACCGAGCTCGATATAGCCTAACCCCACATCGAAAAGCGTGAGCAGAATATTTTTTATCTTGGGTATATTGGCAAATAAATCCAACGCCTCCTCAACGGTCATATCTAAACAATCGGCAATGGATTTACCTTTATATTTTATTTCCAAGGTTGCCTCATTAAAACGCCTGCCCTTGCATACATCGCATTTCACATAGACATCGGGAAGAAAATGCATCTCAATCTTTTTTATACCGTCGCCTGAACATGCCTCACAGCGGCCGCCCTTGACATTAAAAGAGAATCTGCCTGGTTTATATCCGCGTAGGCGCGCTTCGGGAAGCTGACTAAATATATCTCTGACGTGATTGAACACTCCGGTGTAAGTAGCGGGATTGGAACGGGGAGTCCTGCCTATGGGAGATTGGTCCACCACAATAACTTTATCGATGAGTTCTCTCCCGATAATCTTCTCATGCAGACCGGGTTTTTCGCGGGATTTATATAATTTTTGAGCGAGACTGCGATATAGTATTTCATCAATCAGGGTAGATTTACCTGAGCCAGATACGCCCGTGATACAGATAAAGAGGCCTAAAGGAAACTTTACATTTATATTTTTTAAATTATGCTCTCTGGCTCCTTTTATTTCTAAGAATTCCCTCTCTCGCCAGGGCCTTCTTTTTATAGGTATCTCTATCTTTAATTCTTTTCTTAGATACCTTGCAGTAAGAGAGCCAGGATGGTTTAATAAGTCTTCTTTGGTACCCGAAAAAATTACTTCTCCGCCTCCCCTGCCCGCACCCGGACCTAAATCGACAATATAATCAGCTGCCAGGATTGTAGATTCATCATGCTCTACAACGATTAAGGTATTACCCAAGTCTCTTAAGGCCTTTAGCGTAGAAATCAATTTAGCATTATCCCTCTGATGTAAGCCTATGCTGGGTTCGTCTAATATATATAACACCCCGACTAAACCCGAACCAACCTGTGTGGCTAAGCGGATCCTTTGCGCTTCTCCGCCTGAAAGAGTAGAACTCTTTCT
>Ga0210051_1001048_pt1 | contig 27703 bp, 31 predicted proteins | sample CryGey092014_all_FD_185464 | JGI IMG/M metagenome (GOLD analysis project Ga0210051, IMG submission 185464) | Groundwater microbial communities from aquifer - Crystal Geyser CG23_combo_of_CG06-09_8/20/14_all (SPAdes) (version 2) | ecosystem: Environmental > Aquatic > Deep subsurface > Groundwater...
ACTATCAGAACCACATTTCGGGCATTTTTTTTGTCATTTTTATCTTTCAGGTTAAAAATATGCGAGTTTTAGGCTTCATAATAACAAAAGGTGGCTGTTTTAGCCACCCAAAAATGTTCATTAGACCGAAAACATTTTAAGAGGGATAAGACAAAAGTTAAGAAGAGGAGAATTACCAGCAAAAGTTCCTTTAGGATATTTTAACGAGCCAAGACTACGAACCATTGAACCAGATAAAGCGACTTTTAAGAAAATGAAAAGTTGTTTGGAATCTTTTGCGATAGGAGAATATACCATTACCAAATTACAAGGTAAAATGTTTTCTCTGGGCATTACTTCTAAAGATGGAAAACCCATCCATTTATCTTCCATCCAATCAATGCTCACTAATCCTTTTTACTACGGCTAATTCAAATACCGAGGAGGGCTTTTTGAAGGTTCACATAAACCCATGATCTCCAAGAAACTTTTTGACCAAATCCAAGAAGCCTTAACGACTAACGGCAAACCTAGAAAGAATAAAAAGCAACAACCAAAAGCTTTTGAGTTTCTAAACTTTGCAGTTTGCGGTGAATGCGGTTATTCAATCACTGCCGAACGGCATATTAAGAGAAGTGGCCTTAAATTCGTTTACTATCGTTGTACTCATAAAAGCAAAGTTAAGAAATGTTCAGAAAAGAGCTTTTTAAGAGAAGAGGAACTAAAGAAACAAGTAAAAGTTATTTGTCAAAAAGTTTCTTTGCCCGATGTCTGGAAAGATAGATTCTTAAAAAGGGTTAGTGAATGGGAGAAGGAAAATAACCAAACCAATAGTATTTTTGCTCAAAATCTAAAAGATGAGCTTTCTTCCCTTAAAACAAAAATAGACCGGCTAACTGACGGCTATTTGGAGGGTGGCTTTGAACTTTCCGAGTTTCAAGAAAAGAAGAACAAACTGATGCAAGAAAAGAAAGACTTGGAAGAAAGATTATCCAAACTTGAGCAAAAAGGCAATAAGCCGCTCGAACTCACTAGAAACTGGGTTTTAGAAGCAAGTGAAGCTCAAAATCTTGCTGAAAAAGAAAATTTCCTCCAGATGAGGAATTTCCTTAAAACTATCGGCTCGAACCGCTTCCTGAGGGCTAAAAAACTGGAAATAGAGTTTCAAAATCCCTGGGAATTTCTCTTTAAAATGCCGGAAAAAGCCCGAATTGAAAGTAAAGAAAGCAAAGATAAAATATATAATTCTTGGCAAAATTCATTATGGTGGACCTGATCGGGTTCGAACCGACGACCTCCTCCATGCCATGGAGGCGCGCTACCAGCTGCGCCACAGGCCCAAAATCTTTTTTTAAAATAACAAGGGATTGCTTCGTTCGGCAACTACCCAGACTCGCAATAACAAACAAAATTATAGCATAAATACAGGTCTTTTTAAATATGTAAAGCCAGGGACCCACATGCACTTTTTAAATCCCTTCGTAAAAAAACCTATTTCTCGTCTTCCTGAACTTGTTTCAGGATCCCATCCGTTCTGGATTCCCGCCTTCGCTCATCGAGTCTGAGCTGAGGGCTCATCCCTCAGAGTCGAAGACGGGAATGACAAAGAAGGGGAGGAACAACAGTTCTTGGACAGTCTCAAATATTAAATGGACTATTCTTTTGTTAGCTGGCCTGCCCTGAGCTTGTCGAAAGGTTATCTGTTAACTTTTCTGTTCCTATTCCTAGTTCGTCTTTACTAATGGTTTAAACTTGAATTTATCGCCTTCCCGCAGAATTGCGACTGTGTCCCATTCTATTATCTCACCCTTTAAAACGGCGGAGGCTAACGGATCTTCTATTAAATCCTGAATTGTTCTCCTTAAGGGTCTTGCGCCGTTATCAATGTCGAAACCTTTTTCAACCAATAATTCCTTCGCCTCTTTGTCAACTTTTAAGATTATGTGCTGTTCTTCCAGCCTCTCGTTTAGCAAGCTAAGCTGAAGATCCACAATTTTTCTAATATCATCTTTTGATAAGGCCCTAAAAGCGATAACCTGATCAACTCTGTTTAAAAATTCCGGCCTGAAAGACTTTTTTAGTTCACCGAAAACGTTGGACTTTATTTCTTTCTGCTTGTTTTCCATAAATGACTCGTGCTCTTTATTCTTAAGATCAAAACCCATATTGCCGGAAGAATATAAGTTTTTTGCGCCGATATTTGAGGTCATAATAATAATTGTATTTCTGAAATCCACCCTTAAACCTTTGGCATCGGACAAATAACCGTCCTCTAAAATCTGCAGCAACATGTTAAAGACTTCCGGATGCGCTTTTTCAACTTCATCAAATAAAATGACGCTATAAGGGTTACGTCTTACTTTTTCGGTTAACTGACCGCCTTCATCATAACCAACATATCCGGCCGGAGCCCCAACTAGTCTTGAAGCATTATGACGCTCCATAAATTCAGACATGTCAATTTTTATCAGGTTTTCAGCGGAACCAAACATTTCCTTGGCTAAAACCTTGGCGAGTTCCGTTTTACCAACACCGGTGGGACCAAGAAAAATAAACGAACCAATTGGACGCTTAGAATCGGAAACACCGGTTCTTGACCTTCTAATGGCCGAGGAAACTAATGTTACCGCTTCATCTTGACCAACTATATTTTGCTTTAACTGTTCTTCTAATTTCAAGAGGTTTTCAGATTCGCTCTTAACCAGCCGTTTTAGCGGAACACCGGTAATTTGAGAAACAACTTCGGCAATATCTTCCTTGGAAACCACCAAAACATTGCCCGAAACCCCTTCCCTCTTTTCCACTTCAGCAATTTTATTTTCCAGATTTATTTGCTTTGCTTGAAGACGTCCGGCATAGTCATAAGCCTGATTGGCAACCGCCAACTCTTTTTCTTCTACAGTCAAAGCTAATTCTTTCCTTAAGTTTGTAAGTTCTTTGGAAATATTGCCCTTTTTAATCCTGACATCTGCTGCCGCTTCGTCAATAAGGTCAATGGCCTTATCCGGCATATGGCGGTCGTTAATGTATCTTTTTGATAATTTTGCCGCCTGAATTAAAGCTTCATCTTCAATAACTACATTATGAAACTGCTCATATTTAGCTCTAATTCCTCTTAAAATATCTTTAGTTTCATCCAAAGAAGGCTCCATTACCATTATTGGCTGAAAACGTCTTTCTAGGGCCGGATCTTTTTCAATATATTTTCGATATTCATCTAGGGTGGTTGCGCCAATTACCTGAATTTCCCCTCTTGATAGTGCCGGTTTTAAGATATTGGCCGCATCTAAAGCACCTTCTGCCGCTCCAGCTCCGACTACAGTGTGAAGCTCATCTATAAAGACAATTAAATCGCGATCGCCTTTAATTTCGTCGATTATCTTTTTTAACCGTTCTTCAAATTCACCCCTGTACTTGGTACCGGCAATTATAGAAGCTAGGTCCAGCATAAAGATTTTCTTGTTTTCCAAAAATTCAGGAACATCTTCGGCGGTAATTCGCTGCGCAAGGCCTTCTACTATGGCAGTTTTGCCCACACCTGCTTCACCAATTAAAACCGGATTATTTTTAGTTCTCCGATTTATAATTGAAACTAACCGAGAAATTTCCTTTGTTCGTCCAATAACCGGATCCAGCTTTCCATCTTTGGCCAGACCGGTAAGATCAATACTATATTGACTAATTAATTGATGCTTGCCCTTTTTTCTGGCTCCCTGCTGGTTATCCGACACATAATACGGCGAATTTTGAAAATAGTCTTCAACTTCCGCTTTAATTTGTACGACATCAGCTTTTAAAGCCTTTAAAACCAGGCTTGCCTTGGAATTTTGCTGGGATACAAGACCATACAAAATATGCTCGGAACCAACAAAATTCTGACCAAATTCTCTGGCAATATAATAAGAAAGCTCCATGCTTTTTTTTAAAGCTTCACTTAAACCTTTTTGAGTTTGAACTTTTGCCGAACTATCTTCTGCCGGTGATTTGGTGAAGCTAACAAGCGGGCTCACCTTTTCGTAAGTTACGTCAAAGTCCTCTAAAATTTCGTGCGCCAAAGAGTCTTTGTTAGACAAAAGACCAAGCAAACAATGTTCGGTCCCAATATATGAAGCACCCGAATTCTTTGCAATATCCTGTGCACTAATTAAACACCTTTTTGCGTTCTCGCTTAAACGATTTAAATAATCGTCCATTATTACCCCCTGGTTAATAATAACTTTTTTATTTTTGTTTTTTATAAATTAATTTTATGACTCTTTTGACGGAGAAGCTAGGACGTCTTCTAAACTTTCCTCTGTCTTCTCCTCTGCCGGAACTTCTTCAACTTCACATGCTTCGACAACTTCGGCCTCTTCCGGCGCTTTTTCCTGCACTTCTTCAATTACAGTTTCTTCCGACGTTTCTGAAGATTTTTGAACTTCCTCTACACCAGACGTTTCGTCCTGCCCCTGATTTTCAAGATTTTTGATAATTTCATCTTCTATATCGCGCTTTGCCTGAGGTTTATCTTCTACAGCTACGGCAGTTGCTTCAATCCCATAGTCGTCAGTACCCAAAATATCGATGTTCCAACCAGTTAGCTTGGCGGCAAGACGAACGTTTTGACCCTGTTTACCAATAGCTAGTGACAGCTGATCGTCAGGCACTTTAACCTTGGCTCTTTTTTCCGCCTCATTAACCATTACTTCTGAAACCTTCGAAGGAGAAAGGGCATTGGATACATAAGTTTTAGCATCTTCATTCCATAAAATAACATCAATTTTTTCGTCGCCAATTTCGGCCATTACAGATTGAACTCTAATTCCACGCTGTCCAACCAACGAACCTACCGGATCTACGCCTGAAGCTTCGGAGAAAACAGCAATTTTACTTCTTTGACCGGCTTCTCTGGCGATGGATTTTATCTCCACGGTTCCGGCCACAATTTCCGGTACTTCCAGTTCGAAAAGTTTTTTAACCATGCCCGGATGAGATCTGGAAAGCAAAATCTGCGGTCCCTTAGAACTTTGATCAACCTTGACTATAAAAACTTTAAGACGCTGGCCGTTATAGTATCTCTCTCCCTGAACTTGTTCTTGCGGAAAAATAACTCCGGTAGCTCGTCCTAAATCTACAAAAATATTGCTGCCTTCTATTCGCTGAACGATACCGTTTAAAAGATCGCCTTCTTTTTCTTTATACTCCGAAAAGATAATATCTCGCTCAGCTTCACGGATTCTCTGAATAATAACTTGCTTGGCCGTTTGTGCGGCAATTCGCCCAAAATCAGACACAAATTCCTGAAATTCAATTGTGTCGCCAATTTTGGCCCCTTTTTTTAATTTTACCGCATTATCTAAAGTAAGCTGCAAATGAGGATTTTCAACCTCTTCCACCACTTCCTTTAATACAAAAATTGTCGGATGACCCGTTTCTTCATCTAACTCAACCCGAACTTCCTGTTCTTTATGACCATAATCTTTTTTGTAAGCCGCCGCTAGTGCTGCCTCAACTGTTTCTAAAACAATCTCTTTCGGAATGTTTTTCTCGGCGCAAATCTGATTAATTGCTGCCATAAATTTCTTGTCTTCCATTTTTCTCCTTACTTGGCCCAAGTGTCTTATTTGACATCAGCCCTAACAGCAAAAGCTGTTTTATACCTATTTAGTTGTTACTTATTTAAAAAAGCCGCGTTTTTAAAACCCGACTACTACAGATAGAGTATAGTTAAACTGAAACAACATGTCAAGTAAATTTTCCTATATTTTTATCCTTCGAAGACAGCATTCCTTATCAAGTTTACCACCTGCCCGTCGCCATCAATGGCTACAACGTCTATTCTGATAGGCCCGGTAAGATTTCTTTCCAAGTAATACTCTTTTGCCATTCTCATTAATTTTAACTGCTTTTTTAAGTCCACCGCATCTGCGGCCGAACCAAATTTGCTGCTTTTTCGCCACTTAACTTCTACAATACAAACCGTTCTGCCCTCTCTGGCCACAATATCTATTTCCCCAAATCGACTTCGAAAATTCCGTTCTAAAATCTCATAACCTTCTTTTTTTAAGAAGTTGACAGCTAAGTCTTCTCCAGAGTCACCAATTTTTTTAGTATTAATCTTCATTTTCCTCCATCATAACCGAGACAGGCCAGAAAGAAAGACGGTGAATTTCGGTCCAGCCATATTCCGTAATTGCCTCTAAATGTTTTTTGGTTAAATAGCCTTTGTTGGTATGAAAATGATATTCCGGATATTTTTGCGCCTGCTTATCCATCAACTCATCCCTATAAACTTTAGCCAAAATTGACGAGCAGGCAATTGAATAAACTTTAGCGTCTCCATGAGTTATAGACTCGCTTTTTATGCCAAGATCCGGAATCTTAAAAAAATCAATTAGCACAAAATCCGGTTTAATTTCTAGTTTGCTTACTGCCAGTTTTAAAACCGAACGGTTTGACTGCGAAATTCCCTCTTTATCAATTGTAAAATTAGAAACTTCAGCTATAGACCAGCAAAGTGAATTCTCAATAATTTTTTCTCTTAGTTCCAGTCGTTTCTTTGGAGACAACAATTTAGAATCATTAATGCCCATGATTTCCGGTTTGTTCAGGTTCATAATTACGGCTGCCGACACAATTGGCCCCGCCACCGGACCCCGTCCAACCTCATCAACACCGGCTATAAACTTGTAGCCTTGTAAAGTAAATTCTTTTTCCCTCGATAAATCTAATATCATTTATAAAACATAACTTAATTTTGGGTAAAATAAAAGTGAGACTTAAAGTCTCACTGATTTTAATGGAGAAATTTTCAAAAGTTTAGCTTCTAAAAACCTCGTCTTTTATCCCAAAGGTTAAACGAAATGCACATGAACTGCGCAAATAGCAAGGGTAGATATAATACCGAAAGATAAACTAACAATCCATAATGGCATAGAATTCAAGCTTATTTGTTCTGCAAACTGACTGATTAACTTGCCGGCCTTGACAAAGAGAAACAGCCCCACAAACCAGGCATAAATAACAAAAGATACTATTATTATACTTCCTAGAAAACCATTGGCAGTTCTAGCCACAAACAAGCCGGTGTTCAATAAGACAAATGTGCCTAGCGATGCAACAACCATTAAAATTATGGTCATAACGATCTTATCCTTAGTGATTGCAGATATAATACACATCAAAACAATGGTTATTATTCCGGCCAACAAGCTAGCTAAATTGATGTTAGTTAAACCCGTTTTTATTAGCCCTGCCGAAAAGACGAAATTGCTCGCCGCTACTAATAGAGTAAATAATACGCCTGACACCAATAGCTTTTTCATTAACCCTCTCCTTTTTATCAAGGTACATTTGAGGCTGATTTTAGCATATTTCCCCAATTTTAGCAACCAAAATGAAAAACCCCCTCACTTTTTAAAAATAGATAACGCCCATGTCTGTCATTCCCGACTTGATCGGGAATCCAGTGGCTCGTTACAATGCTATTCCTTCTGGATTCCGGCTCGGAGGCCGGAATGACAAAGAAATGAAGGTAGCAACCAAAAAACCGCCCTTATACAACTAGAGGCGGTTTTTTATAGTATCAATTTATTTTTTGTCTTCTTCTTCGGTTTTTTCTTTTAGCTCTTCTTCAATTGCTTCTTCTTCGGCTACTTCTGCCGTATCTTCGGAAGTTTCTGAATCCTCTTTTTCGCTAACTTCTTCTGTGTCATCTTCTTTAGCTTCAACGAATCCTTCTTCGTTTGAAACTTCAGTTTTTACTTCTTCTGTTTCAACTACTTCCTCTATCTCTTCCGATTTTGCCAATTCTTCAGGTTTTAATTCTCTTTCCTCAACATTTACGGCTAATTTGTCAAACTGTTGTTCTTTCATTCTGGCAGCTTTGCCTCTTAGGCCTCTTAAGTATCCAAGATAAGCTCGTCTAACTTTTGCCCTTCTTAAAACTTCAATTTTAACAATATTCGGCGAATGAAGCGGATAAGTTCTTTCCACGCCAACACCGGAAGCAATTTTTCTTACCGTAAAAGTGGCGCTTGTTCCCTTGCCGCCTCTAATTCTTATAACAACACCTTCAAAAATCTGAATTCTTTCCTTACTTCCTTCTCTAACTTTTTGATGCACCCGAACTGTGTCACCGGATTTTAAATCGGGAATATTTTTTAAGTGTTTCTTTTCTACAATAGAAATCAAGTTCATGTTTGGTCCTTTTTGTGCTTAAAATCAGGTATTAGTTTACCCAAAAATTAAAGGAAAGTCAAGGATAAGTTTGAAATAAAGTCTAGATCGTGGTATAATCGCCCAGAAATTGGCCCTTTGACAAGGAGGAAAAAATGATGATTATATGCAACTTCAGTTCGCCTGAGTATTATTTGTGGTCATATATCAGCATTGCCATCTGGACCCTTTGTATATTTTCAGCAATAGCAGCCTTTATTTTTAGAAGAATTAAAAAGATTCCATCCAACAAATCTATAAGAACCTGTTCAAAATCTTCTCAGTAGCAAAACCACAAAAGCTAGCAACACCATCTGCAGACTGGTATTGAGTTTTCTTAACTTGAGACCTTGAGACAGTGAAGTGCTCCATTTCTTAGTCATAGATATTGCTCCTGCTCGATCAGTGATGTTAGCCGTAGTGATATAGATAGCATGCGGCAAGCCATTTGTGTCTACACCAATATGACGTTTAATCCCAGAGATTTTCTTGCCAGCATCATAACCCTTTTCTTGAGCCGTATCAGTATTCTTGACACTTTGAGCATCAATTATGCATAAACTTGTTTTCTCTGTCCGACCATTGCTTTGTCGGACCTCGCCAACTAATTTTTTTTAAGATTTCCTGTAATATACTCGGGTCACCATCTTTTTCCTCATCCCATATTTGAAAGTAGGAATGTACGGATCGCCATTTAGGGAAATCACTGGGAAGCATGCGCCACTGGCAACTGCTTTTTAACATGTATAATACCCCACAGAATATATCGTAGAGATCATATTTTCTTGGTCTTGTAGTTTTACGTGCTGCTTTAAGCATGGGTTCTATTTTGGCAAATTGTTCGCGAGTTATATCGCTTGGATATACCTTCCTAGCTGTTGTTACTTCCGTAACCCCTCCTATATTAATTACATATAGGATACATTAACGGAAAGATTTTGAACAGGTTCTAAGTTTTGATGTTATCGCTCTTATCTTTATCATAGCAATGACGATAATGCTACTATGGAAAATAGACATTGAAGGAAAAATAATTATTGCTAAAGACCGGAAAGAGAAATTAAAGTTTGAAAGAACATTAAAGGAAAAATTCGGCAAGGAAATAAAGTACCAAGATCTAACAATGGATTATATCGAAATTATTTATCCGAATGGTAAAAAAATCTTGTACTCTCCCGTTACAAAGGAAGTTTTTGAGAAGAAATAAAATGGGCCGGACAAAATAATTCGGATATTTGGAGGGAATTAAATGAAATTTACACCTTTCTTCAATTTCAGCTCGTCAGAATACTTTTTATGGTCGTATATTAATATTAGCATCTGGATAATCGGCTCGATATCAATTCTAATCGCTTATATTATTGAGAAAAAGAGAAAGATAGAGCGCGGCAAATACATGTGCATTCCCTGTCTTATTCTTACAGTTGCATTAATATGCACTTTAATTTGGGAAATGAACATAGACAATAAAAAGATGAAAGATTCAATTAATAAATGGGCTACAAAAAAGGCCGGAAATAACGTGAAATATTCCGAATTTGATGGATATAAATTACAGAAGCTTATTTATCCGGACGGAAGAACAGCAATTTATGACCCATGGACAGATACGCTTTACATAGAAAAAAAAGATAATTGAAACTTAATCGGGCGCTTATGCGCCCATTTTTTATACTTTCTATTCTAAAATATACAACGAATCTCTGATCGCGAATAATGTAATGCAGTATTTGCAACAATTGACAAATATTTATAGCAACAAAAGATTTAAATCTTTTGCCACTTTTTGGAAAGTGGCGGAAAACTTTCGGCTGTCCTCGCCAAAGAGTCGGCAGCAGCATCCACTCTTTCATAAAAAAATTGCCGCTCCTAAAGTAGCGCCCTCACGACCATACGGTCTCCGGGAGGAATTTTTTTAAGATAGTCGTTGATTTCTGCCTTGCTTTGGCTGTGGAGGCCGAGAAAAGAATATGTTAAACTAAGTTTCTCTTTTCCGGCTGTAGCGCAAAAAAGGAAAAATGGATTACGACTGTCCTCCAGGCGGAAGCAAGCTCGGTGTGGCAAATCAATAAGTCTAAATAAAAAAACCGGCAAGTTAGTTGTTAAACTTGTCGGTTAAAGTGATTATTCGCACGGAAAGAAATGTTCCATTCTTAGGCAAATTATATGGGCATGAGTATAAATTTACCAATTCGATCCTCTTAAATCCCTTCTTTTATCAGCTCGCATGCCACACCAAATACTTTATGGAAAGCGTTCGGCCTTTTATGCAAATCGAATAACGGCATTCCATATCTACTTTTTGCCACTTTCATCACCCCTTATTTACGGAAATAATATTTTTCACCGCAAAAATTCTTTTTTTTGGTAAAACCTTCCTTAGTCTTAAGATACTCTTCTCTGTTAATACGGCCGTATTCCAATTTCATATCCCAAAATCCGGCCAGCTCTATTGCAAATTTATCATGAAGGAAAAATGCAATTATATAAAATAGCATTGAGCCAACAGCGACGATTATCTTAAGAACGATAATTCCAAAATCTCCGTATGCGATGTATGTGTCGGGTTCCAATAAAAAATATAAGAAGAGAAAAAAAACCACAAGAATTCGAGAATAGTCAACCCATGTTTTAAATTTATTCATTCTTTTTTTTCGAAGTTCCAAAATCCTATCGACTGCTTCTGGACTCATTTCATCTTCGATCAACCTAAACTACCCCCTTTATTGTCAAAGTACAATTTTGTGCCCAGTTTAAAGCACAAGCGCTATAAAGTCAACTTAAGATTCTTTTTTTGTATCCTCAGATACTTTGGCTTTTTTATTTTTATTTAGATTAGTTTTTTTAAAAACAAACACGCCACCAATCGCTAGTCCAAGCAAAATTACAGCAAAAGAACCGAGAACGATAGGTGATTTATAGAATGGTTTATTTGCCGTTTGGACCACATTAGTTTCTTTAGCCACAATTGAAAATTTTATTGAATCAGTTTTTTCAACAAATTTATTATTCTGGGAAGTATCAATAATTGTCAACTCCAGTGAATGCGCACCAATCCCTAAATCTCTGGTTAACTCATAAGACCAATCTCCGTTTTTATCTGAATAGGTTTCTGCCTCAAAAGGGTTTGAATGAAATATTAATATAACTTTTTTTGATGGATAGGTTTTTCCTCTAAAAACGATTTTTTCGCCCTGTTTTATTGTCTGCGTTAAATCTTTATCACCTTCATATTCCTTATTCCCAAACTTAATTCCCAATATTTTCGTGGTGATGATTTTTTCGGGTGTAGGGGTTGGGGTGCGGGTTGGGGTGGGAGTGGGCGTCGGGGTAGGAGTGATAGAATGATTACCGGTATTTGTATTTGATACCGGAGCTGAAGGCGTTGAAGTTGGTCTTGGAGTAAAAGTTACATAACTAGATGTGCCTTGGCAAGCATCACCTTCAACTAATTTCCATGTGTTAGTATTGCCATAATCATATTGCCAAACTCCTAACTTGAAGGTAAGATTTTTTCTTTCAGCTACCGTGGATTTAATATAAATATAGTCATAGATTTCACTACCATAATCATTGTATTGTCCACTAGTTTCTTCCCTTAAAAAATATGCTTTGGCTTGTGTTGTAGTAATTGTATTCCCGGAACCTGATACAGTCATAATGGCATAGTTGGATTCCGGTGGTGATCCATAAGAGGATAAAGTTGTGCCGTTTATAAAATTTTTATCAGGCATTTTACCGCCAATATGATAAGTAAATTTCATCTGTAATCTTATTGTATCCGACCCATTGGCAACTGCGGTTGCTTTATCCGCATAAATATGACAACCCGTTTCATTATTGGGCAAAGATATTAACTGATCCGCCCTTGCAACTTGAGGACTAAAAAACATTCCAAATACAAATAATATTGTTAATACTACTTTTCTCATCATTTTTTCTCCTATTTATTTTTGTTTCTTAACTTATTATAAAAAAAATCTGCTTTAGTAAAGCTTTTAAAGACTAGCTGTATTATTTACTTTTTAAAGTGCATTTGACTGCCAAATACTAACACGCAAAAAACATTTAGTCAAAAAACGACACACTTTATGTCTCAAAAAGCGTCATTCTGAATTTATTTCAGAATCCCTTCCGTTCTGGATTCTCGCCTCCGCTCCTCGAGTCTGGTTCCGCTGAGTCACCACGAGGTGAGCGACCTCGGAGTCGATGACGGGAATGACAACTAAGGATTGAGGGCAGTTAAGAAAAAATATTTGACAAATATTTAATTATGTGCTATAATTTATCCTGATTTAAGAAATCAACCTTTGACAACTGAAAACTGACTTAAGGAGTGGTGTGTATGTAAGTTAACTGGCAAGCCCAAAAATTTCATATAGAAAGCACCTTCGTTTCAAGTTACAAGTAAGTTTTTTGTTTCGCAACCATGAAAATCAAGCCCCAAGGAGGCTGAAATAACATGAAAAGGCTAGACAAATACTGACGACGTTAACATAAAAAAATGTTTTCTCCAAAAATGGAGAAAAATTGTTGAAACACCCTTAATAAATGAGACCTTAGGGCTGTGAGTACAGCTCTGTAAAAATCGGGTGAAACCCGTACCCATGGATAGAAGAAATGATAATGACGGACGCCACTATTGGCACCGACAGCATTTCCTATCATAACAGGGGTCTTTTTTTATTTCGAATTTCCCAAAAACCCATTCATCTACCTAATTATCCCGCCGCCCAAAACCTTATCGCCTTCATAAAATACTATGGACTGTCCGGGAGTAATTGCCCTAACCGGCCGGTCAAATTTAAAAGCTACTTTTTCGCCCTCAATTTTTCCTTCTCCCGAAATTTCCTGCATATTGTAACGGATCTTGGCTTTTGCCTTAAAAGTTTTTTTAGTTTCAAAAAGCCAATTCAGATTTCCGGCTTCAACTTCGACTTTTTCCAAATCTTTTTCATAACCAACCGTAATAGAATTTTCGACCACATCTATTCTTATCACATATTTTGGTTCTCCTCCTGAAACATCAATTCCCTTTCTTTGTCCGATTGTATAAAAAGGCAGGCCCTTATGCATGCCAATTTCTTTTCCATAAGTATCCAATATAGGTCCGGATATAATATGAACTTTATCTAAATGCTTTTTTAAATAAGATGGATAATCATTATCCGGTATAAAACAAATTTCCTGAGATTCCGGCTTTTTGGCCGCAACTAAATTTTCCTTTACAGCAATTGCTCTTACTTCATCTTTGGTTAAGTCTCCAACCGGAAACATAATTTTTGATAAATATTCTTTTTTGATACCATACAAAAAATATGACTGATCTTTTTTTTCGTCTTTACCCTTACATAGATTTCCATCAACAATCCTTGCATAATGTCCGGTCGCTAGATAGTCAGCCTTAAAATTATCAATTTGCTGTAATAAATAGCCGAATTTTATCGTCCGGTTGCATTTGACGCACGGATTGGGCGTGTGGCCGCTTTCATATTCTTTAACAAAATCCTTGATTACCTCTTCTTCAAATTCTTTTAAAAAGTTAATTTCTTGATGCCCGATGCCAATTTGATCGGCCACTTTCTTTGCTTCTTCGACTATGCCGTTATTGCAACCCTCAAGCGAAAAAAGACGCATTGTAACACCAATCACGTCATGTCCATCTTGCTTTAACAAAAAAGCTGCTACGGAAGAATCTACTCCTCCAGACATTGCTACAATTACTTTAGCCAAGAACTACCTCACCAACCTTTAGCCTTTTAGATATTAAACCAATGGCTTTATTAAAATCTTTCTTTCTTACTGCTCCGCCGGCTCTTTTTTCATGACCTCCGCCAAAACCTTCAAAAAGCAAGGCACAGTTTACGGGGCCCTCAGACATGGCCCTTATTTCTATCCGCTCTTTAAATATTTGATAACAAATTACAATTTTATTGTCATCCAATATGCTACCGATAGTTTTTGAAAGCATTTTTATTATGGCTGTTTTAGACGAACTTTTAACCTCAACAAAAACGACTTCATTTTTAGATAGCAATTTATCGATTTGAGTAATATTTACTTTTATTTCCTCTTTTATTTTTTCATAAGACTGGGTCAAGCTTCCGCCGCCAAGTAAGATTTTGTATAGATCATTAATTGACCTTGCTTGTAAAATCAGAGTAATAAGTTCATTCATAATATTATTATCTTCCTTTGCCATGGCGAGGTAAGAAATGGCGTCCGACAACTCATCAGCTTTTTTTCTTTCTTCTACTGAAAAGCAATGATATTCTGGCCAATTTTTAATTACGTTATCACCCAATATCCCAATTAGGGCTAGCCACTTAACTTGGCTTACCGTAAGTAAATCATCTACTATTTTTGAGCAGGAATATTTCATCGATTTTTTACCTTCTAGTTCGGGGTTTATAAAAAGTTCGTCCGGCCAATCTTCTCGGCCTTTTATAAAAAGATGATGATCTACGGTAATTATTCTTGCCAACTTTACAAGCTGCAAGTGCTGATCTAAGTTGGCAGAATGATAGTCTAAATTTAATATTAAATCCGGCTTAAATTTATTAATCCTTTTTAAATCCTTTGGCCTATAGTCTCTATTCGGAGTATCAACCGCAACCAATAGAAAGTTTTTCCTTTTAGTCGAATGCATAACCATTGCCATAGAAGCAATACCATCAGCATCCGGATGAAAACCAATAACTATTCTATTTGCTTTTTCAATAGCAATTTTAAAACTATTCATATTTACCTGTCAGTTCTATATAAATTATTCGATATGCTTCCTGTAATGTTAGCTCAATACTGGCCGGACTCTGCCACCACCTGCTTCTTCTCCAAGTGGAATCGACCGCTGAATGGTTAATAATTGTATACCGCGAGCCAAAAACGTTATCGAAAGTCACCTGTGCTCTTTTTTGATGATAAGGTGATGTCACCAAAATAAAGTCCTTAATATTTTTTTTATCAATAATGGTTTTCACATTTTTAGCATTTTGATAGGTATTTTTGGATGTTTCATCAATCATTATTTTTGAAGAATCAATACCTGCTTCAACCGCCATACTTTTCATAACACTGGCATTAGAAATTGGACCCTTTTCGGCCGCTCCGGAAAAAATAAGATAATTTGAAAGACCATCTTTAAAAAGTTTAATTCCCTCATCTGTACGCGCTTTAGTTTCACCTCCAGAGACAACAACAATGGCATCCGCTTTTTTTATTTGATCCTGCGGAGATAACCAAAAACCTAAAATTACAATTAAACCGGCTACAGACATTGGCACCAACAATATTAATAATAATAAAACAAATTTTCTTACTTTTTTCACTTTTTCCTTTAAAATTCCCATCAATCAGTAAATTCCTGGGAAAACATTTTACCATACGGACCGGCATCTATACATCCAATCCCTATTTTACCAAAATTTGGATCTAAAATATTTGCTTTGTGGCCCTCGCTATTCATAAGTCCTTCATGAGCCAAATCCACGGTGGGAGCCAGAGCCAAATTTTCACCGCCATATTCATAGTTTATACTGGCCGCTTCCATTCGGTCAAATGGATCTTTGTTTTCCAGATTTATATGCGCGAAATAACCCTTTGCGAACATGTCCCTAGAATGCGCCCTTGCCAAATGCCTTAAACTATTTTCCATTACCACCGGCTTAATTCCCCTCGATGTCCTCTCTTCATTTAAAAGTCTAAACATTTCCTCCTCCGAAGCGGCATCCACCGTAACCGTTGTGGTCTTAAAATTTAATTCTATCCTTTCGTTTTCTTTTGGCTTGACCATGAAATATGCCAGCGAGTCTTTAATTGCCCGACCAAAAAGTTTCTGGACATCTTGCTCATAAACACTGGTTTTGGCCACTATTTTGCTGGCGATTTTAGAATTTAAAACCTTTGACTTTATTGATCCTTGAACCGGTAAATAAGCAATTAGAGTCAAAATTACCGCAATCATAATGACGCCCTTACCAAGAGAAGCAAAAATACCGGCAATCCTATTTATTCCAGAATCGGTTATTTTTCGATTAAATTTCTTATAGAAAAAATGTGCCCCAATCAGATAAATGGCGTCAAAAACTATCCAAATAACAAAAAACGATAACAAGTTAACGACAGATAAAGGCATTTTGGTGAAAATTTTCGAAAGAACAGTAGAGAACGACGGATACAAGGTGAAAGAAATTGCCAGTGAAAAAAAGAAGCCAATAAGCTCTATAGCAACTCTAATAAAACCATAATAGTAACCAAGAAACATGTAGAAAATCAGAACTATAAAGATAATTATGTCGACGATGTTCATAAGCTATAATTTACCAAAAAAAATCCTCCTAGTTCAACGGTTAACCTACTAAATGCGATAACTCAAATATCACTAAAAATCCCAAAAGTAAAAACATGGTTACTCTTCTACCGCCTTCATCTAAAGCTTCAGGAATAAGGGTTTCGGAGACCATGGCTAAAATTGACCCGGCTGCAAGCGACAAGGAAAGACTTATAACCAAGGGGGATGCATTTTGAAATTTAGCATATCCGAACACCGCAGAAATTGCACAAGCTGCAGTAATTAAAGTCCATAAAGAGAACATAAATTTTTGACTTTTTTCCGCATTCTTAAGTCCATGCACTCCCGAAATTCCTTCCGGAATATTATTTAAAAGTACTGCTATAAGCATTATTAGTCCTAGCCCTTTATTTTGGGCAACCCCAATACCAATGACAATCGCTTCGGGAATACCATCTAAAAGCGCTCCCAATGCAATGGCCTTATCGTTTGCCAGAGCTTTTGCTCTCATTGATTTCTTGTGTTTTCTATGAGCTCCCCCTAAAATATCAACAATATAGTCTAAAAGAACAAAGGCCGCACCCCCAACAATGAACCCCAGTGTCACAATATGGAAAGCGCCATTAGCTCTTTTGTAAGCTTCTTCCATCAACTCGCAGGCCAAAGTCGCAATTAATACACCACTACCAAAAGCCATAATACAAGCATTGGTAATTTTTTTAAAATTAAAATGAATACCAAGATAAGCACCAATAAATAAACCGGAGCTTGCTATTAAACCATAGATAAAGCTCGTAAACATACTTATATTGTAACTGAAGTCCTGTACTTAAACCAGAAGTTTTATAAGCTAAATACTAATTTATAATTTGTTTAGAATTTAGTCCACCTTGGCAACGAGACAGGCCAGTCTTGGCGCCTAGACAGGCCTGACACCAGTCGAGACAGGTGCTTAGGGTTTAGAATTTCTTTTGTTCTCATATTCACTGATGGCCTTATGAAGCGCATCGGCGGCTAGATTTGAACAATGTTCTTTAATTGGTGGTAAACCGCCTAGTTCGTTAGAAACGTCTTTTCTGGTTAGTTTTTTTGCTTCTTCTACAGTCATGCCAACCGCCATATCGGTTATCATTGACGAAGTGGCAATGGCGGCTGCACAACCGAAAGTTTTAAATTTAATATCGGTAATAATTTCTTTGCCAGCTTTTTTTTCAACTTTTATATAAAGCTTCATCATATCGCCGCAAACCGGATTGCCAACGCTCCCCACCCCCGAAGCGTCTTCAATAACCCCATAATTATGCGGATTAGTAAAATGATCTATCACTTTTTTATTATATGGCCCAAAGCCCTTATTATTTTGCATAATATTCTTCCTTTCTTATTAATATTACCACTGATTGAAAAAATGATTCTACTCACAAATTCAAAAATCAAGATTCAAATAGCAAAATGATAGAGAAAAAATAAAAAAAGAACCGACTATACATTTACTAAAACATTTTGCATTTTGATTTATTTACAGAGCACTAATCTCTCTTAATTTATCAACTATTTCCGGAAAGACTTCCAAAAAATAATCAATTTCCTCCTTGGTATTTTCCTTACCTAAAGAAATTCGAAGTGACCCATGGATTTTTTCCGGCGGATAATTTAAAGCTTTTAAAACATGACTTGGCTCTAAGGAGCCTGAAGAACAAGCCGATCCGGTAGATACGGCAATGCCTTTAAGGTCAAGATTTATTAGCATGGACTCGCCTTCTATCCGTTCAATTAAGAAACTTGCAATATTTGGCAGTCTAATTTCTGGATGTCCAGTTAAAATAACCCCATCAATTTTTTTTGTTAAATTTTTAATAAGATAATCCCTGACAGACGAAACTTTTTTCCCAATTTCATCCCCGCTCTCCTGAGCATTTTTTAATGCCACTGCAAGCCCAACTATTCCCGGAATATTTTCGGTACCCGCCCTTAAACCGTTTTCGTGTCCGCCGCCGGTGTTTATGGCTTCAACTTTTGTTCCTTTTTTTATGTACAAAAGACCGGTTCCTTTTGGACCATAAAATTTATGCCCCGAAATAGACAGCATATCCACGCCCAATTTTTTGACGTCTAAATCTAAATATCCACCCGCTTGAACAGCATCAGTATGAAAATATATCGGCAATTTACTGCCGTTTTTTTGTCTTTTTCCCTTATATTTTTGAATTATTTTGCTAATTTCAGGAATTGGCTCGATGGTGCCCACTTCGTTATTGGCATACATCACGGAAACTAAAATTGTATTATCCTTAATTTCGCTTTCCAGCTGACTCAAATTGACAAGTCCATTTACATCAACGTCTGTGTAAGTCACCTCAAAACCAAATAATTTTTCAAGCTGTTTAACCGTTTTTAAAATTGCCGGGTGCTCAATTTTGGTTGTAATAATATGAAGCGGTTTTGAAATTAATTTATCTCTAAAAGCTGCTAGGGTCGGACCCTTTACGGCAAGATTATCCGATTCCGTTCCTCCGGAAGTAAAGATAATCTCTAGAGGGTCGCAATTTAAAATATTTGCTATTTCCTGCCTTGACTTATCTAAAGCTTGCCTCGCTTCCTGCCCAAAAGTATGTAAAGAAGAAGCATTACCAAAATGCCTGCTAAAATAAGGCTGCATTTTCTCTAAAACGTCTTTATCTAAAGCCGTAGTGGCAGCATGATCGAAATATATTCTTTTCATTTATGTAGTTCTTTCTTAAAATCTTTTATGCAGCTTTTGCATTCCTCAACATGAACGTCTTCACAACATATTAATTTATTATACGCTTCATAACTAACAAGAACGCCAACCGGTTTTGAATATCTGAGTAACACAAAATCTTCGCCATCATTTAAACCCTGGATTATTCTTGACGTTTCATTTTGTAGTTCATTAATATTTACGAAGTTTTTCATAATAAGTTACCCTAAATGTATCCTTTAATCTAGGGTAACTTTTATCTATAGAAAAGTCAAGGATTTTAAGATTTTATGGCTGGTGGGCTTTCCTTAACGATAGGAAAATGCTTCCAAGACCCAAGAACCAAACACCGAAATTTATAACCCAACTAACAACGGGGATATTTGCCAGAATGACATAAAGTAAAAGACCTACCGTAATAGCCGCGTAATCGGATACTTTTTTGCTGTTTCCAAATCTATTAAATAAGTACTTTCCGGCAGCGAGAGCCACGAAAAGCTTACTTAAAACTACCGTGGTAATATAGGTTAGAAGCAATAGAACTGCAATTGGGATACCGATTAAAGTGATAAATAAGAAGATAATAATTACCGGCACCAAGAAGAAAGCCGCCAGGCCGTACAAGAAGGCTTTACCGGGCTCTTCAAATATAGTTTCGGATACCTTTCTAAAAGGTTTGGAGAACAACCAGTAAATAAATAATCCAAGAATTAAATAGGCAAAAAATCCGTAAATAATAGATGCTATTTTTGCCCCGGGACTAACTGCCTTAGGCTGCACAAGATGCTGAGTAATAGTTCCTTTAATTTGAGCTCCGGGATCGATATCTGCATTTTTGGTAGATTTAATAGCTAAATTACCATTTATAACGGCCCCTTGAGAAACCGTCACAATACCTGAATTAACAACTATATCGCCGTCAACCCAACCTCTAATAAATATGTTGCCGGTAGCTGCCCTCACTCCTCCTGCAACCTTCCCGTCTAAGTTAATGCTACCACCGGCCATTATAACGTCGCCCTTAACATAACCGCCGGATAAAAGAGAGACATCCCCTCCTCCGACTAGCAAATCACCGTCAATCTTACCTGAAATACGGATTTGACCTCCGGCCACTCTTAAATCACCGTTTATATTTCCACTAGTATCGATTTGACCTGAAACCGCACTTACATCCCCATTTACGGTGCCATCAATGGACAGCTTGCCCGTAGCCGCAACCACGTCGCCTTTAACAGTTCCCTTAATATACATTTCGCCGCTTGCAACATAAAGATTGCCACTAACAGTTTCATTTTCTGCCACCAGAACATCTTTTTGCGATACTTTATAGCTTGATGCAAAAACCAAAAGAGGGAGCATCAAAAACAAAGCCGTAATGAGTACAATTGTTTTCTTAAATCTAAACATTATTTGCCTTTCGCTTAACTTACTCTAAGCATATCAAAAGGCCGAGTATTTAAAAAGAACAATTTTAATAATTATTTCCCGTCTAAAAGTATTTTTTCTAATCTTTCTTTGTCAAAACCTATTACAAATTGACCGTCAATTTCGGTAACCGGAACCCCCATTTGACCGGTTTTTTTAACCATTTCCGCCGCAGCTTCACTGTCTTTGGAAATATCGTTATCTTCAAATTTTATCTTTTCTAGAACGAGCCAAGATTTAAGTAAGATACAAAAGGGACATGTTGGAGTAGAATAGACTTTAATATTTTTCATTTTTTTCCTTTCTAGCTTGAAGATATTATTTTTATAACTTTTTTCAATTCTTCTTCCGACAAATGGCTTTGGCATATCTCGCTATGTGCCATTATGGCGATTATATTTTCAACGCCGGATTTTGACGCCTTAAGCTGCTGAACAACTTCGAGGCAATTTCGATTTTCTTCAATCATTTTTCTTATACCTTGAAGTTGGCCCGTCACGTAGTTAATTCTTTTTATAATTTCTTTGCGTTCTTGTCTGATATCTTCCATAAAACACCCCCCTAGAGTGTATCAATTATCTTAATAATTTGTCAAGAGGTTGATTTTATTCTCATTTGAAGCTAAGCTATACTTATGCAAACAGTTACAACAGAAAATTTCACATGGTTAAATATCGAAAATCCCACCGCCAAAGACATTGCTTTTCTAAAGCAAAATTATACTTTTCATGACCTAAACTTGGAAGACTGCCTTTCGGATATCCAGAGGCCTAAAGTTGATGTTCAACCGGATCATATTTTTATTGTCCTGCATTTCCCACGCTATTTTAAGGCTATTAAGAAAATTATAGCTTCTGAAGTTGATATTTTTTTAGGCCAAAACTATATGATTACCCTGCATAGAGGAGATTTAAAACCGTTAAACTATTTTTTTAATCAAATGAAAAAAAATAAAGTCGAGTTGGATAGCTTAGTTAAAAAAGGATCAGCCATGGTCCTATATGAACTAATTTCCCAAATGTTTGAATATTGTTTTCCGGTAATAGACAAAATTAGTGAACATCTAAATACTATTGAATCCGCCATGTTTAAAGAAAGACCATCGTCAATTGTGCCCGAAATTGCCAGAATTAATCAGGAAATTATTACTTTTAGAAAAACTATTGCTCCCGAAAGACGAGTAATTTTAGACCTTGAAGATCGCATCAGGCCATATTCTTCTGCGGGAAATGATTTATATTTTGACGATATGACTGACTTAATCGAAAAAATTTGGGACAACTTAGAAAATTTTAGGGAAGTTTCCGAATCCCTTCAGCGCACACACGATTCTTATATCACTTACAGATTAAACGAAGGTATTAAAATCCTAACCGTGTTTTCGGCTATACTTTTGCCGCTAACCTTAATTACCGGTTATTACGGAATGAATGTCGAAGGATTGCCCATTGCCAGACATCCCTTATCGGCTGAGCTTATTTTTCTTAGCATGCTGGCAATAGTAGGACTACTTTTATATCTGTTCAAGAAAAAAGACATTCTTTAGATACTATAAAATCCACAATATTTGCTCTGGCAGCTATCCGTATAATACTTGTCAATTTTATATTCCCCCGAAACTTTCTTAAATTCATAATATGCCGTCCTCTCAACTATGCTCTCCCGGCCCAATGAATTATCGTAAACCGATCTTTGTTCTTTAACCTTAACCTTAATCTTATTTTCCAAATTTGTTACATCTATGACTTTATAATTAGTCGTATATGATAAAGCACTGCTTGTTACAAAAAGTTGGGGTCCGCCTAAGTTACCCTCCAAATCCTTGCCGGTCGTTAGTAGGGATTTTGTGATTTTATCACTCTCTGAAATGGGCTCGATAAAATTTATGAACATCTTATCAGTTTCTTTTAGCTTGTATACACTTACAAACCCTTCTAAGATATCTGAAAATTCATAACTCGAATCATTTTGCCAATCCGCAGGCGATGGAGTTGGCGTTACCGTAGTACTTAAGCCTTCCTGAATTATCCTTTCCTTATCCGAAATTGTTGGCAATGGAGTGTTCTGGTCAACCGTCTTTTTATTATCTTTCTTAAATAAAATAATACCGATTGCCAGTCCGCCAAATACTGCGACAAATGACAACACAACAATAAACACTTTAAAATGCTTCTTTTTCATACTTGCCCCCTTAATTTTATTCTAAAACTATTTTAACATATTTTTTTACAACTCTTTATTATATAATTAATATATGAACAGGTATGACTTATTTAAATATTTAGTGGACGAGAATGGACCGTTCATAATTGATGCAGTTGACAAAAAATCTGACCCTGTTTTCAGTTTATGCATTGACAAGGTTTCTTTCTCAGACGGTTCCGAAGCTATTAAAGTTAAACAACTAATATATGTAAGACCATACAAGGAAGCAAATGAAAAAACAACACCTATTGTTTTTGCTTACCACTTAAAAAAAGACGGTGATATACTAATTAACCAAAAAGAAGTTGAAAATAATGTGGCTGACTGGCTTTCATCGGAAGATATTAAAGGAGCAATCAGTCATGTTATCTGGGATTTAAATTACCCTTGGAATTATATATATCGTTTTGAAGATAATACTGATAAAATAACCCTCCGTGACAGTACTTTCATAACGTCTGGGAAGGGCAGTAATTTTGTTATTAGACCATATGACGAAAAAGCAAAGCTTTACGATTTATGGCAATGCGCTATTTCCCTCTAACTTTTCCTTAGATTTTGAATTATTTTAATTAATTCTTTTTTATCTAATTGTTGCATCGGTCGTATAGAAACCCATGTTCCATTATAAATAAAGCTAGCTGCCAAACTACCATTTGCCTTCCCAAAATATACGTCTTTACCGTCGATCATTTCATTTTTTAAATCGAGCCAAGAAAGATAGGTTTTTAAATCTATCTCCCTTGTAATTTTACTTTCGGTAAACCAAATTGTATCACTACCCTTTGCCGCAAAAAAAGCAAAATTATCGGGTTGAATTTTTTTAGATTCGGACAGTGATTGACCGCTAACAACAAATCCTTCCGGTAAATATCCCGGCTCATATAGATCAAAAATAACCTTACTTTTATACATCTCAAATTGAGTGTGCGAATAATGACTGCTGTTATTTCTATAAGAAACAAATACGTATGCAACCAAAGCGGCAACTACTATAACCGGAAGAATAATTTCTTTTTTAATTGTTGACGGTTTTTCGCTCATCTAGCCCGTATGATAATTTATTTACTAATATATGTCCAGCTTAATTTTTTAAAAACCAAAAAAATTGACGGCATTTTTGGTGGTCCAACCGGCCACTTCTTCAAGTTTCATTTGTTTTATTTCGGTAATTCGTCTGGCTACTTCTACCACATTAGATGGTTCATTAACATCCCCTCTTTTACCCTGCGGAGACAGGAAGGGCGCGTCCGTTTCGATCATCACGGAAGACAAATCGAAATAACGGATTATTTCTCGGCTATCGTTATTGTTTGGATAAGTGATATTGGCCGTAAAAGAAATCAGCCACCCTTTATTTACAATCTCTTTTGCAACTTCCAAGGAGTAAGAGAAACAATGGAAAACCGCCTTCAGGCTTGAAAATTCATTCATTATTTTTAAGGTGTCTTTAGCCGCATCTCTGGAATGAATTATTACCGGCATATTATTATCCGAGGCGAGTTGAAGTTGACGAATAAATAGCTCTTTTTGCGCTTTTTTTATTTCCATTTCGTTAATTTTAGCGGGCAGACGGAAAAAATCTAAGCCAATCTCACCAATCGCCAACACTTTTTTTTCCGAAAGAAGCTTTTCTATCTCAAAAATTTGCTGATCTATTAATTTGTCGTCGCCAAATAAGTTATCCTCAACTAAAACGTGAGGATGCAAACCTAGAGAGGCATAAATTTGACTATATTTTTCTGCCAAATCAACACTTTTTTTAGACCCGTCTAAACTGGCGCCGACATTAATAATTTTAGTAATTCCGGCTTTTTTGGCATTATCCAGAACTTCATCCGTTCTTTCAGCAAGGCCCGGAAAATCCAAATGCGCATGAGTATCAATGAGCTGAGGCAGCAACTTTTGCCTCCACTTTAGTTAACGGCATAACCGAAATTAAGAAGCTTGCTAGTCCGCCAATTAAAATACCAATGATTAAAGTTAATTCTAAACTAAAATATAAACTAAATATGAAAATTAGCCCGAAGAAGAGAACGCGTGATAAATCGGTGGTAATTTCCATCAAGAAAAGATATTCTAACCGGCTTTCTTCGTCAGCATGAAGATAATATTCGGCAAACCATGGCGACAGAAAAATGGCATGACAAATGCTTCCAAACACATTAAAAAACAAGACATGCGCTGCCGTTTTTGCATACAATCTTAAAAAATATGAAACTCCGGTAAGATAGCTCCCCCTTTTGATATAATTCGGTTTTAATTTTTTATCCGCTTTTTTACCAACCATATATGTTGTAAAAACCCCTGCAAGACTAGCAAGTGAAGCAAGAGCTCCAACCATCTCATAGCTTTTAACAATTAAATAAACAAAAAAAGGCCACATGAATAAACTAACGGAAGCCTCAATGCCGCTACCGGCATAAGAAAGCTGCTGTCTATAAATATCTCTAATTTTCACCCTTTTTAAGACAAAATGATCTTTTACCCACGGTTCACTGGTGCTAAATAAGGGAATAAGAGCAAGTATTAGGCCAATGAGAACTAATAAATAAACATATTGCATGCCGTAACGTTCAGCTATAAGACCGCCAAAAAAAGGCGCAAGAGCGCTGACAAACCAAAGTATAATATACATTTTGCTTACTTCTTTGCCAGCAGAGCCACGATGTTTTGCCTTAGAAAAATCGAAATGATACCCTTGCCAAAACAAAGCCATGGAAATTGCTTGGATAAGAGACAAAAGCCAAAGAGGCCAATGATAAGTTCCGATATTGGATAATAACAAGAAATGAAGTATCAAAAACGGGACGCTTAAAGCAATATTGTGTTTTGGGCCAAATCTTAGAATTGAATAAGAAGAAACTATCTCGAAACAAGCCTCAAATAAGAAAAGATAAAAATAATAAAGGATGATTGCTTGGATTGAGTAATGAAGGTTGTAAAGGTAAATAGGAATAAAAATTGAAGCCATCGCCACCAAAAAAGATCTTAAAGTCATAAAAAGATAGATCTCGTTTAGCTCGGAAAATTTTATCCGATGCAAGTGATGACTATTTAGCCGATGTTCGGAAAGAAACAATTCACCCTCCTAATTTTCTATTCGTGGAAACAAAGCTTCTATTTTGCCAATTTTTGTCCCCGTTTTTAAACCGCCCCATTTTATTTCATTATAAAAATCAAAATTATTCTCATCTATCTTTTCAACACCCAACTGCTCTCTTATCTTATTAGCCGTCTCGGGAATGAAAGGGTAAATCATCCAGGAAAGTTGCCTAATAGACTCCAATAAGCCATATAAAACCCATGCCATCTCTTCTACTTTTCCTTCTTTTGCCAAAACCCATGGCTTTCTGTTATCTATATATATATTCACAGATTGAATAAATTGATTTATGAAGAACAAAGCGTCATTTAGTTTGTATAATTCAAAAGATTTTTTCATTTCATCGCAAGATTCTTTCCACGCATTTAGACTTGGAGCTCCTTTCAAAGGATGAGAGCTTGGATCATTCTGAATTTTCGATACTTTTCCGCCAAAGTATTTGTTTGACATAGCGAGAACCCTAGAAACTAGATTGCCAATCCCATTGGCCAAATCCGCATTGTAAATTTCCTCAAAATGAGGAAATGAAAAATCTCCGTCTCCTGTTGTTGGTATCGCCCTGAGTAAATAATATCTAGTAGCATCAGTTCCGTATTTATTAATAATCTCTATGGGATCAATAACATTACCAAGAGATTTAGATATTTTCTGCCCATTTACCGTAATATAGCCATGGGCCAGGATCTCCAAATTTTCCGGCATGATTCCGACGGACATCAGCATAGCCGGCCAATAAATAGCATGAAACTTAATAATGCCTTTACCGATCACATGCAAAATATTCTTATTTTCTAGCCAAAATTTTTTAAAAAATTCACTATCTTCGCCGTAGCCAAGTCCGGTTATATAATTAACCAAAGCGTCGAACCAAACATACATCACTTGACTGTCATCACCCGGTACCGGTACGCCCCAACCTTTGGCCCTTTCAACTGACCTAGAAATACTAAAATCCTCAAGACCCATTTTAATAAAGCTTAGAACCTCATTTTTGCGAGATTCAGGAACAATCTTTATTCGGCCGCTTTTAATCAATTTTTCTAGATCTTTTTGATATCTAGAAAGTTTAAAAAAATAATTTTCTTCTTCGATAAGTTGTAGTTCACTATTTGGGTGTTCTGGACAACAGCCATAACCAACTTTTTCACCTTCTCTTATTTCCCCCAAAATGAGATCGCTTTCCCTCTTAAATTCTTCGCAACCAACGCAATAAAGTCCCTGATATGACTTTTTGTAAATATCCCCGTTTTTGTCACAATCCCCCCAAAACTTTTCGGCGCCCTTAAAATGTTCCAAGGTTGATGTTTTTATAAATTCATCGTTGGAAATATTTAACTCTTTGTTTAGATCAAGAAAAATTTGGGTTAGTTTTGAAACAAAATCAGTGGTTTTTTCTCCGGCTTTTTCAGCAGCTTGAACATTTTTTAAACTGTTCTCGTCTGCCCCCATCATGAACATTGTATCATCACCAATAAGACGATGATATCTGGCAATTGCATCACTTTGACAAAATTCCAAAGCATGACCAATATGCGGCTTGGCGTTAACATAGGGAATTGCATTTGTAATATAAAATTTAGACATAATTATTAAACAGATAATTCAATTCTATAGGAATTTTAGCATGAATCAGGCAAGAACACCAGCAAAAGTCTTGTCTAATACAAGATCGGACTAAACTGACCCCTCATTCTAACGCAAGAATGGACTAAAAATGGTGCAGGATTCATACTAGATATGTGAGTATCATAATGAAAAACCTACACCTATTCAATTG
>Ga0210051_1001050_pt1 | contig 27680 bp, 26 predicted proteins | sample CryGey092014_all_FD_185464 | JGI IMG/M metagenome (GOLD analysis project Ga0210051, IMG submission 185464) | Groundwater microbial communities from aquifer - Crystal Geyser CG23_combo_of_CG06-09_8/20/14_all (SPAdes) (version 2) | ecosystem: Environmental > Aquatic > Deep subsurface > Groundwater...
CGGGGACATACAGGCTTCCTGGACGTCGATGTCAGGCATAGGTTTCAGGCAGGACAAGATCGGGGATCATGCCGGGCCAGGGCACTGGAACGACCCTGATATGATGGTTGTCGGTTTTGTGGGAGCAGGCAATCCCAGGGGCAGGGGGCCCACGCCGCTTTCGAAGAACGAGCAGGTCACGCATGTAACGCTCTGGTGCATGCTCTCAGCCCCGCTTCTGCTTGGGTGCGACCTGGCAAAGCTGGATAAATTCACAATAGACCTGCTTACGAACGACGAGGTGCTGGATGTAAGCCAGGACCTGCTGGGAAAACAGGCAAAGCGTATTTCCGTGAAGGAAGGTACTGCCGGCGGATTCTACGGGATAGAGGTTTGGACAAAACCGCTTTCAGACAAAACAATAGCAGTCGGGTTTTTCAACCGGACACCGCTTGGATCAGAGGCAACCGTTACGTGGAAGGAAATAGGATTGAGCGGTGCTCAGCCTGCGCGCGACCTCTGGCAGAGAAAAGACCTGGGGACCTTCGAGGATTCATTTAAATGCTCTGTTCCCGCTCACGGCGTAGTGCTTGTCAAGATCGGCGCCCCGAAATAATAAAAGTTAAAGAGGTTAAAAAGGTTGAAGGGGTTAAAAGGATTAAATGTTGAATGTTCAAACTCAGAACCATTAAGTCTTTAATCCTTTGTCCATTAATCCTTTAATCCATTAATCTATTAATCAAATAAGGAATACATATCTGCCATGAAGATAGGCATATTTTCCGACCCGCATTTGCGGGACGCAGTGCCTGGAACTTCGAGCGTAGAGCAGAGGAAATCCCGCTGGATGGAAGAGGCGGTACGCAGGAGCCTCGAGTTCTTCATTGAAAACAAAGCCGATCTTTTGATCGTGCCCGGCGATATCATAGACGACTGTTCCCATCCTGCGGCTGAAGAAGACCTTAGGACTGTGAGCAGGATGATCGAAGAAGCGGGGATACCCGCGATAGTTGTCGCGGGGAACCATGATCCGGCACCGGATAAATTTTATGAAGTATTTAACAGGCCTGAAAAAAGTATAAAAGCGGGTAATTGCGAATTCATTACTTTTTCTGAAGATGCCTGCAAAGAAGGCGAACTCGCGAGCGAGCGCTCCGGCCCGGCGCTTGAAGAAATGCGCAATATGCTCTCAAAAAACCCGGCAGGCGTAAAACACACCATCATTATCCAGCATTACTTGATATTCCCGGAGCGCAACGAAGGTTACCCGCACAACTACGCCAACGACGCGGCTATCAGGGAGATCATGGAAGGATCGCCGCGCAGGATCTTTTCGATAAGCGGCCATTTCCATCCCGGGGTTCCAGCGGCAAATCAAAACGGGGTCGCGTATTTCTGCGCTGGAGCGCTGTGCGAAAATCCTTTTCCCCGGTACATCCTTGACACAGGCGGGGAAGAGATAACGATGAAAGAGGAGACTTTTGGTGGAGATCTTGCTGATAAGGCACGGTGACCCGGACTACGCGAATGACACCATTACGCAGAAGGGCCATGAAGAAGCGGAAAAACTCGCTCTATGGCTCCTGAAAGATCCGCCTGACGCGGTTTACGCAAGCCCCCTTGGAAGGGCGGTGGATACAATGCGGCATTTCACGGACAAAGCCAAAATGGATTTCGAAATACTGGAGTGGCTGCAAGAAGTCGCGGCGCCCGCGGTTGACGGCGTTGCCGGGTGGGAGCTTGACGGGGCACGCATACTGTCTGAAGAAAAGCTCCCGGGCGCGGAGAACTGGAAAGACGAGCCGATACTGGGGAATATATTTTACCCGTTCTATAAAAAGATCTCCGAAGGTTTTGACAACGTGATGGCTTTGCACGGGTATGAGAAGGACGGCAGGACATACCGGGTAACCGCCGAAGGTGTCTGCGACAAAAGGCTCGCTTTCTTCGCGCACAAAGGCGCTATACTTACGCTCCTGGGCTACATCCTGCACTGGCCCATACAGCTTGTGTTCGCGCACTGCGAGATCTCCACAACAGGCGTAACCCGCCTGCTCATAAAGGAGGGCGCGGATAAGCACGCGGTCCCCAAAATGCTGGCGATGAACGAACGGCCGCACCTTGAACAACAGTAACAAGTGACAAGTAATAAGATTACTGAATTTTGCATAATTCATTGACGTTTTTTTGGTGTCATTGCGAGGGCAGAGCCCGTGGCAATCCCGTCGTTAAAACGAGATTGCTTCGCTATCGCTCGCAAAGACATTTGTAAAGCTATTTTGCAAAATTCAGTAGGTTTAAAGATTGTTTGAAATTTTATTGTCATTGCTTACTCTTCGAAGCTCGATGAGCGTAGTAGAGTCAAGACACCTTTTCATATACAGCTCACACCCGATATTTTTTAGTAAAAACTTGACAAATTTTAATTGTTATGGTATATTATTACCATAATCATGGTAAAGGGTGACTATAATGTTAAGCGGAAGATCCCGGGTAAGAATTAAAATATTGAATTATTTCTTTTTAAACGAAAAGGCAAGGGCCTATATAAACGAACTTGCCCGCATCATAGAATCTGACCCTAAGAATGTTTATCGCATGCTGGTGCGCCTGGAAGAGGAGGGCATGCTGAAAAGCGAATTTCAGGGTAAAGAAAGGTATTTCTTTTCGGATACAGGCAGCCCCGTCTACAGGTCATACAAGGATATTTTTCTTAAAACGGCCGGCATTGACGCTTTGTTAAGAGCCGCCCTGAAGAGCGTGCGAGGGCTGAAAGAGGCGTATATTTTTGGTTCCTATGCCAGCGGGCGTTATAATGCCGGAAGTGACATAGACGTCCTCTTGGCGGGGACGCACAAGGCGCTGGACGCCCAGAGGATTTTGCACAAAATTCAGAAACAGACCGGCAGGGAAATAAACGCGGTAAATATGGCGCCGGACGAGCTGATGAAAAAAAGAGCCGCGGGTGGCCAGTTTGTAAAAAATATCTTTGCGCGTAAGGTGATAAAGCTTATATGATATTTGACAGGAATTTTTTCATAAAACAGCGGTTTAAGCCTGAAGAGCTGGAAAAATACAAGAAATCCGCGCTACGCAACCTTGGCATAGCCAGATCCGGCAGGGAGCCTGAGGTTATTTTTCATTTTGCCTATATGGCGTTGATCAAAACAGGGATCTACTGTTTAGCCAAAGCCGGTTATAGAATTAAAGCCAAACCGGGCCATCATCAGAAAATAATTGAATACTTAAGCAAGGCGCTTGATACGGAAGATATTGCCATAATAGGCGACAAAATGAGGAAGGACCGTAATTTAGATATGTATGGCGCCGAAACCGAATATTCTGACCGCGAAATTCAGGAATATCTGAAATTTATAGAGACAGTCTATGAAAAAGCACAGCGTGAAAAATAAGTTCCTGCTTATCCTGCTATGCCCGCCCTTGTCCGCCAATTCTTACGGTGGAAATATTCATGGCGGGGAAGCAATCCGACGAAGTCGTTGTGCAGGCAAAGCCTGCAGGCAAAGCCCGTGGCAATTTCTTAGATTAACTCGTCATTACATTCTCCGAAGGAGTCAGCACGACTCTTCGGCCAATGACAGTTCTTGTAATAGCTGTGTGGTTACATTTCCTCGCTCATCCTTTCAGGTGGGCGAAGCCTCGCCCCGAATAATGTCGGGGCGGATAGTACTCGACTATTAATTAAGTAATGTGTCCCCGGAATTACGATTTTATATCGGGACTGCAGGGGCAGCTAAATCAGCCCTTGGCTGATTTACCCTTGACTTTCCTTTGTTTCCGCGTATAATATATATAATAGAATTTAACAAAGAATTCATATGTTTTGCATGGCGGACCGAAAAACCCGTCCCCGCAGAATGCAACTAAAAGGAGGTTTTTTTATGGACCAGGTCCTTATTAAAGAAAAAAAATACAGCGGTAAATATGTTATAATCAAGGATTACGGGAATCCCGTTGTCGTTGCGTATGGCAAGAATCCCGAGAAGGTCTACAGGGAGGCGATCAGGAAGAAATGCGCCGACCCCATACTTATTTTTGTCCCGACAAAAAATATGGTGCATATCTACTGATTATGAAGATTTCAGTTCCCTTTAAAAAATTGGGTCCCGATGATATTCAGCGCCCCTGGCTGCCTGTTACAATAATAAATCCTCACGCCGGGAAAAAGATAAAGATTCTCGGGCTGATCGATACTGGGGCAGATGAATGCGCTCTTCCTTCCTATTATGCTTCTATTCTCGGCCATAGCCTTAAATCCGGTTTTAAGAAAGTAATAAACACGGGTAACGGCAGGACAATTGCCTATTCTCACACTGTAAAGATAATAGTTGGGAATTTCGTTATTCAAAAAACATTGATTGATTTCATGCCAAAATTATCGGTTCCGCTTTTGGGTATGAAAAGCTTTCTTGCCAATTTTGTTCTTACAATTGACTACCGCAGGCAGATCCTGACCTTGCGAAAATAATTTACATCTGCATTAATTTTTATCCGCCTGCCCGCTGAAGCATCCGTAACCTGATTTATATTGACTTTTTCCCTATTTATATATAATAGTACATATAATATTATAGATTAGACTTTCATATATCATCCATCATTGCAGTCCACTGTAGCGGTGCCTGCCCGCCAGTCAGTTCAATAATCGGTGGAATTCGTCGTTTATCGACATAACCCACAAAGAATGTTGCGAAGCAAAGATCATTCTTTCATAATCGGTGTCCCTAAGGGATCCCCGCATTTTGTTTTCATAAGAAAACAGCGGGGATAATCGTCTTCTCGAAATCTGTGTAATCAAAATAACGGAGTCTCTTATGTCTGTCAGAAAAGAACATAATTTATAAGGATCAGGATATGAAATATAAGGAATCAGAGACAGTTGAGCTTAAAAAATCAACTTCCGAGTTAAAAGAAGCAATTATCGCGATTGCTGCTATTCTGAATAAACATAATAAGGGCAGGTTATACTTCGGTATAAGAAACGACGGCATGGTTATCGGCCAGGATATCGGCAGGAATACAATCAGGGAAGTTTCGCAAGCGATTACTGATAATATTGAACCAAGGATTTTTCCTTCCATAACTGCCCGAAAAATGAAAGGCAAAATTTGCTTGACCGTTATTTTTTCCGGTTCTGTCGCGCCGTATTTTGCTTACGGCAGGGCATATATGCGAGTAGGAGATGAAAACAAGCAGCTATCTGCCCGCGAACTGGAGCGTCTGTTTCTGATGAGGCAAAGAGAAACTGCGCATTGGGAGGCTCAACCCTCAAATAAAAAAATATCAGAAATAAACGTTAAAGTTCTTAAAAATTATATCGTCAGGGCAAACCATGCGGGAAGGATTAACTTTAAATTTGATAATGTTAAAAACGTATTACGCAAGCTGGGACTGCTTAACGGCCCAAAACTGCTTAATGCGGCAGAGGTATTGTTCTGCAACCGCAATCCTCTAAAAGTTCAAGCCGCTGTTTTTGCCGGTAAAGATAAGCTGACGTTTTTGGATATCAATAAATCTGAAGGCAATATTTTTGAATTGCTTGATAAATCAGAGAAATACATTAATCAGCGGATAAACTGGAGAGTGCAGTTTGGCAGGCTTGAAAGAGAAGAAGTACCCGAAGTGCCGACAAAAGCAGTCCGTGAAGCATTGGTTAACTCTGTGTGCCATCGTGACTATACCAATGCCAAAGAAAATGAAATAGCGATTTTTAAAGACAGGATTGAAATCTACAACCCGGGAGATTTTCCACAGGGATACACACCGCAGGATTTTATTAAAGGCAAAGAAAGATCGATGCCGCGCAATCCGCTCATTGCCGAAACGCTCTATAAATCCAGGGAGATTGAAAAGTGGGGCTCCGGGTTAAAACGCATTTATGATGAATGTAAAGCCAGCAAGGTCAGGGTTGATTTTGAGGTGCTTAAAAGCGGCTTTTTGGTTATATTTTATAGACCCGGGGAAAAGGTCACTAAAGGGTTGGTAGAAGGGTTGGTAGAAAGGTTGGGAGAAAGGTTGGGAGAAAAGTTGGGTGTAAATGAGTCTAAGATTATCACACTTTTAATAGGTGATAAATTTATAACAATTACGGACATAGCGAAAAGATTGAGAATTAGCACGACAGCTGTCGAGAAAAATCTTGCTAAGCTGAAAGAGAAGGATTTGCTGCGCCGTATCGGCCCCGATAAAGGCGGCCACTGGGAAGTGATTGAAAAATCCAAGTAGTTGAACCTTTTTCTTAAAGGAACCTTTTCCTTGTACCACGGAACATTTTGTTTCTTTGAACCGTTTTTATCTTTCGAACTGTCTTTAAAATCCGTGCAATTCGTCGTTTATCGACATCGTCTTTCTTGTAATCGGTGTCCCTAAGGGATCCCCGCATTTTGTTTTCATAAGAAAACAGCGGGGATAATCATCTTCTCGAAATCTGTGTAATCAAAATAACGGAGTCCCCTATGTCCGTCATAAAAGCTTTGGATGTCGGCAACGGTGCATCAGTGAATTCCTTATCCATGTGAAACACACCCACATAAATTAAAAGTAGGTTTTATTTTAACAGTCAAAGGACTGATAGGATAACTATGCTAAATCAAGATCCCGAACAAAGAGCGCGTGACAAAATCGATGCTTTGCTTGCGCAATCCGGTTGGAAAGTGCAGAACAGAAAAGAATTAAAGTTCGATGCCGGTCTTGGCATCGCTGTTCGTTACTATCCAACAAATATTGGTACTACTACAGATTATGTTCTTTTTGTTGATCGCAAACCGGTTGGTATTATTGAAGCTAAGCGTGAAGAAGAAGGCCATCGGCTCACTATGCACGAAGAGCAGGCTGAGGCTTATGCGTTAGCCCAGCTCAAATATGTCAATAACGCGCCGCTTAAGTATGTTTACGAAAGTACCGGCGAAATAACCCGCTTTACTGATGTTAATAGCCCAAAACCTCGGTCTCACCAGATTTTCTCTTTTCAAAGGCCGGAGACATTTAAGGAATGGTTATCTGTCTCAAAAAATTTACAGGCACGACTGCATGATATTCCTGTTCTTGATGAAAAAGGTTTGCGCGAATGCCAGATTAAGGCAATTAAAAACCTTGAGAAGTTATTTAAGGGCAATTATCCCAGGGCGCTTATTCAGATGGCAACGGGAAGCGGCAAAACTTATACCGCAGTTACCTTTATTTACCGCCTTCTTAAATTTGCCAAAGCCAAAAGAGTGCTTTTCCTTGTCGATACAAGAAACCTTGGCAAGCAGGCCGAACAGGAGTTTATGGCCTATACACCCAATGACGACAACCGAAAATTTACCGAGCTTTATAACGTCCAGCGTCTCAAGTCAAGTTATGTTTCAAAAGACGCGCAAGTTTGTATCAGCACCATTCAGCGGCTTTATTCCATTCTTAAAGGCGAAGAGCTTGACGATTCAGCGGAAGAGACCAATCCCAACGAGGTTTGGCAGCCCACAGCGCCAATGCCTGTAGTTTATAATGAAAAAGTTCCGCTTGAGTTCTTTGATTTTATAGTTATCGATGAATGCCACCGCTCGATATACAACCTCTGGCGCCAGGTCTTAGAATATTTTGATGCCTTTCTTATTGGTTTAACCGCCACACCAGACATGCGCACCTTTGGTTTTTTCAATGAGAATATTGTCAGCGAATATTCACATGAACAGGCAGTCGCAGACCTGGTTAATGTTCCTTACCAGTTTGGGTAATTCCGGGGACACAATACTTAATTCCTTAAATACCGTCGAACGTCGAACGTCGTAAGTCGAACGTGATAAAAATAAGGAACTCGGACCCCCATGTCTGTTCGCAGACCTATACGGGGGTCTGCCTTGTAGGCAAAACTCGGACCCCCAGGTCTGTTCGCAGACCTACACGGGGGGGGTCTGCCTTATAGGCAACGGTTCTATTTCCTAACAGATAAAAATCAAACTGAAGCAATAAAAAAAGAGACAATCGCTATGAAAACCAACATTACTTTTAAGCGGAAATGCCGCCTGGCAAGAATGGCAGTGCAGTTAGACCCGTCCACTGTGTCGGGCGTAAAGCACATCATTAGATTAGCCAGGAGAAGCGGGCTCAGCCTTGACAGGCTCGTTTCCTACCTGAACGCTTATGAGACGGCGGGCGAATCCGGCATAATAAAGGGGACGGGTTCATTTAATTAAAAGGTTCAAAGGAAGAAACGTTCTTGAAAGCAAAAGGTTCTTTATAGGCAGAACTCGGACCCCCAGATCTGTTCGCAGACCTACACGGGGGTCTGCCTTATAGGCAAAGAAACCATTTCCACCTCGCAGGTGGAACCGGTAAAAATCTTTGCGAAGAATAGCGCCGTAATCGGACATTTTTTTGATATATGCTATTTTTATCTTGACTTTTTTAGCATATTGTGTTAAAATAGTCCTAAAGGGGATAATATGGAACTTCTTGACAGAGAAATTATAGATAAGATAAAACCCTGGTTGGACAAACCCGAGATCATAGTGCTTTTAGGAGCAAGGCAGGTAGGCAAAACCAGCATAATGAAAATTATTGCTGAAAAAGTGCCGGGTAAATCCATGTATTTTGACCTGGAAGATACATATAATCTTAATATTTTTGGTTCAGTGGATAATTTCTTATCTTACCTTAAAAGCCAGGGTATTGATGAAAAGGAGCGGACTTTTGTTTTTATAGATGAAGTACAGTATCTTCCCCGGACATCCAATTTCCTGAAAATTATTCACGACCATTATCCCAATATTAAATTACTCGTTTCAGGCTCTTCTTCTTTTGACATAAAGAAGAAATTCAGCGACAGCTTAACCGGCAGGAAGATAGTATTTGAAATTTATCCCTTAAGTTTCGCGGAATTTCTTAAATTTAAGCAAAGCGAATATGCTAAAATTAAGGCCGGCGTAAACCTTCACGGCGTTCTTGAAAATTTTGAGCATTTTGCCGCGTTGGAAATTATGACAAAAAAGATCGCCCCCTTATTTGAGGAATACGCCCGTTTTGGAGGGTATCCCCTGCCGGCGCTTACTCAACGCGAGGAAGAGCGTGTCCTGAGACTTAAAGAAATCCACAATATCTATATCCAGAAAGACATTAAGGACCTTGCCCGCATTGAGAACATCCTTGAGTTTAACAAATTCGTATCCTATCTTGCGGTTCAGATCTCCAATCTTTTGAATATAAATGAAGTTACCAAAGAGGCAGGCATATCCAGGAGGACCGCCGAGCGTTATATTTCCATTCTTGAAAAAACCTTTGTTTTAAACCTGGTAAAACCTTTTTATAAAAACAGGCAAAAGGAAATAACAAAAATGGCAAAATTATATTTCACGGATAATGGCTTGAGAAACGTAAATATAGGGGACATAAGGCCTCTTGAAGTGAGGCAGGATAAAGGAGCTTTGCTGGAAAATACTTTTTATATGGAGCTGATTAGAAACAAGGAACCGCTTGAAGAAATTTATTTCTGGCGCGCCAAAGATAAAAATGAGGTTGATTTTATTATTTCAAAAAGCAGAGAATTGGTGCCCCTGGAAGTAAAATACCAAAATTTTAAACTTCCATCCATACCTAATTCACTTAAATCTTTCATTGCAAAGTATTCGCCCCCGAAAGCAGTGATTCTCACTAAAGATTATATACAGAAAACAGCATATCTGAAAACAGAAGTTTATTTCATGCCTTTGTGGATGGCATAGTTTTTTCAATAAGAGGGTCTAATTAATTCACGTGGCTGATTTCAGTGCTGGTGTCCAGTTTAAAGATTGTTTAGCAAAAATATGATTTAACCCCCCGCGGCTTGCCGCGGGGTAATTCAAAATTTTGTTTTCATTGCGGACGAAAGCGAAGCAATCCAGACCTTTTAGATTGCTTCGTCACTGCTGTTCCTCGCAATGACAATGTTAAGGAAAAAAATGATTTCATATGAAGACGCGCCGGACATAAGGGCGAAGATAGAAAGCATAATTGCGGCAGCAGGGCTGGCGCACATAAAACAGGAGTCGCTGACCTGCATGCGGTCGCGGGGGACAAATTCGCGCCGCGTCATAGCCAGGTGCCACGCCCTGCCAAGGATAATGCAGAAAGCGCTTGGTGCCGTGCCGCACTACGTTATAGAGATCGTAAGCGAAAGGTTCGACAAGCTTTCCGAGGAAGAAAGGACAAAGACCCTTATCCACGAGCTCATGCACATACCGAAGGCTTTCGGCGGCGGGTTCGTGCACCACAACATGGTCAACGCGAGGGAAGTTGAGAAAGTTTGGAAAAAGATTGCCAAGGGATTATTATGAGGGGAATAGGTCTGGCGCTTGGGGGCGGGGGAGTGAAGGGTTTCGCGCATATCGGCGTGCTGCGCGTGCTGAAGCGTGAAAAAATACCGATCGGCGCAATATGCGGGACAAGCATGGGCGCGATCATCGGCGGGCTCTACTCTCTCAATGAAGACCTGGAAAAAGTCGAGAGCATGGTGTTTGGATTGCTTGAGCGTGAGGGTTTTGACCAGCTGGCAAAGCCGGATAAGAAGCACCTTCCTTTTGATATAAAGGGCTACAGGGACATAAACAAGATGGAAAAGAAGATGAAAGAATCCCTGCCGGATAAAGAAATGAAAGACACAAAGGTGCCGTTCGTCGCGGTCGCAACGGACCTGAGCAACGGGGCAAGGGTTGTGATAAAGGAAGGTTCTATGAGGGATGCCCTGTCTGCAAGCTCAAGCGTGCCCGGCGTGCTTGACCCGGTAAAATACCGGGAAAAATACCTGGTGGACGGCATTCTGTCCGACAACGTGCCTGTGCGGGAAGTGAAAAAAATGGGCGCGAAGAAGATCCTCGCGGTGCACGTTACGCCCAGCATCAGTTTTAAGGAATCGCCAAAAGGCAGGATCGACGTTCTCCTTAAGAGTTTCCTTTTAATGCTGAACAGGATGTCCCTGGGGTCCGGAGACGAAGCAGACCTGCTTCTTGAGCCGGACCTTGAAGTGATCCCTTACGCGGATTTCCGCTACGCGCGGCTCTGCGCTGACCTGGGCGAAAAAACGGCGGGCGAGAACATTGAAAAGATAAAGAAGATGGTGAGCTTGCTGGACCTTTTATTCAGATAAATAAGGAAAAACAATGACAGAAAGAGAAAGACTTCTTGCGGTTTTCAGGGATGAGAAGCCGGATATGACCCCGTGGTACGCCGACCTTTCCTACTGGTATACCGGCAGGAAGGCAATGGGCAGTCTTGACCGAAAATACGAAGGCGAGGAGGGTTATGTCGGCCTGCACAGGGATGCGGGAGCAGGCATATACCTGTTTGCGCCACAGGTCTGGAAGGAGGAAGCCGGGGAGGGCATAAAGGTCGAGCAGGAAAGGAACGGCAACGAAATATTCACGGGTATTTCCACTCCTGCCGGAAAGATCAGGTCTGTTGAAAGATACCTGCCGGGATCATACACGACCGCGTACGTGGAACACTATATCAAGGAGCCCGGGGACCTGAAGGTGATGCGCTATTATTTTAAAAACCGCAGGATAAGCCCTTCGTTTGACGACTTTAACAGGATCGACAGGCTCTGGGGAGAGTGGGGGATGCCGGTTCTTCTCTCGCCGGTATGCACATCACCCCTGCAGACCCTGATAACGCGCTGGGCAGGGATCCAGACAACCGTTTTCCTGCTTGCGGACGCGAGGGAAGAGGTGGAGCGGACGATATCCGAGATCGAGGAGAGCGACAGCGCGATCTTTGAGATAATCGCAGGGTCGCCTGCCCGGATAGTTGAATTTCCGGAAAATCTTTCCGGTGAAGTTACCGGCGCGAAGCTGATCGAGAAATACGAAATGCCCTACTGGAAAAAAAGGATAAAGCAGCTGCGGGACACAGGCAAGCTCCTGGCGATCCACAATGACGGCACATTAAAGCAGTCCCTGCCCCTTCTTATTGACACGGGGTTTGACGCTGTTGAGTCCATAACCCCCGCGCCTGTGGGGGATATGACCAATGAAGAGATAAGGGAGATGGCAGGCGACAGGCTGATCGTCTGGGGAGGGCTGCCCGCCGCGCTTTTCTCGCCGGTTTACTCCGAGGATTTCTTCGCGGAATACCTTAATAAAGCCCTGGATATTTTCCCGCCTGGCTCAAAATTCATCCTCAGCGCGGCTGATGAGGTCCCGCCGGACTCGGAGTTTGAGCGTATATGCCTTGTGCGCAAAATACTGAACGCGCGCAGGAGATAATCAATGAAGGTGGTTGCACGATGAAAATCGTAAAGATAATGTTTGCGGCAATAATTCTGATGTGCGCGATATCCTCCGCCCGCGCGGAGACAGTAACCCTGGACGCAAAAGCCGTTTACTGCAACCTGATGGAAAGCTCGCCGGGCAGGATAAAGAACGCGCAGCTGTACGCGTGCTGCGGAAGCCCTGAAGACATCAGGAAAGACCTTTCCGGCAGCATCGTGCGCGGGGAGAAGCGGCCGCCTGCGATATTCTCGGAGAACGACGCGGTCACGCTTGTTGTGTTCAGGGGCCTTTTTTGGAACGGAGGGCGCAGCGTCCGCATAGAAAAGGTGGAAAGGGCCGGTAATACATTTTACGTTCACGCGGCCTATATCAACACGGCGCGGGGCTTATTCGTCATTCAGGCGCGCACATATCCTGCCGCGCTTGTGGACATAGGCAGGCTGCTGAAGGGCAAGTACGAGGCAAAGCTCATGGTAACAAGGGTGACCCGTGACTGGAAAGGCGGGTATGTGGACATTGTGCAGGAGAAGGAAAAAGACAAAGAACGCGCAAGCATTTCCTTTGAAATAAAATAGGTCAAATGTCAAAAGTCAAAGGTCAAATGTCAAAAGTGAAAACGAGTTTAGCCGGTTTGATCTGTTAAGCCAGTTTTGAACCTTAATCTCAATCTAAATTTTCATCTGTTATTGCGATGCACGATGCACGACGGACGATGCACAAGAGAAAGGAGAAAAGATGATACAGGCGGCAAAGGATCTAAGGACCGAGTACGCGGTGGAACCGGTTGGGATAGACAGTGCGCAGCCGAGGTTTTCGTGGTGCCTTGAGCATGCGGAGCGGGGTCAGAAGCAGACAGCGTACCAGGTGGTCGTATCAGACGGCAAAAAGGACGCGTGGGACACCGGGAAGGTGGTGTCAAGCGAAAATTTTGGGATAGTTTACGGGGGGAAGCCGCTTGAAAGCAATAAAACTTATTGTTGGAAGGTGAAATGGTGGGACAAGGACGGCGCAGAGAGCCTTTTCACCGGGTCTTGCTTTGACACCGGGTTACTGCAAGCGTCGGACTGGAAAGCGAAATGGATATGGGGCAAGAACCTTCTGCGCGGAACCTTCAAGATCGAGAAGGAAGTAAAAAGAGCGCGCGTTTTTGTCTGCGGCCTGGGTTTCCATGAACTCTATATCAACGGGAAGAAAGCCGGGGACAGGAAACTTGAGCCGGGGTGGACTGATTATAAAAAAATAGTTCTGTATTCTACGTTTGAAATTGAAGATCTGCTCAGAAAAGGCGAGAACGCGGTCGGCATAATGCTTGGGAACGGAAGGCACGTGCCGGATTATAAATATAGCAAGCCCAAGGCGATAATGCAGATCGAGATAGAGTTTACCGAAGGCGTGAGGCAGACCGTTATTACCGATGAGGCGTGGAAGACATGCCAGGGGCCGATTGTTTCCGACGGTATTTATCTGGGGGAAACATATGACGCTCGTGAGGAAAAAAACGGCTGGGACATGCCGGGTTATGACGACGGTTCCTGGGAAAGGGCTGAGACCGCTGAACCTTCGGGCGGCAAACTTGTTTCTTCAGCCGGACTTTCGCCCGTCAGGATTGTGAAAACAATGCAGCCGAAGAAAATGACTGAACCGAAACCCGGGGTCTTCATTTTTGATTTCGGGCAGAACTTCTCCGGATGGCTGAGGCTGCGCAGGTTGAAAGGCGCGAAAGGGACAGCCGTCACGATAAGGCATTCTGAGCTCGTCCGCGATGACGGAAACCTGAATGCGATCCCCATGGGAGGGGCTAAGGCGGCAGACGTTTATATAATGAAAGGTGAAGGTATTGAAACATATGAGCCGCGGTTCACGTACCACGGTTTCAGGTTCGCCGAGATCACGGGTTTCCCTGGAATGCCGTCTCTTGACGACATCGAGGCAAAGGTCGTGCACTCAGACGTGGAACAGACAGGCAGCTTTTCCTGCTCTGACGACCTCATCAATGCTATTCACAAGATCATCCTGTGGGGACAGGTCTCAAACCTTATGAGCGTTCCCACTGACTGCCCGCAGAGGGCCGAAAGGATGGGCTGGATGGGAGATGCGCAGCTCTCAGCAGAGGAGGCGGTGCACAACTTCGATATGTCCGTGTTCTACCCCAAATACATCAGGGATATGAGGCACGCCCAGAAGGAATCAGGGGATGTGCCTGACGTGGTGCCGCCGTACTGGGACCCAGATCCGTCTGACCCGGCGTGGGGGACCGCGTATATTACGATATCCTGGCACCTTTACCTTTATTACGGGGATAGAAGGATACTTGAGGAAAATTATGAGGGATTTAAAAAATGGATCTCGTACCTGGGTTCTGTTTCAAAAGATCTCATAGTGATGAAAAATACCTACGGGGACTGGTGCCCGCCCATGCAGGTAAAATCCTATTACACTCCCGGAGAGTTAACTTCAACCTGGTATTTTTACGAGAACTGCCTGCTTATAAGCCGCATAGCCAAACTCCTGGGAAACCCGCGGGACGAAAAGGACTACGCGGCGCTTGCCCAGAAAGTAAAGGAGGCGTTCAATAAAACCTTCCTGAAAGAAACCTTTTACTGCGACCCGTACAGCCAGACAGCTAACCTCCTGCCGCTTTTCCTGGATATGGCGCCGCCTGAAAAACAGCAGAAGGTTGTTGAAACGCTTGTGAACACCGTGGTGGTGAATAACAGCTATCATCTTAACACAGGCATTATCGGAACCCGGTTCCTGTTCGAAACGCTTACGAAGTTTAACAGGCCGGACATTGCTTTAAGGATAATAAAACAGGAGTCGTTCCCGGGATGGGGCTATATGATAAGGGAAGGCGCCACAACCGTATGGGAAAGGTGGGAGTACCTGGATGACGGTGGAATGAACTCGCACAACCACATAATGCTGGGAAGCGTGGACGCCTGGTTCTACAGGAAGCTTGCCGGCATACAGGTTGACCCCGATAATCCCGGTTTTGAGAAAATGACCATAAGCCCGTATTTCGCGCCTGATTTGAAATTCGCCGGCGCTTCAATGCGCACCGTCCGCGGGCTTGTTTCATCCGGATGGGAGAGGAAAAACGGGAACACTGTCCTGAAGATCAGTATCCCTGTAGGCAGCACGGCTTCAGTGGTCCTGCCCGCGAAAGAAAGCTCTGCGGTCACGGAAAGCGGCAAGGCGGTCTGGAAGGACGGGAAATTCGTGTCCGGGAGCGCCGGCGTAAAGAACGCTGAAGTTGAGCAGGACAACATTGTGATAGAGGTCAGCTCTGGGAACTATTTGTTTGAGATTAATAAATAATCCCCCTTAAATCCCCCTTTAGAAAAGGGGGAGAGAGGGGGATTTGAAGGAGATAAAATGACCAAAAAGTTCTTTTTGCTGGACGCGAACGTGATAGTGGATTATTACCTGGGCAGGCACGAGGTCCAGCGGGTTTTCAATGACCTGCTGCGCAGAAGGCAGGAGGGCAGGTGCCTGATCTTCATACCGGATTTCTGCATAAGCGAGATCTTTTCCACCTTTGCCAAGAAATGCTATTACGAGAAGGACGCGCGGGACAGGATCTCCGAGCAGCAGTTCAGGAAGGCGAAGTGGGATTTCATAGACGATACTTCCAGGGACCTTGAATACAAAAGGGCCCAGCCGTACACGCACGTGGAACTGAGCCAGAACCACCTGATAAACGCCCACCTCGTTTACCAGCCTGCGTGGGATTTTGTGAAGAAAGAGCATGTCAGGAAAAAGCTTGTCCGCAAGGACGGCACCTATAAATTCCCCAGCACCTTCGACCTGCTCGTAATAGCGCAGGGCGTGGAAATGGCAAAGCTGTATTCGGACGAGGATTTTGTGATCCTGACCTCGGATGAGGTGATGCTTGAGATATGCAGGCACCTGCGCAACCTGAGGCACGCCGACAAGGTGTCGTATATAAAAAGGAATGAATCAAGGCTTGAAGCCTACCACAACCTGCCGTCCTTTAAATATCCCCGCGCGATAAACGCCAGGAATTACGGGGAAATAAAGGCGTTCCTGAGATGAATAACCAGCCCGCCCGTCCCGAAAGGCGGGCGAGGTCTCGCCCCGATATTGATCGGGGCGGATGACAAGTGACCAGCAAAAAAGGGCGCCGTTTTCCGGCGCCCTTCGTCTTTATCGCTGCCATCTTTTTTTGATCGCTGTAATCGGATACATTAAAACAAATAATACCTCGCACCCACTTCCCATGTCATACCAGGCACAAGAGCAGGAAAACTTAGCGGACCGAATGATAAAAGACATATCGTGGTTCCATAACCAATTCCGCCGTAAATTCCCAGATTTCCCAGCCTGCCTTCTACTCCTGCTTTTGCTTCGATTTCCATTATGGTAAATCCGGTTGGGATTCCATAGAATGAATAAGTGCTGTTTGGAATGAAGAAATAGGTGAATTCACCGCCTATATACGGCTTAACAAGCGGCAAAGGAAATTTACCGACAGCACCTACAGAAAGCGGATATACCGTCAGTCCGCTACCTAAATCCGCATATCCAATTGCAACGTTGATCGGACCCAGAACCACTTCTCCCTGGATCGCACCGAGACTCGTAACCGGAATTGAGGAAAAATTGGTAAACACGCCTAAACCTGCATACCTTACCCCTGCGCCTATGTCAAAAGCGCAGGCTGATCCCGCCGCAAGTGCTAATACCGCCAGAACAACCAGCAGTTTCTTCATGTTCCCTCCATTGTCATTGCGAGTGAAACGAAGCAATCTCTAACCGAGATTACTTCGCACTTCGTGCTCGTAATGACAAAATTATTACATATATATATTATATTCATTTTTTAAAAAAAGTCAAATATGCCATAATAGGAAAAAAGTCCTTATAAACTTGAAAAATTTCAAAATTATGTTATTATATTGATGTTATTACATTAGATATAACATCAATATTGAATATATAGGATGGAGTCTCATATATGAAACCGAACATAGTGCTTATCCTCGCGGACGATATGGGGTACGGCGATTTCGGGGTTTTCAACAAGGGGCTGTCCCGCACCCCGATCCTTGACTGGCTGGTAAAGGAAGGGGTGTGCCTGACACAGCATTATTCCGGGTCCCCTGTATGCGCTCCCGCGAGGGCATCCCTTATGACCGGCAGGTACCCGCACAGGACAGGCGCCATAGATACACTTGAAGGCAGGGGCCTTGACAGGCTTTCGCTCAAAGAAAGAACTATTGCCGATGCCTTAAAGTCCGAGGGATACGCCACAGGCCTTGTCGGCAAGTGGCACCTGGGCGCGCTTGACCCAAGGTATCACCCCAACTCCCGCGGATTTGACGAGTTTGCGGGATTCAGGGGCGGGTGGCAGGATTATTACCAGTGGCGGCTTGACCGGAACGGGTCTTTTCAGAAGGCTGACGGAAGGTATCTTACGGATGTTTTCACCGAGGAAGCGGTTTCGTTCATAAGGCGGCACAGCAAAGAGCCGTTTTTCCTGCACGTTACCTACAACGCCCCGCATTTTCCCTTCCAGGTCCCGGAAGAGGAACATGAATATTTCGTTAATAAGGGCAAATTTACAAAAGGCGTCAGCCTGATCTACGCGATGATAGCCAGGATGGACAGGGGGATAGCGCAAATAATCGAAGAACTCAGCAAACAGGGCATTGAGGAAAATACCATTGTTGTTTTCACCAGCGACAACGGGCCCCAGTTCGGCGGCGAAGGCGATATGTGCACGACCCGTTTCAACTGCGGTTTCAACGGGTCAAAAGGCATTGTGTATGAAGGCGGGATACGGGTGCCGGCGATCGCGCGCTGGCCCGCGGGCCTGGAAAAAGGAATGCAGGTCAACGAAATGGTGCATTTTACAGACTGGTTCCCCACGCTTCTTGCCGCGGCAGGGGCGAAGGTTCCCCCGGACCTTAAGATCGACGGCTGGAATGTCCTGCCGGTGTTAAAAGGCAAAAAAGGCAGGGTGAACACTAAGCGGTTCTGGCAGTGGAACAGGTACACGCCTGTAATAACTTCAAACGCCGCGATGAGGGACGGGCCCTGGAAACTCGTGCGCCCTGTGCTGCATGAGTCCTTTTTTGTCACCCGTGAAGACGGGCAGATGGACATGGCGCTGAAATACGAACCCGAAAAATTTATTGACATATGCCGTGACCCAGAGCCTATGCGCAGGATACCGCCGGCTTTACCGGCCCAGCTCTATAACATAGACATAGACCCCCTTGAAAGGAATGACAGGGCTCCATCAGAACCTGAAAGGGTTGAAAGGATGCTCAATCAACTGGAAGACTGGTTCTACGAAGTTGAGCAGGACAGGAAAAGCATAAAAGACAGTTAAGAAGTTTAGAAGTCTTGGGGTCGAGGAGTCTGGGGGTCTAGGGGTCAAGGCTTTGACTCCAAGACTCCAGGTTCCGACGCAAAGTCGGGACGACTCTTAGACTCTAAGGCTCGCTATTTTTCAACGCGAGCCGACTCATTAATTCATAAAGGAGAAAGACATGCGCGGACAAAAGAACGTTCCGGTGGAGTTTTACCTGAAATCCGAGAAAAGCCACCCGGATATTTTCAATAACATAGAGGTGGACGTTATTTTCACAGGCCCTGAAAGGGACGAGTGGAAGGTGCCTGCGTTCTGGGCAGGGGGAGACTTGTTCGGGGTAAGGTTTTCAGCGCCTGAGCCGGGCAGATACACATGGGTCAGTCTGTGCTCGGACACGAAAGAAACAGGGCTTCACAGCAGGACAGGGGAGGCTGAGGTTGTTCCTTACGAGGGCGCCAACCCGCTTTTTAAGCACGGCCGCGTGCGCTGCGCGCGCACGAAGCGCACGTTTGAGCATTCGGATGGGACCCCGTTCTTCTGGCTGGCGGACACCTGGTGGATGGGCCTGTGCAAAAGGCTGGGGTGGCCGGAGGATATCAGGATGCTTGCCGCTGACAGGATTTCAAAGAACTTTTCCGTCATTCAGGTCGTGGCAGGCCTTTACCCGGACATGCCCGCGTTTGACCAGCGCGGCGCCAACGAAGCGGGTTTCCCCTGGGAGAAAGATTACGCGCGCATTAACCCGGCGTATTTTGACATGGCTGACCTGCGCCTTGAATGGCTTGTGCGGGCAGGGCTTGTACCCTGTATCGTGGGGTGCTGGGCGTATTTCCTTCCCTGGATGGGCATTGAAAAAATGAAGAAACACTGGCGCAACATCGTTGCCAGGTATGGAGCGTATCCGGTCGTGTGGTGCCTTGCCGGTGAAGGCGCGATGCCGTATTATTTGTCCAAGGACAAGGAAAAGGATATCGAGGTCCAGAAAAAAGGATGGACAGAGCTCGCGAGATACGTTCGTTCAATTGACCCGTTCCATAACCTTATAACAATACATCCCACGAATAACGCGAGGGACCAGGTTGAAGACCCGTCTGTGCTGGATTTTGAAATGATGCAGACAGGGCATTCTGACAGGCAGAGTCTGGGCAACACGGTTACAAGCGTGACTGACGCTTACAAGCGGGAACCGGTGATGCCGGTGCTTGTCGGTGAGGTTTGCTATGAAGGCATAGGCGAGGCATGCAGGCAGGAAGTGCAGAGGCTTATGTTCTGGGCGAGCGTGCTGAACGGTTCATGCGGGCACACGTACGGGGCGAACGGGGTCTGGCAGGTTAACACGAAAGGAAAACCGTACGGCCCTTCGCCGCACGGGATGTCCTATGGAAATGTCGCCTGGGAGGACGCATATCAGCTGCCGGGATCAGGCCAACTCGGGCTGGCGAAAAAATTCCTTGAGCGTTTCGAGTGGTGGAGGTTTGAGCCCCACCCGGAATGGGTAAAACCGGCCTGGACGAAGGAAAACCCGTGCGCGCCGTACGCTGCCGGAATACCCGGAGAGGCGCGGGTCGTTTATTCCCCGCTGCCGTGGGGAGTTCCGGAGGTCAGGGGCTTAGAGATCGGGGTGAGGTACAAGTCCGCTCTTTTCAATCCTGTAAACGGAGAGATCACCGACATCGGCCCAGTGAACGCGGATGAGAACGGCGACTGGGTCCCGCCCCTGGGCAACGATCCCTGGCGCGTTATGCCGGTTTTCCAGGACTGGGTCATTTTCCTTGAAAGAATAAGATAGAAGTCTATCAGTGTCATTGCGACCCGCCAATGTTTATGGCGGGGAAGCAATCCCAATATGAAAAACCAATATTATATTTATATAATGACCAACAAAGGAAACACCGTTCTTTATACGGGAGTAACCAATGATTTGAAACGGAGAGTTTGTGAACATAAAGAAAAACTTGCCGAAGGGTTTACAAAGAAATATAATGCCGTAAAACTTGTATACCATGAAGTTTTTAATGATATACGTGATGCAATCACGAGAGAAAAACAGATAAAAGGTGGTTCGAGAAGAAAGAAAATTGATATAATAAATAGCTTTAACAAAAAATGGAAAGACCTGTACAATGAGATTTGATATGTGAGCGCGGCAAGATTTTGTTACGGGGTTGCTTCGCCCCGATTTTATATCGGGGCTCGCAATGACAGGGGGGTTGCTTCGTCGCAAGTTCCTCGCAATGACAAGGAGAAGAAGTAATGATTTACGGAGTGCAGCTCGGAGCGGTGACGGTCGGAAGGGACCTTCGGCAGGGCATGGCAGACTGTGAATACTGGAGGAAGGAAGCGGGCCTGGAAGCGGTGGAGATAGATTTTTCCCATCCCGCGCTTTTTTCCGACGGGTTAAAGGCAAGGGTGCTCATATCTGAAGTTGACGGAGCCCTGGAAAAGGAGATCATCGCATTCGGCAGGAATTACAGGATAAAAGGGGGACACCTGCTGTGGACTTCAATGGGAATAAGGCTTGTTTCCGCGGATGAGCGCGTGCGCGCGGCTTCTTTTAAGACCATTGAAGACAGCCTTAAGAAAGCATCTGAGCTCAGGCTGGATTACGCGACCCTGCACGCCGAAGGATGCACCGAAGATTTTAAGGGCATACTTGCAAGGCTGTCAAAAACAGCAGAAGGATGCAAGGTAGCGCTGGTTGTTGAAAATATGGGCGGGGACGAAGAATGGCTTGCGAAGACAGTAAGGGAAATAAACAGCCCGCGTCTGAGTATGACCCTGGACGTCGGCCATTTCTATAATTTCCACATATCCAAAAGTAATAAAACCGCGGGCGAGCTGACCCCGCTGCTTGCCGGTTTCATAAAGACCTGTAAAGGCGTTCTTGGCAACGTGCACATGCACGATCACTCAGGCCAGACAAAAACCCATCCCGTGGACCACCTGCCCATCGGAAAAGGCGTCCTGGATTTCAGGCCGCTGATCAGCGCTCTGGGAGCCATCGGTTATAGCAATTCAGTAAATCTTGAATACGGTTCGGCGGACAGGCGCGATATCGTCGAGAGCGTGAAGATCCTCCGCTCCGCTGAAAAATAGCTCAAAGCTCAAAACTAAAATTTCCACGCTTTTGATTCATAATTCATAATTCATAACTCATAATTCATAATTGAAGTTAAACCAGATACTTGTTACAGGAGAAAAGATGCGGATCGTTTATTTCGACCTGGACTGCTTAAGGCCTGACCATTTAAGCCAGTACGGGTACCTCAGGAACACTTCGCCCAGCCTGGACAGGATCACCGGGGACGCGGTTATTTTCAACCGCTGCTATACCAGCAATTCTCCCTGCGCCCCGTCCAGGGCGGCTCTTTTTTCCGGAAGGTTCGGAATAAACAACGGGGTTATCGGCCACCACGGCTATGGCGAGAAGTTCAATTATCCGGGGGACAGCTTCTGGCACGATCCTTCAAAGCCGATGCTTATGCGCTGGCTGCGCCTGCGCGGCGTTAAGACCGTGAGCTTCTCAAGTTTCGCGGATAGGCACACTGCCTGGTGGTTCTGTTCCGGGTGGAGCGAGCTGCACACGTTCACGAACAAGCAGGGCCAGGAAACAGCGGACGAGGTGAACAGGGCGGTCCTTCCATGGTTGAAGGTCCACGCGAAAGACGACAATTACTTCCTGCACGTCCACTACTGGGATATCCACTCGCATTACCGGCTGGATGAGAAGCAGTACCGGAAATTCGCTGATAAGCCTGCTCCTGACTGGCCTGATGAAAAAGCGATCAAAGATAATACGGGCATTTACGGCCCGCGCACAGCCCTTGACCTGTATACCGGGTACCCGGACGAAGACAGGGCGCCTGTTAAGGGAATGCCTGATAAAATTACAAACAGGGAAGAATTCAAAATGCTCATAGACGGTTATGACGCGGCGATAAATTTTGTTGACAGGCATATCGGCGAACTCCTGGATGTTTTTGAAAGCCAGGGAGTTCTCGAAGACACTGTTTTTATAGTAAGCAGCGACCACGGGGACTGCTTCGGGGAGATGGGCCAGTACATGGACCACTGGGTAGGCGCGGAACCGATACACAATATTCCGCTTATGATCCGCATTCCGGGCGTGACGAAGAAAAGCAAGTGCGCGGAATATGTTTACAACCTTGACCTGGCGCCGACACTGTGCGACCTTTACGATTTTCCGGTCCCCGGGAAATGGGACGGCAGATCCTTTATTGACGCCATAAAGGGAAAACCGTTTGCCGGAAGGGAAACGCTTGTGTGGGACCACGGGCACGGAAGCCTTATGCGCTGCGCCCGCACGAAAAAATGGCTTTTCACGAAAATACTGCACCCGGGTTTCTACCCGTTTGAAGAACCGTATATGCTCCACGATATGGAAAACGACGTTCATCAGACACAGAATGTCGCAGATAAAAATCCACAGATCGTAAAAGAAATGCAGGAAATAATTGCGGACTGGCATGAAGAGCAGATGAATAAACACGGACCGCACGATGACAACCTGCAGCAGATGGTCCCTGTCGGGTTTTTAAAATGGTATTCGCTGCGCAGGATGATTGACAGGCTGAAAAAGACCGGCAGGGCTGACCAGGTTGAAGGGCTTGTCAAAAGGCTTCAGAAATATCATAAGGACCTGTAAATTGTAATTGCGAGCGTGGTGTGTCATTGCGAGAAGTGAAACGACGAAGCAATCTCGTTTTTGTAGCGGGGTTGCTTCGCCGTTACGCTCTCCCCTGTAATTCCGATTAAACCGGAATTTAATACAGGGGCCTTCGAGTCAGAGCTGGGTTGATGACTCTACGGTCGCAATGACAAGGAGATGATGAAATGGCTGAAATAGGCGCAGGAATAACCTGGATGAGAGATGTTGTTTACGGCACGGGCAGTAACCGGGAGCTCAGGATGCACGTGTTGATGCCGAAAAATCTCACTGGCAAGCCGCTGCCGGCGGTTATCTGGATCCACGGAGGCGGGTGGGAGGCAGGGAATAAGGAAGACGGGTTATACAGGAGCGCGCTTCTTTGCGATAAGGGCTATATCTGTGCGAGCATTGAGTACAGGTTCAGCCAGGAAGCGATTTTCCCCGCGCAGATAGAAGACTGCAAATGCGCCGTAAGGTTTCTACGCGCAAAAGCAAAGGAATACGGTATCAATCCTGACCGCATTGGGGTCTGGGGCGCTTCCGCGGGCGGTCATCTTGTTGCGCTTTTAGGAACGTCAGGCGGGATTAAGGAATTAGAGGGAAACGGCGGCAGTCAGCAGGCATCAAGCAGTGTGCAGGCGGTATGCGACTGGTGCGGGCCGACTGATTTTTTAAACTGGAAGGAGATACCCGAAGCGAACAAACCGGCCATCGAAGCGGTTATCACTAAGCTTTTCGGCGCAGCTGCAGAGCAGAAGAGGGAGCTTGCGGTTTTGGCCAATCCCATAACCCATATAAAGAAAAATGCGCCGCCGTTCCTGATAATACACGGGGACTTAGACGATCTGGTTCCCCTGAACCACAGCATAATGCTTGACGAAGCGCTGAAAAAAGCGGGCGGCAGGTCTGAGCTGATGGTAATGAAGGGATGCGGACACGGGTTTAACGAGGCTGAGATATTTCCGAAAATATTCGGCTTCTTTGACAGAAACCTGAAATAAAGTCTGGGAGTCGAGGAGTCTTGGGGTCTGGGAGTCTAGGGGTCAAGGCTTTTAACTCCAAGACTCCAGATCCCGACATAAAGTCGGGATGACTCCCAGACTCTAAGACTCAATATTTTTCAACGCGAGCCGACTCCTAAACAGGAGGTTGCAGTGAATATTATTGTGATCGTAACCGATAGCATGAGGGCGGATTATGTTGGTTACCTGGGCGGAAAGACGAAAACGCCGAACATAGACAAATTCGCGAAGGAAGGGACGGCTTTTGAAAAGGCGTTCTCCGAAAGCCTTCCGACCATGCCCACGCGCACAACCTGGTGGACAGGCAAGACCAATTTCCCGTTCAGGGGATGGCAGCAGTTCGACCACTGGGATTACCTGCTCGCGGAGGTTTTATACAGCCGCGGGTATACTTCCGCGCTGATCAGCGATACTTACCACATGCACAAGCCGGTTTATAACTGCGGCAGGGGATTCGACACGGTTGTGTGGGTGCGGGGCCAGGAATATGATCCCTGGATAGTTGACCCCAAATTAAAGGTGGATATAAGAAAATTATACCGTTTGCGAGGCGATGCGTCAGACGCGACGTGGAGGTCTCACGCCGAGCAGTACATACGCAACATTTCGGTCAGGAAAAAGGAAGAGGACTATCAGATACCAAAGGTAATGAAAGAAGCGATGCTTTGGCTTGATCGTATAACTCAAAAGCAGAAGGATAACCTGTTTTTATGGGTGGACTGCTTTGACCCGCACGAGCCCTGGGACCCGCCTGAGCCGTTCTGGAGCATGTATGACCCGGGTTATAAAGGTCTGAACATCATTGACCCGGTGCCCGGACCTGTGAAAGGATATATGACCGAAGAAGAAGTGAATCATACCAAAGCTTTATATGCGGGGGAAGTGAGCTTCGTGGACAAGTGGGTCGGGATCTTCCTGGACCACGCGCGCAAACTCGGTCTTTTTGAGAACAGCGTTATAATGCACACCACTGACCACGGTGAGCCATTCGGCGAGCACGGGATAATACGAAAGGCAGCTCCGTGGAATTATACCGAGTTGGTGCATATCCCCTGGGTTATATATCATCCGGAAATCGGGAAAGGTAAGAGGATAGGATCAATAGTCCAGACAACAGATCTGATGCCTACGGTCCTGGACGCGCTCAAGATCCCGGCAACGCTTGAACTTCCTTTCCTCGCTCCGGCAAAAACAGGCACGTTCCCGCAGGATGAGGTAATGGGGAAGAAAATAATCTCGATGGACGGAAAAAGCCTGCTTCCCCTTTTGAAAGGCGAAGTGCCTAAGATCAGGGATTTCGCGCTGATAGGTCACGCTTTCCAGTCCCACACAATAAGGGGAGATGATTGGAGCTATCACCTTTACATTGACAAAAGCAAGCCTTCTGAACTGTTTGACCTGAAACAGGACTGGTGGGAGCAGAAGAACGTGATTGATAACAACAAGGCGCTTGCGAATGACCTTGAAAAGACGATGGAGAACGCGATCGCCTCGCTTAGTAAATAAAGTATCAGAGTATCAAAGTATCAGAGTGTCAGAGCAATAACAAGGAATATTATTGTCCCGAAGGTCCCAAGGGGATCCCTTTGGGAGATCCCTTCGGGGTAACTCAGGGCTTCAGCCCTGATAGGATAAGCAAGGCTGAAGCCTTGCGTTACTCATGACTAATAAAGTCAGGGAAGAAGTCTAATGAAGAAAAATCTATCAGCGATTTTATTTATATTCCTTCTGGCAGGAGTCAGTGCTATGGCGCAAGGCGCGGCGGTATCAAAAATTGAACCCAGGGTGTGGATGTGCAAGGGGAATTTCGCGGAGCTTGCGGCTGTGGACCAGAGGACCTGGAGGTTCGTGCAGGCTTACTGCAAGGTGATCAAGGTCTATATAGACGAAATACCAAAGGTCAGGATCGAGGACCTGCGCAAATTCGCGGAGTTGTGCGCGGCAAACAGGATAGAGGTCGCGGTGGAATGCGCGGGGTTGTGCGATTGGCGCTCAAGCGCCGGCAAAAATACCGCCAAGCTCTCTTTTCAGGATGAATTTGCGAAAGTGAAGAGGTATATAAAGCCCGTTGAGGAAGGCGGAGCAGGCGGGAAAATAAAATACCTGGACATGGACCACCCGATAACAAGACTGATATACCAGACGGTTAACGGCAGGGAAACGAAGGCGGATTTTCACACGCTTGGATCCGCTTCTGACCAGCTTGTAGAAGTGATGAAGCTGTGGCGCGACAAGATACCGGATATAGAGTTCTGTTTCCTGACAAATTTCCCGAATTACGGGTGGGCGGATTATCCCGCGTACCATGCCTGGGATTTTACCGGAGAGGGAGAAAAGGGCTATTACGACGCGAAGGCTGAGCTGGAAACCGTTATTAAAAAGACAGCCGCGGCAGGCATCCCGCTGAAAGGGATCACGGTTGACAACCCCTACGACTACGCCACAGGCCAGCATTTCTCGAACCAGCCTTCCGTAACAACCGGGGTTGACTGGGTCCAGCGCCTGCGCGATTTGCAGGATTTCTGCAAACAGAACAAGCTTGAGTTCGGGCTTATTTTCAATTCCGAAAGGGCGGGCAGCGAAGGTTCAGGTTCGGATGAACTCTATTTCAAGGAAACGCTGGATTTTGTAGATCTCTACTGTTCAACCGGCAGTATTCCGGACTACTATATAATCCAGAGCTGGTATAAGCACCCGTCAGCATACGTTCCGGAGACAGAGCCGTACACAATGACCAACCTTGTGATGGAAGTTATACTAAAGCTGCGGCCGGACGTTAAGGTCTTCAAATGACAGTTATCCCGACAAAATAACTGTCGGGATCTGGAGTCTAGGGGTCTGGGAGTCTGGGAGTCGAGGAGTAACTGATGGGAAAAATAGAAAGATTTGAGGACATGCAGGCCTGGCAGAAGGCAAGAGAGCTGAACAAAGAAATAAATAAAATCATAAAGAAGCCATTGTTCTTTAAGGACTTCTTTTTACGTGACCAGATACGCAGGGCTTCGGGTTCTATAATGACCAATATTGCGGAAGGTTTCGGAAGGAGAACAGATAAAGAGATGTCTAATTTCCTTAACATGGCGCACGGTTCAGCCGCTGAGGTGCACTGCCATCTTTATGCCGCGCTGGATATGGAATATATAACCAGGGAAGAATTTAGAGATTTATATGAAAAGGTCGAGACGGTTTCAAGGATGATCCAGAGTTTTATGAACTATTTGAATAAGAACTAAAGGGTCTGGGAGTCTAAGGGTCTAGGAGTCTTGGGGTCTAGGAGTCTAGGGGTCAAGGCTTTTAACTCCTAGTGTGGTGTCTCTAACAGATCTTTACATTTGGGCTTTGCGAGGAGTGTTAACGACGAAGCAATCTCGACCTAAAAATCGAGATTGCCACGCTCCCTTTGGTCGCTCGCAATGACAACTCAAAGC
>Ga0210051_1001052_pt1 | contig 27670 bp, 30 predicted proteins | sample CryGey092014_all_FD_185464 | JGI IMG/M metagenome (GOLD analysis project Ga0210051, IMG submission 185464) | Groundwater microbial communities from aquifer - Crystal Geyser CG23_combo_of_CG06-09_8/20/14_all (SPAdes) (version 2) | ecosystem: Environmental > Aquatic > Deep subsurface > Groundwater...
CTTGACGGCAAAGCGTGAGCTTCGCTCACAAGCTTTGCCTAAAATTCCCGTTCAAAGACAAGCAGTTGTCTTTGAACCCATTGCACTATGCCCCGTAGATTTTTTTGTTTTACGCAAGTTATGTGGTGATATAAAGAACGTGGCTGCCGGGGAATTTCTTGACGGCAAAGCGTGAGCTTCGCTCACAAGCTTTGCCTAAAATTCCCGTTCAAAGACAAGCAGTTGTCTTTGAACCCATTGCACTATGCCCCGTAGATTTTTTTGTTTTACGCATTTTGCAACATTTTGGCGATGATCGTCTTCAAAATGTTTCTTTTTAAAAGAGATTTTTCTTGTTGTGTCGTTGTGGACGACCTCCTTTGGAATGATAAATTTACGCCTTTCTTATTGATAAGGTCTTTGTTTGTTATTTTACTATGTTTTTAAGGTTTAGTCAATTTTTTATAAGAAGTTTTTGTTTGTATTTTTATTTTTATGGTATAATAAAATAATATTAAGGAGGAACATTTATGGAAACAAAAAATAAAATTTGCAATGCCTTAAACCCGGTAGCAATTTGTCGCAAATACGAGGTGTCTTTGTGGCAATGCCCTCAGTTTTTATTTTTGATTATGGGTTTTGTTATTTTAGTTGCTATCCTTGCTGTTTATTTTTTAGGCACAGAAAGAATTAAAGACCCAACTATAATTAGTTTGCTTGTGATTGGCATTACTGGGTTTCTTTTGTTAGTTAGTTTTGTGATAACAAGTAGCTTAGAGCATTTAGCTGACGCCTCTCGGATGAAAACTGAATTTATTAATATTGTTTCCCATCAATTAAGAGCCCCCTTAACTAATTTAAGTTTTTCTTTAGATTTTTTAACCTCACAAGCAGTGCCTCAAAGTGAAGCCAGCTGTGAAGAATATTATGTTATTTTAAAAGAAAATACCCAGAGAATGGGTGATTTAATTGATAATCTTTTAACTGTTTCAAGAATAGCGACTGGGAAGTTCCCTTTAAAAAAAGAAGATGTCTCTTTGGGGGAGTTGATGGATGGGCTTTTAAATAAGTTTAAGCCCTTTATTTCAGCTTCTAATATTGAGGTTGACTTTCAAAAAGATCCTAATTTGCCTAAAGTTAACGGGGATAGGCTTTGGCTAGAGCAGGTTATAGAAAATCTTTTAGACAATGCCATTAAATACACTAAAGGGGGTGGAGCAATCGCTATTAAGTTAAAACAAAGAAATAAAAAAATTTATTTTGAGATAAAAGATACAGGGGTAGGCATACCAAAAGAAGAGCAAAGGTTTATTTTTGAGCGGTTTTTTAGAAGTAAAAATGCCTTGAAAGAACAAACCAGGGGTTCTGGTTTGGGCTTGCATATTGTCAAGAAAGTTTTAGAGCTTTCAGGTGGTAAAATTTGGTTCAAGTCAAAAGAAGGCACAGGGACAACTTTTTATTTTACTTTACCAATTAAAAGACAATAAACAATAAACTAAAACATCTTTTAAAAGCAAAATGAAAAGCATTTTTCTTTTTCAAGAGTTTTGGATTTTTATAAAGTATGAAAAAAATTCTTTTCATAGAAGATGAGTCAGCCCTGCAAAAAAGTATGGGTGATTCTTTAAGAAGAGAGGGGTGGGAGGTTTTGAGTGCCTTAAATGGAGAAATAGGTCTGCGACAAGCGAAAACAGAGTGCCCTGACCTTATTTTACTTGATTTAATTTTGCCTAAAATGGATGGTTTTGAGGTTTTCAGAGAGCTTAAGAAAAATAAAGAAACAGTCAACATCCCGGTGATTGTTTTAACGAACTTAGAGCAAATGGAAGATGTTGAGAAGGCCTTAGAATTGGGGGCCAAAACATATTTAGTTAAAGCGAATTATACCTTAAGCGAGGTAGTAAGTAAAATAAAAGATATTTTGAAATGAAAATTGATGACCAACAATTAAAAAGTTTTTTACTGGATGCCAATTTAACAGATGAGAAAACTTTTGAAAACGCCGCAGTGATTGCCCTTAAAGAAAGCAAAAAAGTAGAAGAGGTTTTAGTTGAAGGTGGCAAAATTAAGCCAGAAGATTTAATTCGCCTCCAGGCCTATATTTTAGGTATCCCTTTTGTTGATTTAGAAGATGAAAAAGTGCCCCCGACAATTTTACAAATTATTCCAGAAGCAATTGCCAGGGCTAACAATATTATTGCTTTTAGAAAAAGTGGCCAAAATTTAGAAGTAGCAATGCTTGACCCCGAGGATTTAAAAACTCTTGAGTTTATTAAGAAAAAAGCTGATTTAAAAATTTTACCTCGTTTAACAACACCCCAAAGTATTAAGGCCGTTTTAAAACAATACCAAGGTAGCTTGCAAGTTGAGTTTGGGGATATTGTTAAAAAGAGCCAAGGTCAAGATATCGTTGGCCTGTCCTTGAAGGAAGATGCGGATGAAGTTAAAGGTGGTAAAGAGGGTCAAGAATTAAAAAAGCAGGCTCAAGAAATGCCGATTATAAAAATAGTTGACACTCTTTTAAAACACGCAATTTTACAAAGAGCTTCCGATGTTCATATAGAGCCCTTAGAAAAAGAGGTCTTAGTTAGGTACAGAGTTGATGGTGTTTTAAAGGAGGCAATGACCTTACCGGGACAGGCCCAGTCAGGCATAATTGCTCGGATTAAGGTTTTATCTAACCTGAAATTAGACGAACATCGCTTGCCCCAAGATGGCCGCTTTAAAATTGAAGCAGAAGATTATAAATATTCGGTCAGGGTTTCTGTTTTGCCCGTTGCTGACGGCGAAAAAATTGTCTTACGGCTTTTATCTGAAGGGAACAAAGTCATTGGTTTAGATAGTTTAGGTTTTTCAGGGGGGGCCCTTAAAGATGTCCAAAAGGCGCTCAAAAAGCCAGTTGGCATGATTTTAATTACCGGCCCCACAGGCAGTGGCAAAACAACAACGCTTTATTCGATGATGGGGATTTTGAACCAGCCAGAGGTGAATATTTCTACAGTTGAGGACCCAATTGAGTACAGAATGCCCAAAATTAACCAGACCCAAGTAAACTCTAAAATTGGCCTTACTTTTGCTTCTGGGTTGCGTTCTCTGTTGCGGCAAGATCCTGATATTATTATGGTCGGAGAAATCAGAGATACAGAAACAGCCAGCTTAGCTGTGAATGCTGCTTTAACTGGGCATTTGGTTTTATCAACCCTGCACACTAATTCAGCGGCAGGGGCTATCCCTCGGTTAATTGATATGAAAGTAGAGCCATTTTTGCTTACTTCAACCTTAAATGTTGTCATTGCACAACGTTTGGTCAGAAAACTTACCGACGAAAAAGAAAAGTACAAATTGAAAGAAAAAGAAGTTAATAATTTAGCTGAATTTTGTGATTTAGATAAAATTGAACAAATTTTTAAGCAAGAAAAAATGCTTAAAGGCAAAGAAACTCTAAAGGACTTAACTTTTTACCGCCCGAGGTCAAGTAAAGAATTTCCTGAAGGTTATAAGGGCAGGGTTGGTATTTACGAGGTTTTAGGGCTAACAGAGGCCATCAAGGACTTAATTGAAAAGGGCTCTTCTTCAGACCACCTTCAAACAAAAGCAAGAGAGCAAGGCATGCGGCTTATGCTTGAAGATGGTTTTATTAAAGCAGCCCAAGGCGTAACTTCTTTAGAAGAGGTCTTAAGGGTAATCGTTGAATAATTTTTATGCCCCTTTATTTTTATAAAGCAAAAAACTTAGAAGGCAAGGAGATAGAAGGCCAAAAAGAGGCTATCGACAGAAAGGACTTAACTAGTTTTTTAAAAAAACAAGGTTATTTTTTATTGAGCTTTGAAGCGAAAACAGCTTCTGGTAAGGAGCAAACAGAAGAAACTAAGCACATCGCTTTATTAGAAACCATTGAGGGTATTTTCGGGGTGCCTTTAACAGAAAAGCTTTTTTTTACACGCAATTTAGCTGTTATGTTAAAAACAGGCGTTTCTTTAGTGAGGTCTTTTGAAATTTTATCTTTACAAGCAAAAAACAAACAATTTAAAAAGATTTTAAGCGAAATAGCCAGAAAAATTAATAAAGGAGATAGTTTATCTTTTGTTTTGTCTAAATATCCAAAGGTTTTCCCTGCGCTTTTTACAGAAACAGTTAAAGTAGGGGAAGAAACAGGCAAATTAGAAGAGTCGCTGGAAACATTGGCTTTACAGATGGAAAAATCGCATGATTTAAAATCAAAAGTTAAGTCAGCTATGGTCTACCCTTGTGTTGTTCTTTTAATGGCTTTTTTTATTGGAATTTTTATGTTTATTTTTGCTGTGCCCCAATTAGAGAAGGCCTTTACTGAAATGAATATAACATTACCCTTAACAACAAAAGTCATCCTTGCTTCTTCAAAGATTTTACAACACTACTGGCCATTTGCCATTTTAGCTATTTTTGGCTTGGGCTTAGCTGGTTTTCTTCTTACTAAATCAGGCAAGGGGGGTAAAACAAAATCATGGCTTATTTTAAAGATGCCTTTAATTTCTAAAATTGTTAAACAAGCTAATTCGGCTTTAATGTTAAGGACTTTAAGCTCTTTAATTTCAGCTGGCGTGCCAATTGTTAAGGCCTTGGATGTTTCAACTGGCGCTTTGAGTAATTTTTACTACAAGGCGTCTTTGAAAGAAGCAGCTTTAATGGTGGAGAAAGGAGAAAAGCTTTCTACGGCCTTGCAGAAATATAAGAATATTTATTCAGCGATGGTTTTGCAAATGATAGAGATCGGGGAAGAAACAGGCCAAACCGCCGATGTTTTGTTAAAATTAGCTAACTTTCTTGAAAGCGAGGTTTCAACTTCAACAGAACGTTTGTCAGTTGTGATTGAGCCAATTTTAATTTTATTTATTGGCGTTGTGGTTGGCTTTTTTGCTGTTTCAATGATGCAACCAATGTTTTCAATGATGCAACAAGTAGAGTAAACGATAATTTTTGATTTTTAATTCTTAATTTTTATTGAATGCTTAATTTTAAATGTTTAAAAATTAGAAATTAAAAGCAGGCAGATGTTTAGAAATAACAAGCAAGACAAAAAAACAAGACAAGGGTTTTTATGTTGTTATTCAGGCAATCAGGGGTTTACCCCGTTAGAAATCTAAAGCTCTATCCTTATTATTATGTTAAACAAGAAAACAATATTTACTTTTTCCAAGAGAAATCCCCATAAATTTCTAACGGGGTTTACTTTAATAGAGGTTTTGATGGCGATATCTATTATGGCTATTCTTTTTGCTGTTTTTATAAGTAGTACTAACTTTTTTCAACCACGAGCTAAGCTTTCTTCGGTGGCTCGGGATTTAATCACAGATATTCGCTACGCCCAGCAATTAGCCGTTAATGAGCAAGTAGAATATGGCATTAGTTTTTTAGTTAGCGAAAACAAGTATCAACTTTGGCGTTTTTCAGAAATTCCCCAACAAATTTTTGAAAAAATTTTGTCACAGGAAGTTCAAATAAACCAAGTTCTTGGCTTAACCGATAATCAAGTAAGGTTTAACGCTTATGGAGCCGTTACTGAAGATGGTTCGGTTTATTTGATAAACTCTAAAAGCGAAACAAAAATAATTGAGATAAGGCCTTCAGGGTTTGTAAAACTCCACGAGTAATTTTAAATGTTTAGAAATAACAAGCAAGACAAAAAAACAAGACAAGGGTTTTTATGTTGTCACTTAGACAATCAAGGGTTTACTTTTGTTGAGGCCTTAGTGGCTATGTTTGTTTTAGTTTCAGGGTTGCTTATCTTTTTGCAGGTTTTTCCGCTTAGTTATAGCGTTGAAAAGGCAAATGAGATGAAAACTCAAGCGGTTTTTTTAGCCCAAGAAAAAGCTGAAGAGTTATTAGCGACAGCTTATCAAGATATCCCGGTAGGGGATTTTTCTGAAGCACCCTTGCCCTTGCCCTTTAACCTTTTTTCAAGGCAAACCGAAATTGATTATGTCAACAGCAACCTGGAAAACGTTGGAGTTGACATAGGTTTAAAGAAGATTAGAGTAGTTGTTTCTTGGCAGGCAGCTATTGCCATTAGCCCCAAGCAAGTTGAGATTATAACTTTAGCGACAAACAGATGACAAGATAATTTTAAATGTTTAAAAATTAAAAGTAAACCCCGTTAAAAATCTAAAGCTCTATCCTTATTATTATGTTAAACAAGAAAACAATATTTACTTTTTCCAAGAGAAATCCCCATAAATTTCTAACGGGGTTTACTTTGATTGAAGTAATGATTACTTTAAATATTTTTATTTTTGTTTTTGTGGCTTGTTTTGCTGTTTATTTTTTAGCCCAAAAGTTTTATCAAAAAGCTGAAAATAGAGCCGAAACCTTACAAAACGGCAGAATTATTTTAGAACGTTTAAATAGAGAAATTCGCCAAGCTGTTGAGATTGTCTCAGCGTTTCCCCAATCGCCCGATTTGCCGAGCAATCCGCCTTTGTCTGAAATTGAATTTGAAGATGGCCACACCCCCTCGCCTTTTGCTTATTTAGGTAGCGACTATTATTATATTCGTTATTATTTAAACGAAGGCACGAATGAAGTTATTCGTCAAGACAGAGTTTATTGTTTTGAAGAATGTGGTGTTTGCTTATCTTATGTAAGATGGAATGATTTTCAAATACAAGGCGAAGAACAAATTAGCCCTCTGGCTTGCGATTTAGAAGAAAGAGTTATCGGCGAATATGTTACGGGCCTTGCTATTTGGGGTGCTAATTTGATTGATATTACTTTGATTTTAGAAAAAAATAACGAAATAGTTAATTTAAAGACAAAAATTGCTGGAAGAAATTTTTAAAATAAAAACTGAGCATCAAAAAGGGGCGATTTTAATTATTTGCCTTGTTTGTTTGGGTTTGCTAATTTTTTTGGCTGGTTATTTGCTTTCATTTGCTCTAACCGGCTCTAAAATGGCCCAAGCTCAAGAAAAGGGTTTAAAAACATATTACTTAGCAGAAGCTGGCGTTGCTGAAGCTATTTTTAAATTTAATAATGACCCTACTTGGAAAAATGCTTTTGAAACCTTACCCACCCCAGGAGATCCACTTTGCTCTTCCTGGGCGATTAGCCCTTTCTCTAGAACCCCAGCTTTGTTTTCTGATGGGAGCTATGTGGTTACAATAACCAATTTAGGTTGTGCTCAGGCAGAAATACAAATTGAAGCTAAGATAGCTCTTTTGAGTGGGTTTTTTTCCCAAAGAGTAGTTAAAGTAAAGGTATTTAAGGCCATGGGGAGCTCTTTAGAAGATTACAATGTTTTTTTAGGTGGGCCAAGCGAGAATTTACAAATAAATTTTACCAACCCTTTTAGAGTTCACGATGGGTCGCTTTTTTCAAACAAAGCTATTCGGGTCCAAAATTTAAGTTATGTTGAAGTTGATAACAAGGCCTTAGCTGGTCAAAATATTTCTGTTACGGGCTTTTCCCAACTAATAGCGACAAGTTGTGCCAGTAATGTTTGCGAGGCGGGTTGTGATGCTGGAAACGAGTGCCCGCCAGAAGCGGTTTCTATGCCCTCTATTGACTTTGATTCTGGCGAGGTTAGTTCTTATATTTATCAAGCAGCCGTTGACGATTGTTCCTCTGTTAGAAGCGATGGCAAAACAAATTGCTTGTTTACCCCGAACGAGTTTGAAACGGTGATGTGGGATAATTACCCCTTGCTTTCCTTGCCTAGTAATGTTGTTGTTTATATAACAGGCGATTTCAATTTAAGAGCAGGTCAAAATTTAGTTATTAATGGTGTTTTAGCCGCTGACAGAGATATAAGCTTGGGGGAGGATTTATGTTGGACAAGTTCAAACCCGCCTTTTGTTAGGTGCGGGAGTTCTCGTTTACAAGTGGTTAGGCCAGGCACTCCAGCTGACAATTTTCCAGCTGGGCTTTTGTCTAAAAGAAAATTTAGCACTGGTGCTTGGCTTGATATTGGGGGAGAAGGTTTTAATGTTAACGGCTTAGTTTATTCTGGCGACGAAATGCGTTTTAGTTCTGTTGCGGCTTCTGTTTTGATTAGGGGGGCGATTGCTGGCAGAAAAATAACTTTTTCAAGTATGTGGGGCGGGATTGATATTTATCTTGATGTTGATGTGGTGGTTGACACCTTTAAAAATGCTCAGTATTCCCCGATTATTACCATTGAACACTGGGAAGAAGAATACTGATTAACTAATAACTAATAACTAATGACGAAAGTTGAAGTTAGCCAGTAATTTTTATATAATAAATTAATGTTTTGGAATAAAAAATTTTTTGGGCTTGATATCTCTGACTTTTCTTTAAAGGTAGTTCAAACACACAAAACAAAAGAGGGCTTTATTGCAAGCGCTTTTGGTTTTTATGATATTCCAGAAAAAATTATTGAAAAAGGCGAGTTAAAAAATGAACAGGTTTTAAGTAAACTTATTTTAAGCTGTTTAAAAAATAGCCAAGGCGAAGGCATAAAAACAAAAAATGTAGTTTGCTCTTTACCTGAAGAAAGGTCATTTGTTGATGTTTTTCGAGTGCCTTTTATTGAAGAAAAAGAACAATTAGAACAAATTGTTTTAACTGAAGCTGAAAATAGAATTCCTTTTCCCTTAAGCGAAGTTTACTACGATTTTGAGGTAATTAGCGACCCCAAAGAAGTTGGAAATAAAAAAAGCTCCAGAGAAGTTATTTTGGCTGCTTGCCCTAAAAAAATTATTGACCCTTATTTTAATAGTTTAAAAAGAGCTGGCCTTTTCCCTTTAGGCATGGAGATAGAAAGCTTAGCTATAGCTCGAGCCATTTTTTCAGCTAAAAAAGTAAATGCTCCAACTTTGATTGTTGATTTTGGCCAAAATAAGACAAGTTTTTTTGTTTTTTCTAAAAAAGCAGTTCGGCTAACTTCAACGGTTCCCTGTTCAGCTAAAATGTTAACTTTAAGTATTGCTCAATCCTTGAAAATTTCAACAGAAAAAGCTAAAGCGCTTAAAGAAGCAGAGGGGCTTTCTGGCAAGCAAAAGGGCTTGGAAGCGATGGTGCCAGTTTTAAATGAGCTAGCCGAACAGATAAAGGCCTATTTAGCTTATTATAAATCGCATTTATCTAAAAATTACCCCGGCGAAGCAATCCAAAATATTTCTAAATTACTTCTTTGTGGGGGTGGGGCAAATTTGAAGGGCTTGGCTGAATTTTTGCAAGAACAGCTTAAAATGGATGTTAGCTTGGCGAATCCTTTAATTAATTTTAATTTGAAAATTCAAGCAAAAAAACTTAAAATTAAACAAGACAAAGCACTTTCTCTCACAACAGCTTTTGGTTTAAGTCAAAAAGATGTTTATGAAGATTAATCTTCTACCAGATAGTCAAAAACAGGCCCTAAAACAAGAAAAAATAAAATTAAAAGTTTGGGTTGCTTTAGCTTATTTAGGGTTTAGTTTAGTTTTATTTTTTTGTGTTTTATTTTCTTTAAATTATATGGCCAAAGCGAAAGCTAAGAATTTTGTTGGCCAAACCATTGAGAAAAATAACCCTCAAAATCAAGAAAAATTTAAAACAACAAAAATTCAAATTGAAGGCCTCAACACTGAATTAGCTTTTTCAAGCCAGGTCTTGATAAATAAAATTTACTTTAGTGATTTTTTAGAGAGGATAGAAGGGATAACTCCAGCTGAAATTTACTTTGAAAGGATTCTTTTAAAAAAGGGCTCAAGAGAGGTGTCTAAAAGCGAAGGGAGCGAAGAAAAAGAAACCCAGTTTTTTGCTCAAGGCGAATTAGAAGGAATAGCCAAAACAAGAGAAAATCTCTATGATTTCAGAACTACTCTTTTAAATCAAGGGGCTTGGCTTGAAACTGTTTACTTTCTGCCTATTTCTTGGAAATTACCAATTAAGAGTGAGTTTTCTTTAAGCTTGCTTTATTTTTTACCAAAAAAATGATTTTAACGACCAAAACACAAATAAAATTATCCATTCTTTTATTTTTAGGGTTAACCTGTTTAATTGTTATTTTCGTTTATCGCCCCCTCTTTTTGAATTTAAAGAATAATTCAGAAAATTTAACCAAGAAAGCCAAAGATTTTTTTCAGGTTGAAAAAGAAATCAAAAGTGTTGAAAGTTTTAAAGAAATAACCCAAGAAAAGGCCACAGTTTTTTCTTTTTTAGATGATAGTTTTTTGAATTTTTCAGCCCCAGTTGAATTTTTTGAATTTTTGGAAGGGTTAGTCCGTCAAGATAACCTTTTAGTTGATATTTCACCAAATGTTCGAGCGATAGGCCCCAAAGAGGGAGAAGAGGGAGAAGTCGTTTTTAAAAGTATTGAGTTTGAGGTTTTAAGCGGGGGCTCTTTTGAAGATACTTTGAGGTTTTTAAAAGAAATTGAACACAGCCCCTTTTTGCTTGAAACTTTAGAGGTTTCCTTAGACAAAATAACTGAAAAAACAACCCTCTCTGAAGAGTTTTCTTCTTTGAGGGCAGGGGAAGTTCTTTGTAGGGCTCGTTTTAAGGTAACAGCTAAAGAAAAAGATGCAATTTCAAACTAAACAAATAAAACAAAAAATCAAGAAGCTTTTTAAGGCCTTGTTTGCTAAAATATGGGTTATTTTAATCGCCGGGCTTCTTTTAAGCCTGATTTTAGGGGGTCTTCTTTTTTGGAAATTTATTTTATTAGCCACTACGATAGAAGATGATGGTCCACCAGCTGTAGCTATTAATAGGGTGCTTTTAAATAATTTTGAAACCAATTATTTAAAAGCCAAGGAGATCTTTGAGAAAACAAAGCAAATAGATTATTTAAACATTTTTAGACCGGCTTATTCTATGCCAGCGCCAATTATAGAAGAAGAGAGCACAACGACAACCCCTGAAGAATAAAGCGAATAAAGAAGACCTTTTGTTTGGGGTTGACCCCGTTAGAGGTTTATTGGTTTTTCCACATAGAGAAAATATGTTTCTTTTAAGGTATTACTTAGCTCTAAGGATTACCTATTTTACTTCTAACTGGGTTGACTTTACCCCTTTTTTAATTTATGATAGTGGCAATACACCTGGGGCAGTTTTATACGCCTCGGCGGTCGCCTTAGGGCGACCATGCCTCGGCTAAACTGCCCATGTAAGGGCGAGCAGTCGCCCTTACGCTCCTGTAGTTCAATGGATAGAACAAGGGTTTTCTAAACCTTAAACAGAGGTCCGACTCCTCTCAGGAGCACATAAATTTTTGTGCACGCAAAAATTTGAGTAGTTAGTAATGAGTAGTTGGTAATTAGGGCAAGGAAAAAGACATTTAAAACAAATATTTATGGCGGCTATAGTGTAGCGGTAACACTGTTCCCTGTGGAGGAGCCATCGCCGGTTCGAATCCGACTAGCCGCCCAAGCAAAACAACAAACCCTTTTAGGAGGGTTTTTTGTTTAATCTGTTAAGGATTGAAGTTCTTAGATGTTTTATTTAGGCCTTTTCAATTAAAATAAGTTTGAGTTTTTTTTCTTTGCCTTTGCGAAGAATTTTAATGTTTAAGGTTTTGCCTATTTCGGTTTCTTGTAAAATGTCATTGACAGTTTTTTCAGGGGCTATTGTATGGCCTTCAATTTCTAAAATTATATCGGTTTCTTTAATACCCGCCTTGTGTGCTGGGCTATTGGGTATAACGGCCTGCCTGACATTTCTTTGGGTTATGTCGGGCTCGGCTATTACTAAAGCCCCGGTTGAAACAGGCAAATTAAGCTCGTCTTTTATTTCAGGGGTAATTGACAAATATCTTACCCCTAAAAATGGTTTTCTAATGCGCCCATATTTTTTTAATTCTTCTAAATCCCTTTTAGCGTTGTTTATGGGTAAAGCAAAGCCAATATTTTCTGCGCCAAAGACCATCGCCGCATTAACGCCAATTACTCCCCCCCCCAAATCAAGCAAGGGTCCGCCGGAATTGCCCGGGTTAATGGCGGCATCTGTTTGAATCAGCCCCCTTAAACTTGTTTGGGCTTGACTTACTTCGCTTTGGGCCCTAATTTCACGAGATAAGCCCGAAATAACGCCAGTTGAAACCGTGTTTTGGAAAAGCCCTAAAGCATTGCCAATAGCCACGACTGTTTGGCCTAATTCCAACCTAGAAGAGTCGCCTAATTTAAGAAAAGCCAAGTTCTTTTTGTTAATTTTTAAAACAGCAATATCGTTTATTTCATCCCTGGCTATAATTTCGGGCTTGATTTTTTCGCCATTTTGTAAAACAACCGAATATCCCGCTTTTTCGTCTTCAACCACATGGCGATTGGTTAAAATTGTCCCTAATTTGTCAACAAAAAATCCAGTGCCACCCGTTAATTTCATTTTTTTGGGTTGCTTGAAATGTAAACTCTTAAACTTGCTTTTACTAGAGCTTAAAACTCCTAAGGGTTCGTCTAATTTCTGCGACATGGTAATTGAAACAACCGCTGGCAAAGTTTTTTTAACGATTTTAACAATATTGTTTGATTCTTGCATATGTTTAGTTGGTAGTAGCTGTTGACACCGAGTGTCAACAGCTTTATTAGGTTATTTGTTTGTTTTTTGTTATTTGTCGCCTTGTCATTCTGAGCGGAGCGAAGAATCTCTTTATTCTTTTTCTATTGTATCACAGATAACCAATTGAAAAAAGTGGATAACTTTGCTATATTATAAATAAGTGGTAAGCTGGTAAGTAAAGAGCAGTTGGCGTAATGGCTACACCCTGAGTGTTTTTTAACGGAAAATCATTAGGTATAAACATTCGTATCCCGGGGTTTTCTTAACGGCAAATGAAACATTTGCCTGAAAACCCGCGAAACGCCAAGACATTGGCGTTTCGCCCCCATAGCTCAATGGATCAGAGCAGACCCGTCCTAAGGGTAAGATATGGGTTCGACTCCTGTTGGGGGCACATCGTATTTTGCACATTTCAATGTTCTAGGGTACAATTAGATAATGGACAGAAGAAAACTCAAAGAAAAGGCGATTGGACTACGGAAACAAGGCAAAACCTACTCTGAAATTAGGCAGGATTTGGGTGTTGCAATACCAAAAAGTACGCTTTCTAATTGGTGTAGTGGCGTTGAATTGCCTCCTTTATATCAAGAAAAGATTAAGAAAATTGTTTTAAAAAGCCAAGCAAAATCTCGTGCGATAGCCATGATAGTTAAAAAAGAAAAACGGCGAGAGTTTTTGAAGAATTTAATTGATAGTAATTTACATTTGGCGGATAGGTTAAAAGATAAGGATTTTTTAAAAGTTGTCTTAGCTGTTATCTATAGTTGCGAAGGCAGTAAATGGAAAAGTCATTCAGGATTACTTTTAGGCAATACTGATCCATCCCTATTGCGTTTTTATATGGAATCATTGAAAATTTGTTATCCAAATGTTATAAATAGTGAAACATTTCGTTGTAGGGTTTCGCATAGGGCTGACCAAGACATTAAGGAATTAAATGTTTTTTGGTCAAAAGAACTAGGAGTCCCCTTGCATCATTTTTATAAGAGTAAGCCAGACCCCCGAACAATTGGTAAACCAACAAAGAAAAAAGATTATAAGGGGGTTTGCGTGGTTACTTCTCGCGGTTCAGAGATACAATTAGAGTTAGAGACGATCGCAAAAATACTTTTTGCAGGTTTTAATGAAAATATTAGGGGCCGTTAGCACAGTTGGTAGTGCGTCTAGATGGCATCTAGAAGGTCGCCGGTTCGAGCCCGGCACGGTCCACCAAAGTTTATTTATCAAAGAATTAAAATAGGCAGTATTTTATGAGCCAAGCAGTTTTTTCAACAAAAATCGCCTTGTTTAAGGGCAAAAAAATCCGAAAAACCATTTTTAACAATGAATGGTGTTTTTCGGTTATTGATATAATAGAGGCACTAACGGGGACAGAAAGACCAAGAAAATACTGGAGTGACCTAAAGCAAAAGCTCATCAAAGAGGGGTATCTTGAAGTGTCCGATAATATCGGACAGTTGAAAATGCAGGCACCGGACAAAAAAATGCGTGAAACTGATTGTGCAAATACAGAAACAATTTTTAGAATAGTTCAATCAATACCTTCCTCAAGGGTCGAGCCCCTTAAGAGGTGGTTGGCAAGGGTTGGCTATGAGCGAATCCAAGAAATAGAAAACCCGGAATTAGCAACGAAAAGGACTCGTTTGCTCTACAAACTAAAGGGATATTCTGATGACTGGATTGAAAAACGAATGCGGGGTATTGCTATCCGCGAGGAATTAACCGATGAATGGAAAAAGCGGGGCACCAAAGAACAACAGGATTATGAAATTTTAACCGCAGAAATCTCCAAAGCCACTTTTGGGGTAACGCCAAGCGAGTATCAAAAATTAAAGGGCTTAAAACGGGAAAACTTAAGAGACCATATGGACGACTTTGAATTGATTTTTAGTATGCTTGGCGAACGCGCCACTACTGAAATCCATCGTAATGAAAACTCGCAAGGCATTCTGAAATTGAAAAGCGACGCTAAGTCCGGTGGCGATATTGCTGGCGGTGCGAGGAAAAAGTTGGAAAAACGGCTGAAAAGGTCGATTGTTTCTCCAAAAAATTATCTTAAAAAACCGCCAGACAAAAATTTGTTAGCTTAAAAAATCCTCAAAAAATCGCCAAAGCTTTTTAGGTAAGTGTTGATGATTTAATAAAACAATAGCAAGACAAAACTATGAAAAAACTATCTTCCCTCATTACATTATCATTCATTGCATTTTTGGCGGTATTTTCCTTTGTTCCCAAATTAGTATTAGCAGACGGCATGGTGATCAGGCCCGACCCCTATTCGGACCGTTGGGATTATTCAGATGAAAGTAATCAGCAGGCATTTATCAATTATGATAATGGCTTGCAAAAAATGATTATTAGTGTTGGGCTTGAAGGCGAAAATAGCGATGGCGTTGTTTGGCTTTTTCCCATTCCTTCTGATCCTAACAAAGTAGCAATTGATGTAGTTAAAAATTTGCCCCAATTAAGCGGAGAAGAAATTTCAAAGAAGGCAAAATCAAATTTGGACGATACGACAAAATTTTTGCAAATGACCCAAATTTATACGATTCCTTTTGTGGTGTTGTTCGGCGGAGGTTATGTTGGCGCCCCTCACATGGAAGGTGTAGGCGCGCCGTTAGAAATGAAAGGGCGAGGCATTGAACAAGATGTGATTATTTATGAACATTTAGAGAAAGAGGGTATAACTTCAGAGATTATTACCGCTAAAACCGCAACTGGTCTTTATGATTATTTAAGAAATAAAGGGTTAAAAATTGAAAGCGGTTCTATTCCGGTTTTAGATAACTATATCGGCAAAGAATATTCTTTTGTCGTTTCATGGATAAGCTCTTCTGAAAATATTGTTTCTGCGCAAAGAGGCGTATTTGTAACATTTCCAACGAAAGATATTTATTTCCCAATGTTGCCAACAAGCGTTTATGGAAGCAAAATCGTTCCAGCGACAATTAGAGTGCTTGGTTATGTTTCGCCGAAAGTATTTCAGAGTATAAAAAGTTATACGAAAACAGAATATTATATTGATAGTTATGCAAGTTTTGCCGATGACTTGAAAAATTTTTATAGCGGGCAAAGCCGAAATATCAAATATACCAAAATAGAAGTCAACATGCCCTCAAAATTTTTAACTGAAGATTTATGGATAAGCAATTTTTCCCCTTTAAAAACTTACTACTCAACTTTTGTTGCTAACCGCCCCGTAATTAGCGCGATACTTTTGTTAATAATAAGTTCGTTGATAGCAGGCATTTTAGCAGGTTTGGTTGTTTTCAGGGCGTTAAGGAAAAACATATTTAAACTGGGGCTTTTTGGGCTATCTAATTGTTTAGCAATTTTTGGTTTGTTGATAACAACTGCGCTTATTAGCACAAAAGAAAAAAATGAAAGCATTAAACCATTGCTTACCGAAATAAAACAAAAGGGTTATTCTTGGAAAAGAAGAGTCGTTGTGGTTTTATTTTTCGCGGCTATTCCTTTTTTGCTGTTTGGTTTGCTTACATTGCCTTCGCTAATTAGCGAACTTAGTTATTCCAGCATGAAAATTTTCAGGGGTGATTTTCTTATACCAATTTTGATTATTTATGTTTTACCAATTACCGCCTTGATTGTCAGTTTCGTAATCAAAAGAATTAAAATTGAAGATAAAGATTTATTTGAGCAATTGAAATCAGCCAGTTATTCGTCTTGGTCATTTCAGCCAAAAGATAAAATGAAATATGTTTTTGTTCCAATGTTTTCAGTTTTATTTTTGATTATTTCTTGGCTGTTAGTTAAATTGGTTGGATTTACAGTTTAAAAATTTTATGTGGCACGCCAGCTTCGCTGGCGCAAAGAAATTACGACGGCGGAAGGCGAGGGCGGGCAAAAATTAAAGGTCGTATTATATAAATTAAATAATTATAAAATTATGAAAAACAAAATTGTCATTATAATTATAATTATTGTAGCTGCGGTTATGGCTACGGCAGTTGGCTTTTACTTTACCCAAAAGAACAAATCATCGGCTAATCCTGTTGGGAATACTACGCCAGCGGGTCAATTTGAAACGAATGATCAGACGAACTCTGAACAGCCACAAAATAAATTGATAACCGATGACTTTGAAATCATCCTTCCCGAAGGTTGGCGGCAAACCGCGCCAGCAATAGGATCTTCGGCAATGGCCGTCAATGCCGATGAGCAACTCAACGACCCTGCGGCTCAAAAAATTAATTTCAAAAGTTATTTCGCTATAAGCTATGATGTCTTGCAAGGAAAAAGTTTGAGCGAATATTTGCAGGGAGTTAAGGGCCAGTTGCAGCAAACAATTTCTGACGTTGTTTTCTCGCAAGAACACGAGACAACCATAAACGGCAAAGCGACTCGAGCACTTGAAGCGAGTTTTGCTCAGCAGGGGGTGAATTTTAAAATTTTGATGGTGGCGGTTAAGGGCGCGGGCGATGATGTTTGGATAATATCTTTTAACACTCTTCAAAGCTCTTGGGCTCAGTATCAGGAAACATTTTCTAATATAGCTAACAGTTTTAGCTTGAAATTGAAAAATTAGTTATTTTTAGTTGGTGCGTTAGTTTTATTTGGCAATCATTCGGGATTTTGTTCAAAATGAGTTTAATTTTTAACGCTTTATGCAACAAGCAAATAAACACCTTACAATTTTTGCGGGGAAAAAGATTCGCCGGGTTTGGGACAGCGAAAAAGAGAAATGGTATTTTTCCGTGGTGGATGTTGTGGCTGTTTTAACAGACTAGACAGAGCATAAAAAAGCCCAAAGTTATTGGACAACCCTGAAAAATCGCTTAAAAGAGGAGGGAAGCGAGGTCGTCATAAAATGTGACCAACTGAAAATGAGGGCTTCAGATGGTAAATATTATACGACCGATTCCGCTGACGTGGAAACATTGTTTCGTCTTATCCAATCAATCCCGTCCCCAAAAGCCGAGCCGTTTAAGCTTTGGTTAGCAAAAGTTGGCTATGAACGTCTTGAAGAGATAAACGACCCGGAAAAGGCGCTTAATCGTAGCCGAGATTACTGGCAAAAAATGGGCCGAAGCCAAAAGTGGATTCAGCAAAGAATGATGGGCCAGGAAATTAGAAATAAATTGACCAATTACTGGAAAAACAGTGAAGTTAAAGAAAAAAACGAATACGCCATCCTGACAAACATTATTCATCAAGAATGGAGCGACTTTTCAATGAAAGAGCATAAAAACCTGAAGCAATTAAAAACGCAAAACCTGAGAGACCATACGACAGACGCAGAACTGGTTTTTTCGGCGTTAGCTGAACTCTCAACCCGTCAAATTGCCGAAACAATGCAAACAAAGGGCTTAGACGCAAACAAGATTCCAGCCCACAAGGGTGGCCGTGTCGCTAAGAGTGTGCGCTTGGAATTGGAAAGCAAAACAGGCAAACAGATAGTGAGCGGCACAAATTTTTTACAATCCCAAAAGTGCTCTCAATTAAAAAAATGAGCGTTGGCTTTTTCCAACAAACACCACCAAATTTAAAAAATTGTTGAATTATCTATGAGCATTAAAGAAAAAGACGGCAAGCTTTTGATTTTAAAAGATAACTTTGAACTCGAAAAGTATTTCAAGGGTGGCTGGTTCAAGGGCGTAAAAGAGTACTTAAATATTCGCAGTAAAAAAATATGAAAATAGGCATAATCGGTAGCATGCAATTTACCGATAAAATGATTGAAGTTAGAGAAAAACTTCGGGAGTTAGGTCATGATGCTTTCATTACCGATTTACATAAAACAATGATCGGCAAAACTGCTGAAGAAATTGAAAAAATTAAACTGCACCAAAAATACAACATGGATGCAATCCGGGAATTTTGGCGTCTTATGCAAGGGGCTGATGCGGTTCTTGTCTTAAATCTCGATAAAAATGGCATCAAAAATTATGTTGGCGGAAATACTTTAATGGAAATTGGTTTTGCCCATGTTCTCAGTCAGAAAATATTTATGTTAAACCCAATTCCCGAAATGCCTTATTGCAAAACCGAGATTGAGGCAGTTAAGCCAGTTATCATTAATGGAGACCTCTTAAAAATAACGTAACTATTTGATCGGGCAGTTATTTTTTGTAAAACCAACCAATAAAAAAGAGAATATGATTATTTTTATTAACGGATCAATTAATACTGGCAAGACCACAGTTGCCAAAATACTTGCCACGAAGATTCCCCAAACTGCCAATGTTGAGATAGACAGCTTGCACGCCTTCATTGATTGGTTAGAAATTGACAATGCCGTTCCAATAAACCTAGAAAATGCTGTATTAATTATTAAAAATTTCGTTAAATATGGCTATAATGTAGTTGTGCCATATCCATTATCACAGAAGAATTACATTTATATAAAACAGGAACTTCACGATTTTTCTGAACAACTACACTTTTTTACACTATCGCCTGATATAAAAAAAGCTCAAACGAGCACTCAAGAAAGAAAAATATCTCAATGGGAGCATGATCGCATACAATATCACTACGATATTGGTATTTTTTCGCCCTCATTTGGTAAAATTATTGATAACACCTCACAAACACCCGAAGAAACAGCCAAAGAAATTTTGTCTCACTTGCCTAAAATTTAGTATGCATATTTATAACAAACAGCCCCGAGAATGGGGCTGTTTGTTTTTTAGCACAACTACTTCACTGCTATGTAGCAGTGAAGTAGTAAAAATATAACAAGATATTGGGCAAATTTTTGCAAAAAAGGCGATTTTGAGGTATAGTTTGATTAAAGGATTTATTTTTTGGTGGGGTGTTCCGAATGGCAAGGTACCGCTTTCGAAAAGCGGTGCCCGCAAGGGCATGCGAGTTCGACTCTCGCCCCCACCGCCCTTGACAAACAAAAAACAATTTGCTACAAATTAGTATACTTTAAGCTGTTTTTTAAGTTGAAAGCTTTAAATTACAGAATACCTCTTGAAAGTTGCCTGAGGTCAGACCTCCCTCAAGCTGGGCTTCAAAGTTTTTTAGGAGGTCTGACCTAAGGCAATTCATAATTTAAAATTTAAAAGTAAATTAAAAATTAAACAGGAGAAACAAGAATGAAAAAGTTTCACAAAGCGATTTTATTTTTACTAGTTTCAGCCGAGGTGATTTTTGTCCCAGGGCTTAACCCTGAAGCAGAAACAACCCCAGCCATTTTTAGCAAGGCCTTTTTTGGTTTTTCTTTTGAAAAACCAAAAAAGTTGTTTGTTGAAAAAGAGGTCGTGGCAACAGCTTACAGCCCGCCGCTTTTTCCGTATAAAAGCCCGACTTTTTCGGGCAAGCCAGTTAGTTTTGGTGTTGTTGCGGTTGACCCAAAGGTAATTCCTTTGGGCGCGACAGTGTTTTTGCCCCAAATGTTTCCGGGCCAAAAGTTTTTGGCCTTAGATACAGGGGCAAAAATAAAAGGCAACCATATAGATGTTTGGTTGCCTACCCAGGAAAAAGCTCTTAAGTGGGGCAGGCGCAAAGTAAAAATAAGAATAATAAAATAACCCGAAAAAGCGAAGACGTTCCTTGACGAGCGTCTTTTTTCTTAAAAGGTTGAATTTTAGCTTTAGATAGGGTATGATAACAAATATGAGTAAAGTAACCGCTAAAATAAATAATCAGCCCAACAATCAGCCACGAGGCCCAGTGGTGGCTGTTTTAGGCCATATTGACCATGGCAAGTCGTCTTTATTAGAAGCCATTAGAAGCGATTTTAGTATAACTAAAAAAGAGTCAGGCGGAATTACCCAGCATATTGGCGCTTATGAGATTGAAAGAAAGGGCAAGAAGATTTCTTTTATTGACACCCCCGGGCACGAGGCCTTTTCAGCCATTAGGCAAAGGGGGGCAAATGTAGCTGATATTGCTTTGTTGGTTATTGATGGGGCTGAAGGCGTTAAAGATCAAACCAAAGAAGCAATTAAGTTCATCAAATCAGCCAATATCCCTTTAATTGTAGTTTTTAATAAGAAAGACAAACCCGGCTTTGACCCTGAAAAAGTTAAACCATATTTAGCTAAAGAAGATATTTTAGTTGAATCATGGGGTGGTAAAGTGCTTTCTGTTAACACATCAGCTAAAAATAAAGAGGGCATTGAGGAGTTATTAGAAGCAATTTCCTTAGTGGCTGAAATGGAGGATTTGCAGGCAGATTTAACGGCCAAGCCCGAAGGCATTGTGATTGAAAGCTCTTTAGACCCTCAAAGAGGGGCCTTTGCCACCCTTCTTTTACAGCAGGGCACTTTAAAAGAAGGTGAGATTATAGCCACTCATTTTGCTTTTGGTAAGGTCAAGGGGATGTTTGATTTTAAAGGCAAAAAGATAAGTAAAGCCCTGCCTTCCCAGCCAGTTTCTGTTTTAGGGTTTTCTGTCCCGCCAGGGGTTGGGGAAAAGTTTAAAGCCCACGATTCGCTTGCTTTAGCTCAAAATAGTTTAAAAAAAGAAGAAAGAATTGCCCCTAAAATAATTGATGTTCAAGGTGGGGTCAAAGTGCTTAATATCATTTTAAAAACCGATTTTTTGGGATCGCAAGAGGCGGTTGAAAATATTTTAAATAATATGCCTCAAGACAAGGTGGCTTTGCGGGTCTTAAGGTCAGAAGTTGGGCAAATTGATGCCAGCGATGTTAAATTAGCTGAAAGTGGCTTAGCTGTTATTTTTGGTTTTAAATTGAAAGTTGATGAGCCAACCCTTGTTTTTGCGAGGCAAAGGGGGGTTAGGATAAAATGTTTTGAGGTGATTTACGAGTTAGTTCAAGAAGTCAGGAAAGTGATGTTAGGTGCCTTGGACTTAGAAACAACCAGGGTTGAGCTCTCCCGGTTTAAAATAACTCATCTTTTCAAACAAACTAAACAAATTCAGATAGTTGGGGGCAAGGTTTTAACTGGTGAGTTTACTAGGGCTGTTTTAGCTGAAGTTGAAAGGGATGAGGAAATTATTGGCAAAGCCAAGATTAAGGGCTTACAAAAAGAAAAGCAAGAGGTTGGTAAGGCCACTAAGGGCCAAGAAATTGGCTTACAAGTTGAATCAGAAGTTGTTTTAGAAGAAAATGATATTTTAAAGATTTTTAGAGAAGACAAAACAAAAGGCAGTTTGTAAACCTGACTAAGTTAAGTTTATTATAAACTTAACTTAGTTAGGTTTAGAGTTCCATGGCTACAAATAGAATAAAACAAATAAACGCGCTTTTACAAAGCCAGTTAAGTAGGTTGCTTTTAAAAGAGCTTGATTTTAAAGAGGGCATCATAGCAACTGTTATTAAGGTTGACACAACAAAAGATTTATCAATTTGTCGGGTTTTTCTTTCGGTTATGCCTGAAAAAGAAACTAGAGAAACTTTGAAGTTTTTACGAAGAAATGTTGTTTCTTTGCAAATGGCCTTAAATAAAAAAGTTTTTTTAAGAAAAACGCCAAAACTAGTTTTTTTGCCTTATCAGGAAACAGAAGAAATAAGGGTTGAAAAGCTCTTAGAAGAGCTGTAATATAATGTTAAACGGCATGGTAGCCAAGTGGCTTAGGCAACGGTTTGCAAAACCGTTTACGTGGGTTCAATTCCCACCCATGCCTCATAAATTTTTGCTAGTAAAAATTTATCCCTAATTACAAATTACTTACACAAATTACATATTTTTTGCCCGGGTGCTGGAATGGTATACAGACACGGCTTAAAACCGTGCGAGCTTGCTCATGAGGGTTCGACTCCCTCCCCGGGCACAAAAATTTCAAGAGAAATTTTTGGGTACGGGAGCGAAGCAACTGCTTGCTTCGCGAGAGGGAAGCGAAGGGTTAAGCCATGTGCCAAAGGCACGGCTTAACCCAGGGCAACGACTCCCACCCCGGGCACATAAATTTTTGCCAACAAAAATTTAAGTAATGGGTAGTTTGTAATTAGTAATTAGTGCGAGGAAAAAAGCATTTTATTTTGAAAAAAATTTTATTTTTAGCGATTGTTTGGTATTATAAAAATATATGGAACAAATTTTAATTAGTCAAACAAAGAATTATTTAATTTTGAAAATTCCTCTTCAAAGCAAGGTCAAGAGCCATGTTTTAATTGAGGATAGAGAGAAAAAAGCGGTTTTGGACGGGCTTAAAGCTGTCCAAAATAGTGAAGTTTCTAGTCAATTTGATAATGTTCAAGGAGCAGTTTCTTTTTTGAGAAAATTATGAAAGTTGCTTTTGCCAAACCATTTCTGGTTAATTTTAGAAAAATTCCCCAACCAATTAAACGCAAGTTTGAAAAACAACTTGGTTTTTTATTAAAAGATATCCGTCATCCCTTCTGGGGAAAAAGAGATGGCCTATTTAAAGGAAATAATCGCCTTTTTTTAAAATGAAAGAAATGAAGAAATTGGCTTTGTGGGCGATGAGATTTACAAAAAAGCGATTAAAGATGCCAAAAAGCTACTTCAAGAGCGTGTAGATGACATTAACATTGAACTTGATTTATTATCAGAGAAATAATTTATTGAATATAAACCAAAACCCCAACTCTAAAGAATTGGGGCTTTGTGCTTGTTATAAGCTAAGATTTAATATAAAGATAAAGTTAGTCAGCTAAGACCTCCAAGACGGCTACTTTAGTGCCGAATTCTTTGGCTTCCTCAAAAGTGGGGAACCAAACATCAACATGGAAGTTGCCTTTTCTGCTATGCATCCTGTCATCAACTTCAAAGATTTTACTGCCAAAAAGTTCAGGCATCCTTACCTTTGTGCCAAAAGGTAAAAGGTTATTAGCGATTATGCCGTCCCTGACAATACTATTTGAAGCTGTAATGAAAGGGGTGCTGTCTGTTTGCGCTTCGGTTGAAGAATAAGCAGTAACTATTACAGTTAAAGTGCTTTTGACAACAACCTCGGGCGGGGCAGACATTGGCAAGAGGATACTTTGTTCAAAGACCTGTAAGTTAGTGTTCTTAGGGTCAAAAACATAGCTGTCTTCAGCTAAGGCCTGAAGGCCTAAAAAATAGCAAGCAACAATAGCTAATAAAGCAATTGATAGGGCTATTTTGTTGATTTTTATATTCATATTTAACACTTAAAATATAGCATTTTCATGCCTAAATGTCAATAGATTTTACAACAAATATAGCAGTTTGTCAAGGTATGGAAAATAGCTAAAAGATTGGCTAAAACGCCCTTTGAGGACTTAAAGAGAACCCAACCTTGCCCTATCTTGAATTTCTCTTGAGACCTCTTCTTTGGCTCTGCCATATTTAAGTTTAGCAAACTGTTTAATGCTTTGCCCGAGTTGATGATTCCCTTCTTTTGGTTTGATAGCTATGGCTCTAAAGGGGCGAGAGACCTTGTTATTTAGCATCATTTTTAAGATAAAATTAAAGTTATCAATGTTTAATAAATCAAACTTAGAGAACTCTGGTTCAAATTGTTTTTCTAAAAACTCGGCATCATCAGCCCCTACCCTAAAAGTGGCGATACTGCCCACATTACCAATAACCGCATTTCTAATTTGTTCAGTTAGCTGGGGCATAAACTGATGAGCTAAAATAAGGTTTAAGCGGTATTTACGAGCTTCAGAAAGTATAATAGCAATGCTATCTGTGGTAAAGTTTTGAAACTCATCAATATATAAGTAAAAATCCTGCCTGTTTTCTTGGGGGATGTTGGCACGTCTGAAAGCGGCGATTTGCATTTTAGAGACCAAAATTAAACCCAACAAAGAGCTGTTCATCTCGCCGGTTTGCCCCTTAGAAAGGTTGGCTAAAAAGATTTTTTTTTGGTCCATAATTTCGCCTAAATCAAAACTACTTTTAGCTTGGCCAATGATATTTCGCATCATTTCGTTTTCCACAAACCGGCCTACCTTTGAAACAACATAACCCAACATATCTGACTTGGTCTGGCCTGTGGCTGTTGACCACTCTTTTTGCCAAAAGCTTTTAACGAGTGGGTCGTCAACACTCATTAGCTTTTCTTCCATAAAGTCCTTGTCCATAAAAATACGGGGGATATCAACTAAAGTGCCGGGGTTATCTTTATCTGCCATTAAGGCCAACATAGCGTTTCGCATATAATGTTCAAACATAGGGCCAATAATTTCTGGTGGGAAAAGTTTGGAAAAGATAGTAATCATTTCTGAAATGGCAAAGTCCTTTTGTTCTGGGGTTTTCCATTCAAGCATATTTAAGCCCAAGGGGCGTTGCAGGTCAAAGGGCTCAAACAAAACAACATCTTCTGCTCTCTCTTTGGGGATGTTCGCTAAGGTATCTTCAACTAAATCTCCATTTGGGTCAATTACAGCCACACCCTCGCCATTTTCAAGGTCATGCCTAATCATTTCTTTTAATAAAGATGATTTACCTACACCAGTTTGCCCAATAATATAAAAGTGGCGCCTTCTGTCATCTCTTGTGCTAAAAGAAATAAGTTTTTCATCGCCCCTGAAAATCGCCTTACCTAAAACATTAAAACCCGCTGTTTCTTTGGGCATCTCACTTGGAGGCGCTGACTCTTTAGCCCCGGCCCACTTGATATGAGCGGCTGAAATATGGGGTAAGGGGAAGTGGTAAACACTGGCTATTTCTTCTAAGTTTAAGATAATTCTTTCGGCTTTGTTAAAGTTTCTAAAAGTAAAGTTATAAATTAATTTTTTAAGTAATTTTCTTTTAGCTGTTTTAGCCACAAAGCCATTGACGACAGAAATATATTGCGAGAAGGCATCTTCTAAATGGCCTAAAATTTCTTTTGCCCTAATATCTTCACTGGCCACGGCTAAAATTCTGACATTTGCTTCCATAATTGGCTTTCTGATTTTTGACTTAATGGCCTCAACATTCATTTCGCTCTGCTCTTGGGGTTGGTTTTGGGTTTCGTCTTTTGGTTTACTTATTAGGGCTTTGCCAAATTCAGCTGACCAATCCATCACCTTGCTTCTTTGGGACTCTTTGAGGGCGGACTCAATACTTTTGCCTTCTCTTGTGATGTTGTGAAGGAGTTTTTCGGCTGATTTTTTAAGATTAAAAGAGCAGGGTCGTAAAATTACTTGAACAGCCGCTCCCTCCTCTTCTGTTATTTTACTTAAAGCGTTGACAATCCCGCTTAACGGGTCTGTTTCTAAGGTTTTGTAGGTTTGAATTGGGAAGAAAAAGTCATTTTGCAAATAAAGGGTGCTGGCCATGGTTTTACCTTTTGGTTCAAAAACAGTGTAGTCCTGGGGAATTTTTTGAACCATGGCTTGGGGATAAACCGCCTGGACATTTTTTTCTAAGCCACTTTCTAAATAATCAGGCACGGCTACATAAAAAGAAATATCAGGCCCGCCTACTTCAGAGGCCACTTCTAAAACAACTCTTGGCACTTCTTCGCCCAAAAAGAGTTGTTTTAAAATATTAGGCCTTTTTAAGTATAGAAAGCGAGCTAAGACCTGTTCCATGCCTTCAATTGATTGCTGAATTATTTCTTTGGTTCTGGGGGTTTCTTGTTTTTCGTATCTAGGAAAGGCAATATAAAAAAGGGTCATTTGTAAGCTTTGCCCTAAACGAGTTAATTCATATTTATTTTTTAATAAAACCAAAACAAAAACTAGCCCAGCCGTTAAAAGGGAGGTGATTAAAATAATAAAGAAAAGCACCATATATTTTTATTTGGCTTTTTTAATGCCTTTTTGAATTAAAGTATCGTGAAATAAGTCAAGCAAGCAAGGGTCTTTTGCTTTTTGAGCCACCTTTATGGCAAAATCAGCCCCTTTCTCTTGTGTTATGCTCAAAAGTTGTCCTATCTTTTTGTGTTCTGCTGTTTTTGTCCTTAGATCATCCGCTTTTTTTTGGGCTTCAAGGTCTTCATCTGTTGTTTGGCTTTGGGGTTGTTGAAATTGGAATTTTTCTTCAGTAGCCCCTTCTTCAGAAGGAGAAAATGTTTCGTTTTCTTCAGGTTTTTGTTCTTGCTGGATTTCCCTTTCAAGCCCTGTTGCTTGTTTTGTTTTTTTTAACTGTTCTTGTTCTTCTTTTTTTTGATTGATATTTTGCATAGCGATTTTATTTTTTTATTACTTTTTTAACCTGATTACTTAATTTTATTTATTATTTAATTTTACCCTTTAATTTATAGGGGGTCAAGTAAAACAACCCCCCTTGAAGGGGTTTTATTTTTGTGGAGTTTTACTGCGAAGGACGTTATAACCGAGTTTCAGAAAAATTTAACCTATTTTTACATCTTGAAATTGAGCTTTGAGTTGGCTTAGACCTGATTCATTTTGTTTTTTTTACGGAATTCGTTTTCTTTAATTTGCGCTAATTTCAATGTTCGTTTTCTAAATAAAGCTCGCTCGCCTCTTTGATGTTTTTTTTGGCCTCCTCAATGGTTTTGCCTTGGCTGACAACCCCTAATTCAGCACAATGAGCAACATATCACTTGCCTTTAACTTAAAGAATTTTTGAAACAATTTTACAAAATGGCTTGAGCGTATCGCCTAAAATACAATAAAAAGCAGTCGTCTCAGGCGACTGTTTTTTTTTGTATTAGCTGAGCGGGTGAGCGGAGTTGAACCGCCGTATCTGACTTGGCAAGCCAGTGTAATAGCCGCTATACTACACCCGCAACTTTATAACTTGTTCACTAATGCCCTCTATCCAGCCTTTCACCTTGCAGGTAATTTCAGTGTTGCCTGCTGTTAAATGCAATGTGCCGTAAGGGAGGGTATTTTTTGGTCTTTTATTTTTACTTGCTCGACTTATTTGTATTTGAGACGGATGAAAGTTTTTTTTGGGCAAGTCAACAATTTTTTTCCAATAGTTAATTGCTTTATTCTGGTCCATAGTGGGATAAAGATGAACTCTTGCTTTTATTTTTTCTTCGGGAATCTTGCAGACCTCGCGAAAGAATTTCATCATTACTTTAATAATTTCTGGCTTAGAATTAGCAAAACGGAGGAGGTGTCTATTTTTTGTGTTTCCTTCAGCCCAATATAGGACGTTACCGATCAATTTTAGATCATTCAACATTATGTTTTTGATTTCTAAATACCCCCGCCTTTGATGATTCTCTCTATCGTTGGCCGCCTCTTCGGAGCGAATTTTTGCGTAAACCTTATTATAATTAGAAATATTTCGGCTCCATTTATTTCGGCATCTTTTAAAAGTTTTCTTTTCTATTGATTTTTTCATTTTAACGCCTCTGAGCCACCACCCGACTGTGCTTTTTGGCAGGTTCAAAATTTTTTCTATTTCGCCATAGGTTTTTCCTTGTTTGCGCAAGGATATAATTC
>Ga0210051_1001054_pt1 | contig 27628 bp, 15 predicted proteins | sample CryGey092014_all_FD_185464 | JGI IMG/M metagenome (GOLD analysis project Ga0210051, IMG submission 185464) | Groundwater microbial communities from aquifer - Crystal Geyser CG23_combo_of_CG06-09_8/20/14_all (SPAdes) (version 2) | ecosystem: Environmental > Aquatic > Deep subsurface > Groundwater...
TGCGAGGAGTGTTAACGACGAAGCAATCTTGACCTAAAAATCGAGATTGCCACGCTCCCTTTGGTCGCTCGCAATGACAACTCAAAGCAGAATCAAATGTCAAGGGATTTATGCGACACCATACTAGAGATATGACACATCCTGTCGGGCAGAAAAAACCCAATGCTTGGGGTATATATGATATGCATGGGAATGTTAGAGAATTTTGTTCTGATAATTATGATGATGATTATTATAAATATTCACCTGCCCAAAATCCATTGGGACCAATACAGGGTAGTTTATATGTTCAGCGTGGGGGTGGTTGGAAAGATAATGCAGACAATTGCCGTTCCGCAATAAGATTTAAAATGCGACCTTGGTATAAAACAGTATATAAAGAACCTACGACATGCGAAGGATTTCGTTGTGTAGTTTCAAAATAAAAATAAACAATTTAACATTATTTCAGGGCTGAAGCCCTGAGTTACGTAAGTAACTGTATCGCTGCAATCGTGTTTCAAAATCGCTGCAATCATATTTAAAGGGGGGTTCAATGAAAAAATCCAGTCTGTGGTATTATTTAGTTTTGGTATTGGTATTAACTTTCAACTTTCAACTTTCAACTTTTAACTGCCAGGCCGCCGAAAAAGGCCTGGTTGCGTACTGGTCCTTCGACAAGGTAGACGGGGAACAGGTGTCTGACCTGTCAGGCAACGGGTTTGACGGGACAGTGCTTGACGCGGAAGAGGTGAAGGGTGTTTCAGGGAACGCGCTCTCGTTCAAAGGCGGCGCGGTTGAGGTGCAGGGCAATGAAGCGCTCACGCCGACAGACCAGTTCACGGTTGAGCTATGGTTCTGGACAGACGTTCCGGGCCAGAACGATAAGTATATGATAAATAACATATTCGGCGAAGCAACCTACGGGTACAGGCTTGGGCTTGCCGGGGGCTCTATTGTATGGCAGGTCCCTGTCACTTCCTGGAGCCATTCAATTGCCACAAACGGCTATATTGTTCCTATGGGCCAGTGGGTGTTTGTCGCGGGTACTTTTGACGGCAAGAAAATGCATATATTCGTTAACGGCGAGGAAAAAGCGGTCGGAGACAGGCCCGGAGCTGCCAATCCTTCCCCGGATAGCCTTTACATAGGGACTTTTACTAAAGGGCACGAAAGGGCATTCTTTGAGGGAATAGTTGATGAGGTTAAGATATATAACCGCGCGCTTACTCAGCAGGAGCTTATGGAACAATACAAGAAGATTGCACCTCCTGCTTCGCAGTTGAAAGTTGAAAGTTCAAAGTTGAAAGTTGAAAAGAAAGAAGAAAAGAAGGAACAGCGTAAATCTGTGTCTAAAAAGGAACTGGTTGGGTATTGGAAGTTTGACGAGGGAGCCGGGGAAGAAGCTAAGGATTCGTCAGGCAGGGGGAATGACGGAGCTGTAGCAGGAGCTGAGTGGGTCAACGGGAAATCCGGCAAAGCCATTTCAGTGTCAGGAGAACAATTCGTAGAGATACCCAGCTCTGAGGACTTGCAGTTAGGCGCGGAGATCTCCATAGAAGCCTGGGTTTTTCCCACGGATATAAACGGCTGGCGCATGATAGTGGTGAAGGAAAAAGAATACCAGCTGCGCGTGAACCCTCCTGAGGAAGGTAATCCTTTCAGCATTTTCGTATTCCTTGATGGTTCCTGGGAGCCGCGCACCGCCAACATCGTACCTCAGGTCGAGAGATGGTCGCATGTCCTCGCGGTATGGGACGGGGCAAAGCTGCAGATGTGGGTAAACGGCGAGATGAAAGAAGCGGAAAGAAAAGGAAGTTCGAGCCCGGGCGAAGCGCCGGTCCATATAGGCCAGGGATTTATCGGCATTATTGATGAGGTTAAAATTTATAATTACGCATTGGGTAACACGGAGATCGTGGAGCTGTTCAAGAAAGATGGGGTTCCGATAGCAGAGGACAAGTCAAAAGTCAAAGTGCAAAATGTAAAAGGCAAAAGTGAGAAAAAAGAAGAAAAGAAGGAACAGCGTGAATCAGTGTCAAATAAAGGTCTTGTAGGTTACTGGAAGTTTGACGAGGGAAGCGGTGAGAGTGCTGGGGATGCGTCCGGGAACGGGCACGACGGGGAAGTTATGAATGGCGAGTGGGCAAAGGGGATTTCCGGATCGGCTCTCGCATTCAACGCGGAAAATAAGACATGCGTTATCATCCCTGACGCGGATGACCTGAATCCAACCGCGCAGATCTCGGTTGAAGTATGGATAAAGGGAGACGTGCCGCAGGGAGATAAGCAGATAGTGAACAAGGTAGCAGGCGGCAAAGAGGGGTACAGGCTTACATGCGGCGGGGATAATATAATAGCATGGCAGATCCCTACTGAGGAAAAAGAATGGTCAGGCGGGATGGGCAGCGCAACAGGTTATAATTTCGGTGAGTGGTCCTACATAGCCGGCACATATGACGGTAAGACAATGCGCGTTTACATTAACGGGAAGGAAGCCGGCTCTATGCCCAGAACAGGCGAGATCTTTCAGTCCCAGCGTGACCTGATAATCGGCGATTTCGCGCCGGGAGCCGGAACGCCCGCGTTCACTGGCTTGATGGATGAACTGAGGATATACAGCCGCGCCCTTACTCCGCAGGAGATCGAGGAGCGATACAAGTCTGCTGCTCCTCCTGCTTCGCAGTTAAAAGTTGAAAGTTCAAAGTTGAAAGTTGAGAAAAAGGAGGAAAAACCCGTGATAGAGGCAAAACCCGGAACTCTGGTTGAATGGAATTTTAACAAAGAAGGCGATCTGGAAGGATGGTCAGCGAACGGGCATATGAGCGACGTTGAGGTGTCAGGCGGCATGCTGAAATTCAAGACCGTGGACTGGGATCCGTTCCTGACAGGCTCGGGGTTTGAATTCCCCGCGAATTCAATGCAGTTCATTGAGATCAGGATGAAGGCAAGCTCGGACGGGGGCGACGAGTTCTTCTGGTCCAATACCTTTGAAACGCAATACGGCGGTTTTACTCCCGGCAAGGAAACTCCTTTTTCAGTTATAGGGGATAAAGAGTTCCATATCTACAGGATCTTCCCGGCGTGGAAGGACGAGAAGAAAATAATACTTATGCGCTTTGATTCTCACGACAAGTGCGAATACGAAGTTGATTACATAAAGATAGTGCAGATAGCTCCTGGCAAGAACACGAAGGCGGACTTCGATTTCACCAAGGATACCGGAGACTGGCAGATCTCAGAAGGCATAGACAAGCTTACGCTGAAGGACGGGATACTTTCGTTCAAGACCGTTTCAGCAAGCCCTCTGCTTATGAACCAGTCTTTGAATGTAGCCACAAAGGGGAACGGTTATCTCGCGATCAGGATGGCTGTTGACAAGGGGACGAACGGCTCCATGTTCTACGTGACAAGCACAGGTTCGGACAGGATTTCCATTCCGCTTAAAGCGGATGGAAAAATGCACCTTTATAATATTCCGATGGCAGCGCAGAAGTGGACAGGCAGCCTTTACCTTATGAATTTCACTCCTACCGACGCAAAGGACGCGTCGGTGCAGGTTGACTACATAAAGGTCTGCCCCGAAGTTCCGCAGGCAGCGGAAATGGAACTGAAATATATCGGGCTTACCGGAGCGGTGAACCGTGCCGGGATCAACGGCAAGGTCATCGCGCTTGTGAATAACAGGGGCGGGTTTGTCAAGAATGTGGAAGCGAAGATCGCTCTGCCCAAAGGCATCCAGCTGCTTGATTCAGGCCCGGCCCAGAAGATCTCAGGCCTTGAATTCAACGATGAGGAAAAGTTTGAGTGGAAGGTCAGGGCTGATTCTCCCATCAAAGACACTGTGTCTGTTTCAGTAAAAGGAGCGGGTGTTCCGGAGATCAAGGGGGACGCGGTCATTGAATTTCTGCCTTCCTTAAACCTTCCGAAAGCTGATTACGTGCCTGCGCCGCAGGCAGTGAAAACCGATTATCAGGTCGGGGTGTATTATTTCCCCGGCTGGAAACCGGGCGTGCACTACGGCTGGCAGAAAATAATGCCGTATCCTGAAAGGGAGCCGGTGCTTGGCTGGTACAGGGAAGGAGAGCCTGAGGTAGCGGACTGGCATGTTAAGTGGTGCGTTGAGCACGGGGTTACCTTCTTTATTTACGACTGGTACTGGTCAAGGGGTTCAAGGTCTCTTGAGCACGCCCTGGACGGGCTTTTCAAATCAAAATACGGCAACCAGCTCAAGTTCTGCCTGCTCTGGGCGAACCATAACCCGAAAGGCACTTCGTCTGAAAAAGATCTTCGAAATGTGACGAAGTTCTGGATCGACAATTATTTCAAAAGGGATAACTACCTGAAAGTGGACAATAAGCCGGTTATGGTCATATTCAGCCCCTGGAGGTTCAGGGAGGATATGGGCTCGGAGAAAGTGAATGCCGCGTTCGATAAGATGCGCGACCTGTGTAAAGAGAACGGTTTTAACGGGCTGTATATGGTCGCGTGCTCAGGCGGTTATAACGAAGGCGAGGTTACCAATCTTGTAAATGAAGGCTATGACGCGGTCTCGGCTTATAACTGGGTTTTCGGCATGATGCCTTATGAGGAGAATACGAAAAGGTTCGCTGAGAGCTGGGCAGGTTATATGGGAGACGACAGGATAAAGTTCATCGTGCCTGTGTGCGGCGGGTGGGACGCCCGGCCGTGGCACGGGCCTGCCACAACGGTTTTAAGCGGAAGGACACCGCAGAATTTCAAGAAGCATCTGCAGGACGCGAAAGACCTTCTTGACAAAAGCGAGAGATCCCCGAAGCTTAAAATGGTGTTCATAGAGGCGTGGAACGAGTTCGGTGAAGGCTCGTATATTGAGCCGCACAAGGAATTCGGGTTTGGTTACTTAGACGCGATAAGGGACGTGTTCACGAAAGCTCCGAAAGAACATATTGACGTCGCGCCTGTGGATGTGGGGCTTGGGCCATATGATTCCCCCGGGCCGCAGAAGGCGAGGGACGGGATAGTCTGGGAATTCAATACCGCGGATGACGGTTGGGGCGGAATGATGGGCCTTGCAGACGTAAGAATAGAGAGCGGGTGTTTGAAGGGTCTTTCCGTGGACAACGACCCCGCGTTCAACGGGCCTCCGATGGAAACGGCCGCGAAGAAATATCCTTTCATGATACTAAGCGCTAAGGCAAGCAAGGACGCCAAATCCCAGATATTCTGGGCGACCAAGCAGACCCCTGATATGAACGAGCCCGCGAGCATACAATTTGACATTCCTGGAGACAATAAATTCCACGAGATAAAACTTAATGTGCGGGAGAACGAGCTTTGGGCCGGCACTATAATCGGCCTGCGTTTTGATCCCTGCTCCGAGCCTGACGTTTCCATTGAAGTTGATTATATTAAGCTCTCAGAAAAATAATTTGTACCAGCAATTTCCTCGCCCCTTGTGGGAGAGGATTGAGGTGAGGGGTAGGTAGCCGCAGGCTTCAGCCTGCGTGTATGTAGGGGCGTGATTTATCACGCCAAAAATTCCATTTACTCCCCCTTTGAAAAAGGGGGATTGAGGGGGATTTACGCGCTCGCCTTTGGCGAAGTCTCGCCCCGACGTTGCATCGGGGTGGATAGTGGCAGAGCTTGTCCCGAAGGGATCCCTTTGGGGCTCTGCATTAAGGAGTCCACTTGGCTAAGGTTGTTTACCTGAGCATGCCAGAGCACGGCCACACAAACCCCACTCTGCCGCTCGTTAAGGAACTGAAGAGCAGGGGAGAGAAGATCATCTATTACAGCGACGAGCCGTTCCGCAGAGCTGTTGAGGCAACCGGCGCCGAGTTCAGGCAGTATCAATTCTCGTTCGCGAAAAAAGACCTGCGCCAGATAGCGAAAAATCCGGTAAAGGTCATAGGGCTTGTGGCTGAGGCGTCTGAAGAGCTGGTGCTGCGGAATATTGACGAGGTAAGGCGCGACGATCCCGATTATATAATACATGACTCGGTAGCTATATGGGGCAGGATAATAGCCGGCCAGCTGAAGAAGAAAGCAGTTAACACGATGTCCACGTTCGTGCTGAATAATGAAATACTGTTTATGTCACCTGATTTTGTTTTTACCTTCCCTTTGCTCGTGCTGAAAGGGTTCAGTTACTACCTTCAATATTTGAAATACGCGCGGCTGTTCAGCAGGAAATACGGCATCCGGATGGAATTGCAGGACACGCTCATGAATTTCGAGGGCCTGAACGTGATCTTCAATTCCAGGTATTTCCAGCCGGGCAGTAAAAAATTAGGGGACGCGTTCAAGTTCGTAGGCACATCTATCTCTGAAAGGGAAAAGGACCCGGGTTTCCCGTACCAGGAACTGGAAGGCAAAAAGGTAATATATATTTCGCTGGGCTCGGTGCTTGACGATCCTGATTTCTATTGCAAATGCTTCCAGGCGTTCGGCGGAAAAGATCTTCTCGTTGTGCTTTCAGCAGGCGACATGGTGAACATATCGGACCTCGGCGCGATCCCGGATAACTTCATCGTCCGCAATTTCGTGCCGCAGCTGGAGATCCTGCAGAAGGCAGGCCTTTTCATATCGCACGGCGGGATGAATAGCGTGAACGAATCCCTGTTCTACGGGGTTCCGCTGCTTATAATACCCCAGCAGATAGAAAATCTTATGATAGCAAAGCGGCTTGTGCAGCTGAAAGCAGGGGTTTACATTATGCCGAAAAAGGTCAGCCCGCGTAATTTGCTTGAGGCTTCATTAAGGATCATGTCAGACGAAAATTACAGGAATGGTGCGAAGAAAATAGGGGACAGTTTCCGCGAGGCCGGCGGGTTTAAGAAAGCCGCGGACGAGATCCTCGCATACACAAAAGAAGTTCAGAGTCAAAGAGTCACAGATTCAGAGAGTCAGAGCAGGGGCGTGATTTATCACGCCCGAAAAACTGTGTAGAGGGCGGATGGTCGCCCAGTCTTTCCCCTTGGTTTTTCTTTTTACGCTTGACAAAAGCAGTCAAATATGTTATACTATTGGTATGAAAGGAGGTATAACAAATGGCTAAGGTAAAAACCGCGATATCTATTAAGGAAGATCTTTTGGAGGAGATGGATTCCATCGCCAGAAAAAGGCGTATGCCGAGAAGCAACCTTTTTGAAAAGGCGATAGAGGATTTCCTGGAAAGGCAGAAGAATAAACAGATCGTGAACCAGCTCAATGCCGTTTACAGCACTCCTCCCACCGCTAAGGAGAAGAAATTGTTAAGGATAATAACCGAACAAAGCAGAAAAATAGCGGAGGGGGAATGGTAATTAATCAGGGCGATGTCTTTTGGGCTTTTCTTGGAAGGCCCATAGGTTCAGAGCCAGGCTATCGCCACCCAATCACTATCATCCAAAGTGATATATTCAACCACAGTCCCATTAATACGGTTGTTGCCTGTCTTCTGACGTCAAAACTTCAGAGGGCAGGTTCTCCCGGGAACGTATTGCTTACTAAAGGCGAAGCTAACCTGCCAAAAAGCAGTGTAGTAAATATATCCCAGATTGTTACTGTTGACAAATCAATGCTTATTGAGAAGATAGGGACCCTGTCCAGGCAGCGCGTAATTGAAATTATAAAAGGTATCCATCTCCTGATAGATCCCCGCGAACTTTAACCGTTCCACCCATTTCCAACCTGCGAGGTTGGAAATGGGTGCCAGCCTGTCCCACCTCGTAGGTGGATACGGTTGCGCGTTTTGGATGTCTGTTTTCCCAGACATTTGTCTGGAAAAACAGACAAAGGTATTTGATGTATTGTAGCGGGTGGGATTTATCGCACTGCTGTCATTGCGACCCGCCAATATTCGTGGCGGGGAAGCAATCTTTCAAATCAAGGAGAAGTTGATGAGTTCAGGAGCCAAGCAGACAAATAATAGTGCGAGTCCCGGCAAGAGCAGCATTGTAATTTATCGCGCAAAAGACGGAAAAATAAACCTGGACGTTAAATTTGAGCGGGATACTTTATGGCTTACCCAAAAGCAGATTGCTTATCTTTTTGGCACACAAAGACCTGCTATAACTAAACACCTTAGTAATATATTTAAAAGTGGAGAATTAAGAGAGGAATCAGTTGGTTCCATTTTGGAACATACTGCTTCTGATGGGAAAAAATATAACACAAGGTTTTATAACCTTGATGCCGTTATTTCTGTAGGTTACCGCGTTAATTCCCGGCGCGCTACCCAGTTTCGCATCTGGGCGACAAAGACCTTGAAAGATTATTTGATCCAGGGTTATGCCATTAACCAAAAAAGGCTTTCGCAGCAGTCAGAAAAATTCAAGGAACTGCAGGATACGATAAGATTTATAAGGGATAAATCCGGGCGTCCCGAGCTGTCAGGCCGGGCGCAGGAGCTTTTAAATATAATCAATGAATATTCCAGCTCACTGACTATCTTGCATCAGTATGATAAGGGAACGCTCGCAAGCCCAAGAATTAAAAAGCCACAGTTCAAATTATATTACGAGAACAGCCAGCAGCTTATAAGGCAGATAAAATCAGATCTGTTGAAAAAGGGCGAGGCAACAAGCTATTTCGGGCAGGAAACCGGCAGCAAGCTAAAAAGCATAATTGGCGCCGTATACCAGACTTTTGACAGGAAGGAACTGTATGCAGGAGTAGCTGGAAAAGCTGCAAACCTTCTTTACCTTATAATAAAAGACCATCCTTTCGTTGACGGCAACAAGAGGATCGGCTCCCTTTTGTTTATTTATTTTCTTGAAAAGAACAGGTATTTGCGCAGGGAAAGCGGCACGAGAAAAATCGAGAACAATACCATGGTTGCCCTTGCTTTGCTTGTCGCGAACAGCCAGCCGAGGGAGAAGGATATAATGATAAAAATTATCTCTAATCTTCTGAAAGATTGAAAGGAACCTATTACCAACCGCGTAGGTTGGGAATGGTTACCATTATTTCTGTTTGCTGATTTTTTTAAAAGTACCATGAATAGCCTTTTAAAATAAGGATTTTAAAATTAGTGCCTGTCCCTATCTAAAAAAGGATGTTTGATGAAAAAAATAGTAAAATTACTCATTTTCTTTTCTATAGTAATGATTTTTCAAAATAATGGTTACGGCTCCAGCAGTTCTCTTGGAAAAGCTCCGGTTTGGAACGGTCATCCTTGGTTACTTCAAACTGGGGAAATAGCAGAAGAATTCAAGGTTTTGGTTTGGTTCCCCTTAACAGGTGAAAATAGTGACTACATTGATCCCAGGGTTTTTTATCGGTTATCTGTACCAATTTATATGGATTTGAGATGGGGTTTTAAGAATAAATGGGAAATAGGACTACAATTTCCCTTGATCGGTATAGGTTTAAATATAAAAAAGCAAATTGTTTTAGAAGGTAAAATTGTTCCAGCCTGTTCGATAATTTTCGGCGGTGGAACTTCGGGCATGTTTTTCCTTTTCGGGGATGAAGAGAACTATGCAAAATATTTATATCTTACTCCAGGGATAAGTAAAAGATTATTCTCTTCAAAAGAGTATCAAGGGATATGCTTGTTTTTTTCTTCCTCCGTAGGATATTTTGATTCTGAATCTAAAGTAGGCGCAATAGATTTAGGAAGCTATCGTTTTGAAACCAAAGCCGATGGTTTATATTATTCATTAATGGGAGGAATTGAGATCCCGTTAAATTTCACACCTGATTTAGAAATGTCGCTTTCTATCGGAGTTATGCAGCATTACTATCCTAATGGTTTTCAAGCTAAATGGGATGATGATCCAGATTTTACCAATATATACACTTCCGGAATCGACTATTTCATAGGAATTAATCTTGGAAAAAAATAAATGAAATTAATCAAATTCAAGAGGAGCTGTTCAATGAGGAAAATATTAAGCATAATTGTTTTTGCTTTTATACTGACAGCAAACCTGAAGGTTTGCCCTACTTTAATACTTGCGGAGGCGAAAGAAGTGAAAATAACGGCGTCCGGAATGACCGTGAAGGTATCGGCAGGGGAATGGAAAGTGATTGGAAAGAAGGGCGATGTTATCCGCCCCGACGCAAAGTTGGGGCGAGACCTCGCCCCTTTGGGGCGGGCGATTATACGAATAAAGGCATCTGAATTTAAGATCGATCCCAGCACGGTTGTCAGCGTTGAGAACGAAAAGGTGCAGATAGGGGACGAGCGCCCGAACCAGTGGGCCGCGGGCACCCGTTTGAAAGGCGTTGTCCCAAGGCGGGTGTACCATGGAGTTCCCGGCTGCCTTGTCCCGAATTCCGTTGTTGTTAAGTCAAGCGACGGTACTATTTACGAAGAGGATAAGGATTATCTCATGGACCATACCTGGGGAGCGATGGGAAGGCTGGCGGATGGGAATATAAAGAAGAACGAGAAGGTGCTTGTTGATTATAAATACAGCGTGATGCGTTTAGACCTGATACAGAGTGACACAGCGGGGAACGTCACGCTTAAGAAAGGAAAGGAAGAAAAAGTTTGTCCTCTCCCGCCCCAGCCGGACGAGGGGTGTGAAGCGATCGCCAATATATTCCTGCCGTATTCTGCCACTGAACTCACTGAAGAAAATATATATCCAATAGGGCCTCCTTTACCTGAACCTACTAAAAAAGAAATGGAGAAAAATTCAAAAGTTGTTGAAAAAACCCTTGCCAAACTAAGAAAAGGGGATTCGGTGACGATAGTTGCCTGGGGTAACAGCGTTACCGCCGGCGGGGACGCGAGCCTGCCGAGTAAGGCGTTCCCCGGAGCTTTCCTGAAACTGCTCAGGCAGAGGTTCCCTGACGCCACGATAAAACTCAAGAACGCGGGCATCGGAGGCTCAAGCACACCGGGCAGGCTTGCGGAAATCCAGAAGGAAGTTATAAAGTTCAACCCGGACCTTGTCACGATAGAATTCGTGAATGACATGGGACTGCCTGAAAATACTTTGCGGGCGAACTGGTTCAGCGCGATAGACCAGATAAAGGAAGCAGGCGGGGAAGTCATTATAATCACACCGCATTTCGTTATGCCTGCCTGGATGAATGTTACTTCTGTGAAGGAAGCAAGGGAAACCCGTCCCCAGGTCCAGTGGCTTCGGGATATCGCTGAAGAGAAAGGAGCCGGGGTCGCGGATGCAAGCAGGAGATGGGAACACCTTGCTTCCGAGGGAATTCCCTACACAACGCTTCTCTGGAACGGCATAAACCACCCGGATGACCGCGGACACCTGATCTTCGCTCAGGAACTTATGAAATACTTCCCGCAATAGCCACGGATCCACAAGATTTCCACGAAAGCACGAAAGTGTCACGAAAGCACGAAAAAGGCTTTTTTACAGGGATCTTCGAATGAGATTTAAAAAGCCGAGAGTATAGTAGCTTGAATCCCGCTGAATCCCTGTTAAAACTTTTTTACAGGGAACTTAAGAGAACTTAAAGTTCCTGGGTTTAAACTAGAAACTAAAAAATAAATTCAGTTTGAGTTCTCGTCAGATCCCTGATAAATGCTTTAATCACCGTAATCATCAGTTAATAATCACCGTAATCAGGAATCAAGATGAAAAAGTATGAGAGGGCGAAATACGGGGCCGCGGCGTTCGCAGGCGCGAAGGGAAAGCTGCCCAATTCTTTCCCTCGCGAAATGGGACCCAGCTGCCTGAAATATTTACAAGAAGTGGTGGATTCAGGGCTTACCTGCGATATGGTTACAAGGTTTGAAAAGGCGTTCGCGAAGGAGCTGGGAGTAAATCACTGCATCGCGACACCGGGATGCACTCCGGCTCTCGCATGCCTTGCTTCCGCGTTCGGGTTCAGATCCGGGGATGAGATAATCGTCAGCCCGATAACTGATTTCGGAATGATACAGGGATTGATAAGAGAGGATCTCATCCCGGTTTTTGCCGACACAGAGCCGGGTTCAATAAATATCAGCGCCGGGACTATTGAGCCCTGCATTTCCAGGCGCACACGCGCGATCCTCGTTGTGCACAAAACAGGGCTTGTGTGTGACATGGACCCCATTAACGCACTTGCCAGAAAACACAAGCTTATTGTTTATGAGGACGTGTGCCAGGCAGCATTCAGCGAATACAAGGGAAGATTTGCCGGAACTCTTTCCAAAGCCGCTGGATTTTCTTTTGACATGGAAAAGACAATGGGTTCTGACATAGGCGGATGCGTTGCGACCGATGACAGCAAGCTTGCTGAACGCGTAAGATTGTTCGGGCAGAGCAGGGGCGGGGTGATCGTTCCCGGATATGGCAGGAAGCACGTGGCTCCGGGTTACGCCTACCGAATGTCTAATTGCACTGCCGCGATTTGCCTGGGCCAGCTTGAGATCGTAAAAAGTCAGGTTAAGCGCAGGGATAAGATGGCGCGGCTCCTGACTTCGCTTATTTCAAAAATACCCGGCATAATACCTCTGAGGATCCCGCAATACCAGAACGTGTATTCCTGCTGGATGTTCGGTTTCAGGATCGATCCGAAAATGATCAGGTGCGGCGCTGACAGATTCGCAGAACAGCTTAAAAAAGAAGGAATTACAGGAGCAGGCACAGGAAGGTATTACCTTATGCCTGAAGCGTGCGAGTTCCTTGACGAGAATGCCAGAAAAAGAGTTTACCCGTATTCGACGCCGCCTGCTTCAAGGAAATACAGATACAGCGCCAGGACCTGCCCCAACGCAAGGGATTTCCTGAAATATTTCGTAAGGTGGATCACTTTCAGCGATAAATACACGCCGAAACACTGCGAGCTTGCAGCGGATATCATCCGCAAAACCGCAAAGCGCAATACTAATTAGACGCAGATTTACACAGATTATCGCAGTCATTGCTTTTTAATGTCATTGCGAGGAATAAAATGACGAAGCAATCTAAGAGATTGCCGCGGGCTTTGCCCTCGCAACGACTTCGTTGGATTGATTCACTTCGTTCGCAATGACAAGTTTATAGCGTTATCAGCAATTCTACCGGAGGAATAATGAAAAAAACTATTATTTTCATAATATTAATACTTTCAGCTTTCAGCTGCTTCGCAGCTGAGGAGGGTTTAGTGGCGCACTGGCGTTTTGACAAAGAAGGGGACATAGAGGACCTGTCCGGTAACGGCTATACTGCCGCTGTGTCCGGAGGAAGGGTCGTGACAGACTCCGGGAAGAAAGTGCTTGAGTGCGACGGCGCGCAGTCCATACAGATCGCATCCGCAAAAGACCTGTGCGTCCGAAAAAAATTCGCAATAGAGCTTTCCGTGAAATTCCCGGAAGCCACTGAAGGGATGAACCTTATCTCCAAGGAGAACGAATTCCTCCTGCGAACTGACTGGAACCAGGAAGGCGGGAAGATCTCGTTCTTCGTGTTCGGTAACGGCGGGTGGGAGCCAAGGGTCAGCGCTTTCAACCCGCAGGCGAATACCTGGTACCACATGATCATAATGTGGGACGGCACGCAGTCATACCTTTGGGTTAACGGCGAGGTGTTCACTACCGCGCGCAGCGGTGCGGTAAAACCAACAGATGACCCGTTAGTTATCTGCTCGCGCTCAAATTTTGGCGGCCCGTTCGCGGGTTGCGTTGAATATGTCAAGGTATATAAAAGGATGCTGACCGCTGGCGAGATCGTCAGGAAGCAATACGGCATTGATGAAAAAACAGGCGGAGGCACTGAAAATACTGTTTTTGATTTTAGCAAAGGCCTGCAAGGGTGGGTTGGACGCGAGGGCGCTGAGCTCAAAGCTGAAAGCTCAAAGCTCAAAGTAAATACAAAACAAGAGCAATCGTTCATAATAAATAAGGACCTGAACGCGAATATTGACAGGAGGGACTACCTTGCCGTGAGGATGGCCGTAGATAAAGGCTCAAGGGGAGACATAATCTTCGCGACCACGAAAGGCGCCTCCCGCGTTTCCTTCCAGACATACGCTGATAACAAGATGCACGCTTACGTTTTCGAACCCTGGGCGTGGAACGGCTGGGGCGGGAACCTTATAGCCCTGGGCATCGGCCCGTCTGATGTCGGAGGGACTGCGGCGCAGATCGAATACGTGAAAGTTATGGAAAGCCCTGATGCTGACCCGGAAATACAGATCACGGGATTGTTCATAGAATCAGTGCTTCCGCGGGCTGAAAAAACCGAGACTTTGATCGTAAGGGTGAAGAACGCGGGCGGTCCTGTTTCAGGCCTGCAGGCAGTTTTGAAAACCCCGGAAGGTGTTACTGTTAAAGGCAGCGCTGTCGCGCAGATCCCCGCCCTGAAATACCTTGAAGAAAAGGAAATTTCCTGGCAGGTTGAAAGCCTTCGACCGGTGAGCGGGGATTTCGTTGTTGAGGTGACGGGAAAAGGCGTAAGCGCGTCTAAGGCGCAGAAAATAAGCTTTCTTCCAAATCCGAAGCTTCCGAAAGCTTCCTATGTTCCTGAGCCCAAGCCGGTGAAGCCGGGAAAATACCAACTGTGGACACACTACTGCCCGCTGTGGAAGCACGGCACGCATATGGGATAGAAGCTGATAGAGCCCTGGCCTGAGAGAAAGCCGGTCATCGGGTATTACAACGAAGGCACGCCTGAGGTCGCTGACTGGCACATCAAATACTGGCTTGAGCACGGGATATCGGCGGTTATCTACTGCTGGTACCGCACCACTATAAACGGCCCTGTGCAGCAGCAGCTGGGCCACGCGATCCACGACGGGCTTCTGAAGGCAAGATACCTGAACATGATAAAATTCAGCATTATGTGGGAGAACGGGTGCGGGGCCGGGGCAGGCTCTTCAAAAGACGTAATGGATAACCTTATGCCTTTCTGGATAGACAACTATTTTTCGAACCCGTCGTACCTGCGGGTTGACAACAAGCCGATACTTTACATCTGGGTCCCGCAGAACGTTACCAGGGACGCGGGCGGCAGCCCGAATGTCCGCACGCTTTTGAATGATATGCGCGAGGCGTGCAAAGCCAGAGGCCTTAACGGGCTTTACATAGTCGGCTGCGTGAGCGGCAAGGACGCGGCAGAGCTTAAGAAGATGGCTGATGAGGGATGGGACGCGAGTTCTTCTTACGGGAGTTCCTGGTGGTATCCGAAAGAGATAAAGAAAAGCGGGGATTTTATCTGCGCGCCTTACGAAGGTTTCGTGGACCAGCAGGAAGAGATACTGAAGTTCAAGAACGAGGTTAACGCCCAGCCGGATATTACGTCGATAATGATGGGATGGGATTCCCGTCCCTGGAAGGAAACCCCGTTCTTCTGGTGTGAGAACACGGCTGAGAAGTTCAGGGACCTGTGCGTCCGAGCCAAGAAGATAACGGATTCGAAGACGACTTCCGGCCCGGAAAAGAACACGATGATCTTTTGCTGCTGGAACGAGTTCGGGGAAGGGCATTACATAGAACCGACGCGCGGCTACGGATTTTCCTACCTTGACGTGATCAGGGACGTTTTCACGGAAGCGCCCAAAGAACATATGGACATATCGCCCGAGGATGTTGGCTTGGGGCCCTACGATTCCTGGTACCAGGACGCCAAGAAACTTGCACCGATCACAAGCATTTCAGAGGACACAGAGTGGTCAGGCGCGAGGATGGGGGTCTGGACAGGCATGATGGGTTTAAAGGATGTTGAGGTGAAGGACGGGATACTTACCGCAATGACTTCCAGCACCGATCCTGCATTCAGTTCCCCGGCTTTGAAGATACGCGCCAACAGGTACACAAGGGTTGTAATGGACATGAGGGTGAGCAAGGGCAGTTCCATGCAGCTTTTCTTCATGACGTCCGGGGCGACGAATTACACGGAGCCTGCAAGTTCGGTTGCCCAGACAAAGGCGGATGGGGAATTCCACGAGTATTCGTTCAATGTGGGCAGGAACGAGAACTGGGGAGGGTGCCTTACCGGCATGCGCTTCGACCCGTCATCTGCCGAGGGAGCGCTGCTTGAGATAAGGTCAATAAGGCTTGAATAGAGTTTTTATAGGACGATGTTACGATGAACGATGCACGATGTACGAGGTTTATCGCTGATTCCATGCTGGGCAGGCTTGCCAAATGGCTGCGCGTGCTGGGGTTCGACACCCTTTACAAACCTGACTGTAAAAAAGAGGATATGATCCTGCGCAGCCTGCGGGAAAAGAGGGTGATCCTGACGAGGAATACAAGGCTGTCAAAAAGCGTGGGGCTGCAGGTTGTTTTCCTGGCTGACACAGAGGTAAAAAATCAGATAAACCAGATAATTAATGAACTAAATTTAAAGATTGATAAGTCAAGTATTTTTATACGTTGCACAATTTGTAACGAAATAGCATTGACTGTGCCAAAAGAACAGGTGAAAGATAAGGTTCCGGAATACGTTTATAATACCCAGAAAGAGTTCAGGATATGCCCTGCCTGCAAGCGGATATACTGGGCAGGGACTCATAGCGAGAGTGTGGCAAGAATGCTTGCGGAAATAAATATATGTTAAAGGTTAAAAAGGTTAAAGATGTTAAAAAGGATTAATATAAAAATAATGAGGTAAAGGAAAGGAGAAATAGTATGATGAAAAAGAGCTTGCGTGCGCATTTTATCCCAAACAACCACCTGGACAGGGAATGGACCCTGGATTTCCAGTGGACAAGGGCTTTAACAGTGGATTTCTTTGACGCCCTCATAGATATTTTGAAGAAGATACCGGGTTACATATTCCTTCTAGACTCGCAGACAGTGCCTCTGGAGGACTATTTTGAGATAAGGCCGGAAAAAGAGCCCATTATAAAGAAGTATATAAAGGAAGGCAGGATCGAGATAGGACCCTGGTACACAGCGCTTGACTCGAATACGGTCCAGGGCGAGTCCATCACCAGGAACCTTCTTGTCGGGCACAATGTCGCGAGGAAATACGGCCCTGTGATGAAGGTGGGGTACACCCCGTTCGGCTTCGGCCAGGTCGGCCAGCTTCCCCAGATCTACAAGGGGTTCGGCATCGATTCCTGTTTTTTCTACCGGGGCATAAGCGACGCGGACGCGCCTGACCCCGAGTTCTACTGGGTGTCTCCTGACGGCACTGAGATCTTTTCCTCGCGTTTCGGCACGATGAGGCGGGTGAACTTTTACTTTGAGATCTGGCGGAAATCCTCCTTCACCGAAAACGGAAACGTGAAAGACCGAGAGTCCCACTGGAAGGACGGGCAGATATCGTTCAGGCTGTGCAATGAGGAGAGCCGTTATGACCACGGTTCAGTGCTGCGGCCGCAGCTCAGGCTTGACAAGGAAGCTTTGAAAAAGTGGTTCAGGACGTTCATGGACCAGGAAAAGAAAATATTCCTTACCCCGGAAATACCTATGATGCACGGAATGGATACCCGGGCTCCTGACATCCGCGAGAAGCAGGTTGTCGAGGACATACAGAACTACCTGCACAAAGACGAGGAGTTCTTCTACAGCTCAATGTCAAGATACGCGAAAGACCTTTACAGAGCCGCCAGGGGCATGAAACTGCACAGGGTTTACGGCGAGTGCAGGAGCGGGGATTCGTTCACCAACATAGTTTCCGCGCGCGCAAAGCAGAAACTCGCGGAATCAAAAGCTGAGAACATGCTTATCAGGAACGCGGAACCTTTCTCCGCCATCGCTACCGCCGCGTGCGGCAGGGAATGGCCCAGAAAATACCTTGAGCAGGCCTGGAAGACGCTTCTCATCTGCCACCCGCACGACACAGCCGCGGGATGCGGGATAGACAGGATGGAAGAGGACTTTATGTACCGCGCGAACCAGGTTTATTCCATTTCAAGAATGCTGCGCCAGAGAAGCCTTAAGGCGATACAGGAACGCATAGACACAACCGACGTGAAACCGGAAAATATCGTTATCACGGTTTTCAATCCGTCCCCGTTCGCCAGGACAGAGAATACCACTGCTTTCATCGCGATTCCTAAAGAATTAAACATAAAGGATTTTATTTTAACAGAACCTGTCCCGCGTAGGGGCGGGCTTGCCCGCCCATCGGTACGTGAAAAGCAAGTTTCTTATGCTATATTAAACAAGCAGTTCGCTTCCCGCGTTTACAGGGATGACGAGCAGATCGCGATGATGTGCCTTTCGGACGAATACAAGATCAGCTTCCTCGCGGAAAACATCCCTGCCCTGGGCTATAAGCGTTATGTATTAAAAAAACCTGACTACGCCAAGGCTTCGTCAGGCAGGGGTTTGCCCGCCACTAAAGCTTTGGCGGGCGAGCGTGTGATCGTGTCAGAGAAAGCGAACACGCTCGAGAACGAATTTTTAAAGGTTAAGATAAACCCTGACGGAACCATTGATTTAAGGGATAAGAACCGCGGTAAAACTTATAAGGGTCTCCATTATTTCGAGGACGTCGGCGAGTTCGGCCAGGGATGGGAACACCTGAAAATGTTCAAAGACAGGCTTATCACAAGCAGGGGAGTAAAGGCGGATATTTCGCTTGAGCATAATAAGGGGCTTTACGCGAGCTTCAGGGTTTCCTGGAAGCTCAGGATCCCGGCGAAGAAGATCTATTTTGACGAAAACTATGATAAGGCAAAGCGCAGCGCGGAGACAAAACCCCTCGAGATCGCGTCCACGTACATCCTGCGCTCAGGCGCGAAAAGCCTGGAAGTCGAGACCGAGATAGACAATAAGTCGCAGGATCATAGACTGCGCGTGATCTTCCCCGCGGGTTTAAATGCGAAGGTTTCATCGGCGGAGAGCGCGTATGACGTGATGGACAGGCCTGTGGGGAACGGGAAGGATTATCCTTTCCTGAGATTTGTTGATATTTCTGACAGGAAGAACGGGCTTGCGTTCATTTCCGAGGGAATCAGGGAATTCGAGGCGCTCAAAGGCGCGAACGGCGCTGTGCTGGGGATCACCCTGTTAAGGGCGTTTGAGATCCAGATGTGCACCGTGGGTTTTTACAGGACAGCGGAAAGGTATCCGGAGGAGACGCTGAGCCAGTGCATTGGAAAGATAAGGCACAGATATTTCATCTGCCCGCACAAAGGGACATGGGCTTCGTCAGGAGTGACGGAGGAATCAGAAAGGTTCAACCTTCCGCTTGTCGTTGCGATGTGCGGGGCGGGGAACAAGGGAGACCTGCCCAAAGCCTTCAGCTTTTTTGAGATAAAGGGAAAGAACGTGATGCTTTCAGCCCTGAAGATCGCTGAGCGCAGTAATTCGTCGTTGATCGTGCGCGTTTTCAACCCTGATTCAAAACCGGCGCGCGCGGAGATCAAATTCTTCAAAAAAGTGAGATCCGCCAGGTTTGTAAACATGAACGAAGATGCCTTAGAGGGCCGTAAACCCGCCGCACGCGGCAATTCAGTTTCTTTTATTATCCCGTATAAGAAAATAGTAACCTTAAGCGTCAGTTTATAAGCAACCATTTCCGACCTCGTAGGTTGGAATTGGTTAACTAAGTTTATATAGTTTACAAGGGGTAGCCGCAGGATTTATCCTGCGATGCATTTTTGTTAAAGGTTGTATCTGGTCCGATTTAATCAGTCATTGCGAGGAACAAAGTGACGAAGCAATCTATTTGTGCCTTTGGAAAACCATTGAAAAATAAGCATAGCTTGTTGCTTGAAAAACAAATGTCGTGGGTGTGGCGCAATAAGAAATGGGGGCTGTCCCTATTATTAGTGCTGGGACTGGCAGCAGGTGTACATGCGCACGCGCAGGCAGTAGCTCAGGCGCCGGTCGGGCAGGAGGACATCCGCAGGACGCTTGATTATTTCAGCAACAGGCGGTACAGGGGAGTTTTTCATCTTTTTTACGCGCTTCCCATAAGCCTTGCCGAGATCACCACGAAAACCTCGGTTACCGGCGACTCCGCAATGTTCATTATTGAAATGAAGGGTTTCTACACCCATACAATAGAAAGCTGTTTCAGCGTGCGGACAGGCGATCCTTACTGGCACAGGTGGAGGATATCCAGCATTTTCGGCAAGAAGGACGTGTTCGCGCGTTTCGACAACGAAAACAAGCTGGCTGAATACTCAAGAAAGGAAAGCGGCAAAAAAGACTTCAGCCTGACGCTGCGTTTTGATAAACAGGCATATGACCCGTTATCAGGCCTGGTTTATTATCTTTCCCAGAAGAACAGGACCGGAAAGCTTGAGGAAGGCACGGTCAATATGACCATACTCTGGTACGCGGGCAGGATCTATAATAATGTTGCGATAAGAATAATAAAGGAGAAGGATGAAAAGCGCAGGGTTGAGGTCGCGTCAACCAAGAAGGTCAACGGGTACGCGGTATTCGACGAATCCGGCAGGCCTTTGGGAGGGGAAGGATTCACAGTGCCGGTGGTAGGATGGATCTCGGTTTACGATGTTGAGCTGAAAAAGAAAGTTCCTCAAAAATAATGGTTCTAATTTTTGAAGTTTGAAATCACAAAAATCACTTTAAATCTTGACAAATAGCGATTTCGGGTTATAATACATATATTACTTCTCCTTACTCATCTTCCTAACCCATATTCTTCTTCCCATTCTATATAGTATTTTGTAGGTCCGATGTTGTATCGGACTCCGCATCCCCGATGTTACATCGGGGCATCGGAGGCAAGGCTTCTCAAAGACCCGCCCTTGTCCGCCAATTTTTTAAGGAGGAAATCTTTAAGGTGGGAGGCTTGCGTTTGTTAATTCCCCCTTTGTTAAAGGGGGATTGAGGGGGATTTTGCCTGCTCCGACCGTAGAGTCATTAACTTTGTTCTGACTCGCAGGTCCCTGTGTTAAGTTCCGGTTTTACCGGAACTACAGGGATCGGAGCGAGAAGCCAGAAAGGAGCGCTAAACAGGGCTGAAATTGTAAACGCCCGGGGGATTTTTGTTTTTAAGTAAAAGAATAGAAGAATTAGGCTATTGCTGTCCGAAGATCCTGACACATGCCAATCGGGATACTACTTCGGGCAGAGAGATAGCGGGATTTACGAAACAAACACAAGGCGCTTGGAGTCTAATAATATATAGACTCGGCGCTTTTTTTATTTAAATGATTATTATTGAATTAATAAATCGCAAGAGGACTTTGATGTCAGGTCAAAAATATTATAAAATTGGATACAGGAAACAAATGAAGAATATAAAATCCTTTGGTGCAGTTTTATTAATTTGCCTTGGTTTGATTTTTACGCAAACATCATCTGGTGAAATAGTTCAGCAGTATTTGTTAACCTTACTTTATGAACCAACAACAATTTATAATAATGAAACCTGTACAATAACAGCTTATCCTATGCGACTCGAAGGTAGTTACCCAAATCAACATTATGTCCCGATGACAGGTGCGCATATTCATTTACAATGTGTTTCTGAAAATGGTATTTTCCCTGCTTCTTCTTCAAGCACATTAGACATAATAGCAGATGATAAAGGAGTAGCAAGAGCCTCAGTGGTAGGGACAAAAACAGGTAAAATTAGCATTTACGCAACATTGGATGGTACGCATACAATAAATTTCATACAAATTATTTGTTATAATAGCCCAACCAGTGCCTTAGGCATACCTTGCAGGGGAACTCAAAGGATGGTAAGAAATGTTAACACTCTAAATGGAAATTTGTGTTTTTCAGTTAAAGATTTTGAAATATCCGGCAGAGGGCCAAAGATAGAGTTTGTCCGGACATATAATAGTCAGTCTAATGTTGAAGGATTGCTTGGCAAGGGTTGGACATGTAATTATGATATGAAAATTCTTAATCTTGGTCCAACGACATATCCTGCTCCGCCGCAAGGTCCTGGAGAAACAATCTATCTAAGAGATCAATATGGCGCAGTCCAGTCTTTTCAAAGAAAAGGTTCCATTTATGTATCTCCTAAGGGTGTGTACCAAGAGCTTTTTCTGGATAGTAGCAATGACACCTGGATTTTAAGAGATAAATACGGAACAAAGTTTTATTTTAACAACAACAATGTTCCAGGTCTTAAATTCCGAGAAGGATGTCTTTTAAGAATAGAAGACAAAAATAGCAATAAAATAGATTTTCATTGGGGTGTTTTTAGTACTCCAGAGAGACCTTATTTTCCAGTTCTCGATACGATAAGCAACGATGTGGGACAAACTATTCATTTTTCATATAAAACATATCAATTAGCTTATCAAAGTGGATTAGAATTGATATATTACTTGTTTCCTGTAATACAGCGCATTTATTTCGGTAATCGAAGTTATTTTTATGATTACATAGTAAAGGATCAGGATCCTCGGTATGCTTGGCCTTATCTCAATATGGCAAAGGTTCAGGAAAATGTACCGGGAGGGATAAAAATATTTTACGAGACTGAATATAGGTATGAACAAGATGCACATTACGATTTAACTTATTTATATAGACTGAGCTATGCAGATGACCCGCGCCGTGGTCCAGGGGATTCAAAGCTTTACTACCAATACGACGAGTTTGGAAGAATGATTCAAATCGAAAATGCTATACACCAGCCCTTGGTAACATTTGTATATAATTTAATTACAAATTATCCCCATACAGTAATAACTGAATATATGTCTCCCTCCCAAGCCTATGGAGTCGAAGATTATTATGATTTAAGAGGTTATAATTTTGCCATTTTGAAGGATGGTTATAACGGTTATACATCAAATGGAACGTGGGATGATACCCTTAATCTTTTATCCAAAAAAGATTTTAATAATATTTATACCCAATATAGCTATGATGAAACCGGGAATATAAAATACGAAAAGCGTATGGAATACTATCCAAGCGGTGGTCCCGTTAAAGAAACAAGAAGAGAATTTAAAGGTCCCTGCAATGGCATTACAAAATTAGTAAATCCAAAAGGAAATATAACAACATGGGATTATGATAACAACGGAAATCTCCGTTTTACACATGAGCCTTTGGGAAAAAACACACAATATAATTATTTTATTAATGGCGACTTGAAGGAAATAATCGATGCAAATAATAATAAAGCCCAATATGATTACGACAATAATGGTAATCTAAATAAAATTACTATAATAAATCCTCAAGGATTTAATATAGTAACCGAATATTTAAATGATTCTTTCGGGAAACGAATTCAAAAGACTGATCCACTCGGCAGAGTAACAACACAGACATGGAATGCAGTAGATAAAGTCACCAATATTACTTTCTATGATGGAACACAAATTAATCGCACATATGATATAAGAGGACGTTTAACACAAGAAGTTGATTCATCCGGACATATAACCGATTATACACACGATGATAATACCGACAGAATGAAAAGTATGACAAGATATACAGATTATTACGAAAATGGTTCGCCTATTATTAGCAGTGCGATAATAACGACCTATGATTATGACCTTAAGGGAAATTTGACCTGCATCAATAAATATAAGGGAACGACTACCTCGGTGCCTTTACAAACCATACAATATCAATATGACTGGCTCAGCAGGGTAGTAGCAAAAACTGAGCCTGACCAGCAACAGGGCACAACCAAAACAACAGTATATACTTATTCCTTGGCTCATAATTCACCTGCAACGATAATTAATAAGAATGGAGACGGCGTATTAAATAAGTATGACTACTTTGGTAGATTAATTACTTCCCAGAATATAAAAGGCGATGGTTCTGAGATAGAGAGATTTGAATATGATGCAAACGACAATATGGTATCCGCGGAAGGTCCTTACGGAAAAACGTCTTATACTTATGATGACCTTGACCGATTGGCCAATGCCACATATCAATATAAAAACTGTCCGCAGGTGTTTATCGGATATGCTTATGACCTTACCGGCAACCGTATAAGTATGGGTAAATACATAGGCAGTTTTCAGCAGCAATCAGGCATTAGCTATTCCTATGACTTCGCCAATCGTCTGAAAACAGCAACGCATTCAATGTTTGGTTCTGTCAGCTACACGTATGATGATGTAGGTAACCGCAGAACTATGACATATCCAAACGGATTAGCCCAGATTACATATGATTACAATTCAAAAAACAGAATTACAAATACAACATATAAAGACAAAAACGGTGCTGCGATATCTTCGGTTAACTACGACTATTACAACAACGGCGATCGAAAAAAGATGACTAATGAGTTCGGTATTACAACTTATGAATATGATGGGCTTGACCAGATAACGAAGGTAACTACTCCCAGGTGGGAAACACAAGAATATACTTACGATGACCTTGGTAACAGACGTAATTTGAGAACCAATGAGCAAGGGGATATAAAGAGCGTATCCTACACATACGACCCGGCAAATGAACTAAGGACAATAGCCACAGAAGGTGTCCCCGGTTATATTTCACTTGATTATGATGCAAATGGCAATTGTGTAAAAAAAGGAAATATAAATTATGAGTGGGATTATTTAGATAGATTGGTTATAATCAATAACTTATCGCTGAATTCGGTTATCGAATTTACTTATGATCAACAAAATAGACGCATAAAGAAAAAAGATTCTGAAGAAGAAAGATATTATTTCTATGACGGTCCTGAACCAATATTTGAACTCAATGGAAGTGGAAATGTTATAACAGAAAGATTTAAAATTGGCAACGAGCTTATATCCAGTGTTAGAGATCAAGTATCAAACGTCAAGCAAGTGATTTACAATCTCAACGATAATTTCGGCTCAACAATATTTGTCCTTGATTCGTCAGGCAACCTACTTGCAAATTATTATTATGAGCCATTTGGAAAGTGCTGGAATGCAAAAGGAGATGTGAGAAATGATATAAGGTTTATAGGGAAAGAATATGAAGAGGATATAGGGCTATATTATTTTGTAATGAGGTGGTATGACCCAGATATAGGAAGGTTTGTATCTCCTGATCCACGTTCGTCTTTACTTAATTATATATATTGTGAAAATAATCCTTTAAAATTTATTGATTATTTTGGGCTACAACAAACAAATATAGGTAGTCCTCCAGTCGGATCAGAAGGTACACCTATCGGATATAACCCGGCACCTTCTAAGAAAGATACCCCAAACGATCAAGGTTATAATTGGTATATGAATCATATGGCAGAACAGCAGGGTATAAAACCGCCACCAAAGTATGGAGAAGGTATTGAAAGTAAAGATACAGTTCAAGGAGAAGCTATTCTTACTGAAAAAGTTAGTTCAATTGAAGGTACTGTTGAAGTTTCTTTGAAAACTAGTCCTGATGCAACTACAAAAACAGATAATGGTAGTAGCAATAAAAAAGACGATACTGGAAAAGGTAATAAGGGAGAATCGGGGGCTAAAGATGGAGAAAAAAAGAGTTGGTGGGAAATTATTCTCAATACTCTTTTTGGTATTTAGTAAAAACAGTAAAATATATTTTAAAACTTTTTTCTATATATCTATATTATTAATTATGACTTCTTTTTCAGTTTCTCAAATCTCTCAAATAGAAAATTTACGTGTTTTAATGGAAAAAGGAGACAAATCTTTTACTCAAAAAGATTGGGGGTCAGCTGTTAGATATTATACACATTCTCTAGAAATTTGGGTAGAAAAGGATGGTTTAGACAAAAAAATAGATTTATACTATTGTAGAGGAAAAGCATATCTATACAAATTAGATTATGTAAAGGCAATCGATGATTTTAGTATTGTTCTAAAACTCAATCCAAAAATTACTGAAATTTATCATAGGCGTGGAGATGCATATAAAGGAATAAAGAAATATGATCTGGCAATTAAAGACTATAATAAGGTAATAAAATTGGAGCCGAAATATAGTGAAATCTTCTGGGTATATTATGGACGTGGAATAAGTTATGCACATACAAACAACTATCCATTAGCATTTGAAGATTTTAATAAAACAATCCAATTTGCTCCAACCTTTGCTTCTGTATATAGATTTCGTGGGTTATATTATAAAGATATAAATGAATATGAAAAAGCTATGAAGGATTTTAACAAAGCAATAGAATTAGAAATAAAAGACAGCGAAATTTTCAATGACCGAGGATCCTTATTTTACTTAACAAAAGAATATAAAAATGCTATTAAAGATTTTAGTAAATTCATACAATTATCACCCAGGAACTGGGAAGGATATATAAATCGAGGTACTGTTTATTCAGAAATAGGAAATTACAATAAAGCGATCATCGATTTTAGTAAAGCTATTGAATTAGATCCACATCAATCAATAAGTTTTTTTAAACGTTCGCGTATCTTGTACCATGAAGGTAGGCACGATGAAGCGCTTGAAGATATCGGCAAAGCTATTAATTTAAAATCTGATGGAGCAGATTATTATCAGCTTCGTTCAGATATCTATTTTTGGGGAAAAGGGGATTATGCAAAATCAACCGAAAATCTTGAATTAGCAATCAACACATTATCTAAATTACCAGCAACCGAAGATAAAAGAAAGTTTTTAAACCAAAGATTAATTTATCGATTCTACTATGCTGGAGAATATGATAAAGCTTTATTTAAAATAAAGAGGATTGGTTTAAATGATGATTTAATAATATTAAGAGATCACGTTTTGGTTGACAAGGGTGAATACAAAAAAGTTATTGATGATATGGAAGCACTGATAAGGAAGAAATGTTTTAACCCGCCCATTTATTTTAATATGACAAAAGCATATTATGAGTTAAATGATTTGGAGAAAGCTGAATTTAATGCTAAAAAATCAATAGAATCAAATCCATCCGATTCCATTGCCCTTGTGACAGCTTATGATTATTTGTTAAGAATATATAAGGAGACGAAGAAAAGCGATGAATATAAAAAGATTTTTGAATTATCAACAAAACTTGTTTCAAAAGAAATAAAGGAAGATACCGCAAAGAAATGGTATTGGCAAAAGCAGTTGGTAGATTTATTGTCAACACAGGATATTATTACAGACAAATTGATTGATATTGCCCAGGATGTAGTTAAACACAGACCCGCTTGGGATTCATTTTTAACGCTTGGATATATTTATTTGAAAATAGGAAATTATAATAAGGCAGTTCAATCATTTGAAAAATCATTAGGATTAAATCCAAATAACGCGTGGACATGGTATTATCTTGGTTTTGCACGAAAAGGAAGGAATCAGATAAGTGCGGCAAAATACGCCTGGGAGCAAGGATTAAAAATCAATCCGAATCATAGATTCATTAAGGAAGAATTAAAGAAGATAAAGTGAGTTACCCGAATTTATCTATGACCATTCAGGAAAACGCATAAGGAAGGTAAGTGCAGAAGGAACGAGATACTATTTCTACGACAGTCTTGAACCAATCTTTGAGTTGGATGGCAGCGGGAATGTAATAACCGAACAATTCAGTATCGGCGGCGAACTTATAGCAAAAAGTGTCCAGTATCCAGTATCCAGTGTCCAGCAAAAAACATATCACCTAAACGATAACCTCGGTTCTACAATATTCGTTCTTGACTCTGCCGGCAACCTGCTTGCCAACCACTACCATGATCCATTCGGTAAAGCGTGGAACGTGAAGGGGGACATAGGCAACGACGTCAGGTTCACAGGCAAGGAATATGAAGAAGACATAGGGTTATATTATTTCGCTATGAGATGGTATGATCCGGAGGTGGGAAGGTTTGTAACACAAGATCCCCTTGAGCCTCTAGTGCATTGTAACATTAATTCCTGATACTCTGGTAATGTCTGTCAAGTTTATTACGAGCCTTGTTCTTTGTAAACTGCCAGGAGACAGTTGCCTTCTTGCGATTGCGCTGACCAGCCCAGGCATAT
>Ga0210051_1001055_pt1 | contig 27627 bp, 32 predicted proteins | sample CryGey092014_all_FD_185464 | JGI IMG/M metagenome (GOLD analysis project Ga0210051, IMG submission 185464) | Groundwater microbial communities from aquifer - Crystal Geyser CG23_combo_of_CG06-09_8/20/14_all (SPAdes) (version 2) | ecosystem: Environmental > Aquatic > Deep subsurface > Groundwater...
TCTTATAATCTTTGCCATCGGAATGATTGCTCTAAACACTTATAGTCTTAAATATACACAGAACCTTGCTAAGAAAAAGGGTGTAGAAATTCGCAAAGTTAAGTTTCCAGTATATGCAGTTATCACCCTTATTTTAATTACAATTGCTCTTGCGATAGTTTGGCATCTAATATTCAAATAGAACTTATTCCTAAGGTGGAAGCTGTTTTATGTGAGAATAAACTCTTTAAAAATTCATTTTGGAGCTCCAAGAGAGCCTAATTTTTATAAATTTATTTTGAGTAGAGGTTCACCTAAGTCTTCAATGTTTTTTTATTTCCGAGTGTATAAGTTCCGATATATATAAGGTTACTGCCTATACAAATTTGTGTTGCTTTACTCTAAATTTTTCATAGAATCGCAAAAACGGTGACTTACTCTTCTCTTACTCCCCTGTAATCCGAGATCCTTTTCATCGGATTTACCGTGAAAGCGGTTCCAAAAGAATAAAAGCCCTCGTTGACTTTGCAATGATCCAACTTCCAAAAGACGACTACGAAATCCTCTACGAGTTATATTTCAAAAATACTTCAATTCATCAACTATCCAAAAACCTCGGCATCTCCCACCCAGCGGTAAGGTGGCGAAGGGACAGAGCATTAAAGAGAGTAAAAGAAATCATTAAAAAGCAAATGAGAAATTGACAAGTTTATTAAATAGTACTAAACTTTTGCAAATGAGAAAAAATCACTCAATTTAGGTAAAATAGTACGAAAGGAGTAAATCTGCTGAAAAAGAGTGCAGATTGCAAAGGAGTAATTCTGATGAAAAAGAGTACAGAATACAAAGGAGTTAAAGATGAACAAATTTCTTGAAGGTAATCGTGTGTACTTACGGCCCGTTGAGAAAGATGATTTGAAAGCTATTTCTGAATGGTGTAATGATGAGGAGATCCGATCCATTATAGGTGAGGTTTATCCAATGACGGAAAAGGGATTTGAGGAATTTTATGAAAAGACGCAGAAAACAGAGGATAGAATCTGGTTCGTTATTGTAGACAAAGAAAAGGATGAAGTTTTGGGAGAGACAGGATTTTTAAGAATATTCAATCCATGGAGAACAGCCGACTTTTCGATAATCATAGGAAAAAAGGAATACTGGGGAAAAGGAATAGGAAAAGAAGTTGCAAATTTGATGCTGGAATATGGTTTTAACAATTTAAACTTCCACAGATTAGCAATAGGGGTAGTCGGTTTTAATGAAAGAGCCTTGAAGTTCTGGGAAAGTATCGGATTTAAAAAAGAGGGGGTAGAGAGAGAAGGATATTTCCATAATGGAAAATACTCCGACTTTATAATGATGAGCCTGTTAGAGGATGAATACAGGAAATAATATAATACCTAATCTGAGTGTATCTCCAACTTTATTCTTGATAAACATTTTCATCTGGCAATAATCGTATGAGAAGAGTAACGATTACAAAAGATTAAATCGTATAAGAAGGAGTGCGGATTACAAAGGAGTGAATGCTTTGAATAAAGGGAATAAAGGGATTTATATACAAAGTGCTTTGTACATCCTCCTAGTTTTGGAATATACGCAAACTTGCTTTAGGTATGAATATAAGTTAGATAAAATGTTAGGTGGTTATGATAGGAGTTATCTACGATGTGGGAAGTTATAGATACGTTCGACGATTTTTTGAGCTATTGGGGTGTTGCTTGCTCAAAAACTCTAACACAACAAATTGAGCTGTGGCAGACTTCCTATATGATAAGATATCCTGAATTACTGGAAAAGCAAGTGCAGGATTATAAAAATTATGGTCTGGATTGGCGAGGAATTGCTAAGGATAAGGTTTTTCCCAAGATGCCAGACTATCTTCAGTTAATGCAAGAAGCCAGGGAGAGTCTATTCAAGGTATGTGGTGCTGTCTACGAACGAGCCTCTCAGGTATTAAGGCTTGATTTCGATGTTACTTTTGTCATCTACGTTGGCATTGGGTGTGGAGCAGGCTGGGCAACGCAGTACAATAATGGTCCCGCTTGTCTCTTTGGGTTAGAAAAAATTGCAGAGTTAAAATGGCAGCGAAAAGAGAGTCTACGAGGATTGACGGCTCATGAACTTGGTCATCTGGTTCACATGGGGTGGCGGAATGAGTGGGATAGTTTTACTAAGAATCAACGAAATCCCCTGTTTCTGCTCTACAGCGAGGGTTTTGCTGGAAGGTGTGAGCACTTAATCTTAGAAGTTAAAACATGGCGTGAAGCGCAGGATGAGAACTGGCTATTATGGGGCAGACAACACAAGGCATGGATAGCAGGTGAATATCTACGCCGAGTTTACAATGGCTTACCTGTTAACGATTTCTTTGGGGATTGGCTCAATGTCCAGGGGAAAAGTCAAATAGGTTATTTTCTTGGATACGAATTCGTCCGTTGGTTAGAGAAAGAACACAGTATAAGGGAAATCGCTACTTTATCTTTTGAGAATGTTAAAGAGCAAGCGCTATCATACTTGCGTAGTATTGCATCGGCTTCGGCTTAACATAGAATTTATGGAACACTTCATTTGTCCAAATGCTCTGCAATTTGTAAAGCCCAAAACTGTAAACCTGCTTATGAGTAGTGCAGGTTTACTCCTTTGTAACCTTTGCTCTTTTCAAAAGATTCCAGAGGATTAAGGCGAATTTGAATAAAGAGGACATCAAAAATGATAGAAAGTTATTTATGGTTTAACGAGGAGAACATAAAAGTAGGATTTACCGAGAAAGACAGAAAATTTGTTAAAGAGACATCTATTGCATTAAAAGGAGCAATCAAATTCTTCTCGAAATATTTTCTTTTGGAGAAGAGTTTTCCGGTTGTTATAGCAATATTAGCACCAAATAGGAAGGAGTACGATCGTCTTGTTAAAGAATTGCTCAGAGTCGGTATAGAAACGCCTTCAAACCCAGGCAGGATAGCCCAGCCCCAGCGCACAGATTTGGTTCTTCTTGCTCCTTCCGCATATTCGAAAGATTCAATCTATGAATATTCTCCCGAGGAATACAAAAGGCTTATCTTCCATGAAGTAGTTCATATGTTTGAAGAATACCTTTCACCAAATATAGAAGCATCGCCCAGATGGTGGGGCGAAGGGCTTGCGGTTTATCTTTCAGAACAGTGGAAACATGAAGATGATGTGAGAACACCTGCTTTAGAAGGAATTAGAAATAACAACATCCCTAAGATTGAGGAGATTCAAAAGGATGTAGAACTTTGCTATCAATATGGCTGGACTGTGGTAAAATATATTGAAAGCACTTACGGGAGAAAGATGATACTTAATATTGTTAAAAACTGTGCTGACGGTGATGTGTTTAAAATAATTGGAGAAACTGTAGGGAATTTTGAAAGGAGATGGAAAGAGTATCTACTGAATGAAGAAGAAATTTAATGAGGAGGTCTTAAGATGAAAAAGAAATTTGAGAAAGTATACCAATTTAAGATTTCACTGAAGGGAGCAGAACCACCAATCTGGCGCCGTATACAGGTGCCTGGAACGTACACTTTTTGGGACCTGCATGTTGCCATTCAAAATGCCATGGGCTGGATGAATTATCATCTCCACGAATTTGATATAAAAGACCCACATAAAGAACCCCCAAATAGCAGAACAAATGTAAAAATAGGTCTTCCTAATGAGGATTATCCTGAAGATTTTATCCCCGATTGGGAACTAAACATTTCCGATTTCTTTAAAGATGAGAATCCAGTAGTATATTATATCTACGACTTTGGTGACGGCTGGGTACACATAATAGAGTTGGAAGCAATACTTGAAAGTGTTGAAGGTATAAATTATCCGAGATGTATAGATGGAAAAAGAGCGTGTCCTCCAGAAGACTGCGGGGGCATAGGGGGATATGCAGATTTTCTAAGGGCTATTTTAAACCCCGAACACAAGCAACACAAAGAGATGATGGAATGGATTGGGAGAAAGTTCGACCCTGAGTATTTTGATGTGAAAGATGTTAAATTTGAAGACCCTGGTAAACTTCTGAGGAATTTGCATAGATAAAGGATACCTTGCAATAGGAGATAAATAGCACCTGCAAAATTGTATAGGATGGTAAAATTAAAAAGTAGGAGGACTTCTGAGGTGTCAATTTGCAAAGTACATTTTAAAGCCAGGTGATTAAATTATGAGTGGAAGAAAGGTAAAAAGAGTTCATTATCAATTGGACTCAAAAGGGATTAAAGCATTACCTTTTGATGAAATAAAAGCTATTTTACGCGGTGCAGATGATCTTATTATGCGTGGTGGTCGAAATTTGCTTGCGAAGATATTGAAAGGTTCAAAAGAGCATAGGCTTCTTGAATTACAGTTGGACAAAAGTCCTGTTTATGGTTACTTCAACAAGCTGCCAATAGACGATATTTTAGCTAAAATAGATTGGTTAATTGAGAATTATTATTTAGAAATTAGGTATGATTACCGATTACCTTTGTTGGTGTTTACTGAAAAAGGTTGGGAGATTGAAAAGAATACCTATGCTGATGAGCTATTGGGAAAGCTTAAAGGCATGCTGTGTGCTGAAAACTATACCTTTTTGATAGAGTTAAAAGATAGAAACAGAGGGATGATTTTGTTGCTTCTGAATAAAATACAGGCTACAGGAGATAAACGTTTTATTCCATTATTGGAGGCCTGGGCAGAAATTGATTATAAAAAAGTAAGAAAGGCAATAAGAGATGTGATTACCGTTCTGTCGAAAGAAGTTTCTTCTAATTCTACGTTATCTGACAGTGGATAAAAGGGAAATCAAAAATTTCCCTAAGTTGCCGAAGGCAACTTCTTTTATCCGTAATGTATTATGCGAAATGGGGGTCTCTATTAACGTGATAATAAATATTGTGAGGTGGTAATATTATAAGGTATACTGATGAAGTTGATAAAATAAAACCAGAAAATTTAAAGGGATTTTTTGTAGGATGGCCAAATCTTCCTTCCCCAGAAAGACATCTGGAAATATTAAAAAATAGTGAATATGTTATGCTTGCCATAGACGAAGACACTGGTAATGTTGTAGGTTTTATAAATGCTTTATCTGATGAAATATTATATGCTTATATTCCGTTACTTGAGGTTCTACCAGAATATCAAGGTAAAGGTATAGGGACAAAACTTGTTAATTTGATGCTTGAAAAGTTAAAAAACTATTATGCTATCGATATATGTTGCGATGAAGAATTAGAGCCTTTCTATAAAAGATTTGGCTTCCAAAGAGTTGCTGGTATGATAAAAAGAGACCATGAGAAACAAAACGGTAGAGCCACACACTCTGCATAACAGCATACTAAATTTTTTATCTATGAGACTTTTATTTGAAATTGCTTCAAGCTCTGGGGGTTAGAATGGAAGAGAAAAATATAAAAGCATTCCTTAATCCAAATCCTGTACTTCATGGGGAAACTTTGATAGACCCATGGGGAAGAAAATACGAAATGGAAAATGAACCCTTTTTAGAAATTGAATTGTTTAATTTTCCCAGGGGTGAATATGATATTCAATTGCTTACTCCTTTTGTGTTAGATAAAAAAGTAGAAGTTACATCGACTTGCTTTTCAGTGTATTTTCTTGACAAAAAGTTCGAAGATCCGTCAATATCAGAGGTGAAGGTAAGGGTTAAAGGTAAAGAAGTGATAAAGGAATGCACTTTACCTATTAGAATTCACAAGGTAAGAGGTAAAATTCGAAATTTCGATGTAAAACCTGTATCCGGTTATGTGTGGTTAGCACGAGAGGATTTTGTTGAGTATGAAATTATTGTAAAATCTGATAAAGAAGGTAATTTCAGTCTTTATTGCCCAGAAGGTAGGAGACTAAAGATTTTTGTCGCTGACCCAACCTATGGAAGGACAACGCTTGAAACCTGGATTATGGGAGACGAGCTAAAGGGAGATTTAGATATAAATCCACATATTGGTGGCAATCTTGAATTGTACGAACTTAGAGCCTGGTTTTTTTGGAACGTATGGAATGTGTTTTTTATTCCAGCAATAGTCAGTACTGAAATTCCGCCCAAGTTAAAAAAGGAAGATATAAGGATTTGGATTAACGACAAAAAAGTGGAAATAAAAAAGTTTACTTCTCATAAGGTATATTTTAAAGGCGAGAAAAAAGGTGAATATTATCCTGCTTATATAATGAGTGGGTTAACAAATAAACCATTAAAAGAAGTATGTTCACCTATTGTAGTAAGGGTAGAGATTATTTTGCCTGAGAAGGGAGAAGGACAAGCATGGTATATTTATTATCATTATTAATTTGTTTTGTAGCTTTCACTATTAGTGTATTTGTGCTTCGTGCCTTCGGCACTGTGCCTGTTCGAGAATGTTTTAGGCGAATGCCACAAAAGAGCCACCATCCATGGCTCTATATAATTTATTGAAGTTATATTTATGAGTAACATTATTTTGTATAGTGATCAAATTTATGCCGAAAATGAAAAAATCCATAAACGTATGTTTTCAATAGTTGGAAAGAGAAATCCAAAAATTATTTATATTCCTTCTTGCGGAGATAAAGATAGGAAATACTATAACAATCAGAAATTATTTTACAAGTCTTTAGGCGTAGATCAGCTCATCTTCTTTGATATTGATGATGAATATGATCAGAGTAAAATAAATGAGATTGAAAAAGCCGATATTATTCATTTGTCAGCAGGAGACCCAGTTCATTTTTTGATGAATATTAAAAGACGCCAATTTGCAAACACTTTAAGAGAATTTCTACAGAACGGAGGCACAATAGTTGGCGTAAGCGGAGGTGCTGTTTTATTAGGGAAAAGCATTGCCTTATTTAAAATTTATACGGATGAATTGATTAAAACTTTAGAAAATATACAGGAATATTTTTCTCTTGGATTTACCCAGTTTGAATTTTTACCTCATTTCAATCGATGGAGTGCTGAATTTAAAAATGATGTTCTTGAATACACAAAAAAGGTTAATACAACAGTACTTGCATGCAATGATGGTAATGGTATTATAGTAAGTGATGATAAGACCGAGTATATTGGTAATATTATTATAATTAAAAATGGTTCTATATTTAATATTTAAGAGAAGGAGGAAGTGCTTGAATATTAGCGAGGTGATTCCCCATGAAATACGATCCTGATAAAGTCAAAAAAAGATATGACGAGATTGCTGATGAAGAAGATAGGTAAGAAAAGAAACCTTCTTTGAGAACTGAAATTCCAAGGGAGTTTATCAAGAAATATATTAAAAAAACCGATGTTGTTTTAGATGCTGGCGGTGGAACAGGTATCAATGCCATTATGATGGCAAAAAGATGCAAGCATGTTACTCTTATAGATATTTCTACTGAAATTGTTAACCATGCCATTAAAAATGTAAAAAATGCTAAACTATCTAATAAAATTGATATTCTTGAGAGAGACATCTCTGATTTAAAACAATTTAAAGATAGACAATTCAGTTTTGTGGTATGTGTTGGAGATGCAATTTCTTACGTTCTTGAAAATAGATTCAAAGCCATGGAAGAACTTGTAAGAATTGCTAAGAAAAATTCAATTTTAGTTATTGGCTGCGATTCTAAATATGGTTCTATGAGGCAATATCTTAAGGATGGTGATTTGGAAGAAGCAATACGTATCAATAAAACTCATGAAACTTATTGTGGCATGGGTCCGAGAACTCATGTTTATGATATAGATGAAATGAAGCAACTTTTAGAGGAAAATGGTTGTGAAGTTTTAGAAATTGCATCAACACCAACAATAATAGATACTGTTGACAAAGAACAATTTTATGAACCTAAAAAATGGGCAAAACTGAAAAAATTAGGGATTAAAATTTGTACAAAACCTGAATTGTTGGGAATTGGGAATCACCTCTTATTTATCGCTAAAAAGAAATAAGCAAACCGTTATGAAATCCGGAGGTGTCTGTTTTCAAAAAAATAATTACATAGTAAAGAGTCAAATGTATTATTCTGCGGAAAGGAGTGCAGAATACAAAGGAAGAAAAATGGTAGAACCCTCCCATTCATTGTGAGATACAGAAGAAAGCATTAGAGAGGCCGAAAGAAGTCATTTTAAAACAAGTGAAAAAATAACAAGATAATCCACCGAGAAAGAGCGTAGATTACAAAGAAGTAAATTCACTGAAAGGAACGTGAAATATAAAAGAGTAAAGTTTTGAAATATTTATCAAGAGAATGTACGGAGATCTCTGAAAAAGTATGGAAATATTCGTAGGAAAGGAGTAACGAATACAAAGAAGTAAGAATAAAACATCATGCTGAAACAAGTTCAGCATCCAATAAAATCAACAAGTCGGAAGACCCTGAAATACCCTGACCCTGAAATAAATTCAGGGTGACATTACTTGATTCAGGGCAAGGTGACAAAATATGGCTTTACGAGACCTCTTATTATTCCCTTAATAAAGATTTAATAAAAAAAACCCTCCTTTGATGAAAATTTTAATTATAATAAAAGCAATTCCCAGGATAATTCCAGCAATTGCTAATCCCTTTCCTTTGATATCTCTTTCCTGAGAAATTTCTGTTAAACCTAAAATTCCAAAAATTATAGCAAGCAACCCTTTTTCTATTGCAAATAGTTGGATAAATCAAAAAATTCCAAGCATTAAACTGGCTAATGCCCATTTTGATTTTTTCATTTTACTTCGCCTCCTATATCTTTTTAAAGGTGTAGTATATTTTGTATTTTTTGTCAAGTTTGCAAGTAACACGTTCAGCTCCTTGAATTTGGCTTGAAAAGTGGTAAACTATAGGCAGGGAGGCTAATTATGCATAAAAAAATATTAAGTTTAGTTGCAGTAATTTTAATTGGTTTAATCCTTGTTGGTTGCGGAGGCAAGGGCTATACTGAAGATGATGTTAAGAGTTTTGCTCATCCTTTGACTGAAAAGGTTCTTCTGGGGCTTAACAATGAAGACTACTCTATGTTTGCTTCTGATTTTAACGAAGACATGCAGACGGGAATTCCAGAAGAGCAGTTCTCAAGTCTTCTCAGCCAGATCAAAGGAAAAGTCGGTGATTATGTACCAGATTCTAAGAAGTTTGTCTCTGCAACTCAAAAAGGAAGCTATATTACTGTTGTTTATGACGCGAAATTTACTCAGGAAGACTCTGTTAAAATCACAATTTCCTTCGAACAGATAGAAGGTACCTATAAAATATCAGGATTGTATTTTAATTCACCAAAGCTGCAAGGGAAGTAGGAATTGAAGGGAATTTTTACAAGAAGAAATCTTGCGGTTTTTGTGCTGGGTATTTTTAGCTTTGCCTCAGTAATTTATGTACAGATACCCATACAGAGCGTGATTATTAATAACCCTACCCTTAAGCTTACACTTTCCACCCGGGCTCTCATTTTAATTCTCGCCATGGTTGCAGGATTTGTCCAGGAAATATTCAAGGCTCTGCCTCCGTTCCTTGGAGAAGAAAGAGTCCTTGGAGGTATTATAAGCGGGCTTGCCTTCGGTATTACGGAGGCGAGCTTTTTGCTTTTACCCGCCATTTGGCAATATGGGATAGGAGCGCTTCCAGCCATTTCCTATGTGGAAAGGTTAATTGCAATTGTTTTCCACATTGCAACCACAGGGCTCATAATGTACGGTTCAAAGAAAAAAAGATTCCTTATATCCTACATTGTAATTTCCTTGATTCATGGTTTTGTGGATACCCTTGCAGGACTTACTCAGTCAAATATGTTCAGTGTGATGGGGGTTGAACTTGCCGCAGGGTTAGTTTCCGTTATCCTTTTGGGACTTTTTGTGTATTTAATAAAAAAGGATAAGACACAAGTACAACTTTCCTAAATTCACTGGCAAACAAAAGAAAAACTTTTAGGAGGCTTGGCATGGGAATTGAAAACGGTGAAGACAAAAATTATGCAGGTAAAGCCGAAATAAGAGGGAGATATCTTTTAGAAGACTGAATCCGGAGTTTGTAAAAAATGAAAAATTTTTTGTTTGAAGAAAGAGAATAAAATGGATAAAAGCAATTGTGAAGTGTTTTATGCGGACGTTAAACCGATTACTTATGTGAGCCTCATATGTATGCTGATAATTCTTATTGTTGCGCCCGTAGGAATTTTAAATTCACTCAATGGTGAGCCAATTGCTCCTGGCTTAATACTTATTCTTGCTCCACTTTTTATAGTATTCTTATCATTAGCGACCCTTATTATTATTGCTATCTTTGCAATTCCACGTATGCGGTATGAATTGCACGAAGCAGAACTTCTCATTGTTTTAGGGCCGCGGAAAGAGCGAATTCCATACAACCATATAGTTGATATTTTAGCAAAAGACCTTTCATTTAATGTGCTTTCAAGTTTTCGAATGCCTGGAGTTGCTCTCTTTGACGTTATGTATTCAGATGAGGGAATTGTAAGGATGTATTCTACACATGCACTTAAGGATGTAGTCTTAATTAAAACTCTCAAGAAGAAGTATGGTATATCTCCAAAAGATAAGGAAGGCTTCATAAGTTCGTTAGGAAAGCATCTCAGCATTGAAATTGAAAATGTTTCGAGGCAAGCAGAAATAAGTACAGCGGAAAGAAAAAGTGCGAAAAATATTGCTGAATCTCTTGTTTGGTCAATCGTAATTGCATCGTTTATTATTTGTATTGTGTTTTATCCTCGTTTGCCGCAAATTATTGCAATACACTGGGACATTCAATTTAATCCAAATGGCTATGCGGGAAAATTCTGGGGACTTTTTGGTCCTCAACTCATATTCTCGAGTATTGCTCTAATCCCGTTATTTTCAAAAGGAAAAGACAGAGAATATACATATGAAGTATTACTTCCAGTTGTTGCAATTCTACCAATTATGCAAATTTATTTAATCCTTAAAAACTTAGGCTTTGCAGTAAACGATAAACTAATATTTGCAGCTTGCATGATATTAGCCTTATTAACTGTTTTGCTTGCTTTCTTAAAAGTGCCAAAGATGAAAAAATAAAAAAGGAGGAAATCAATGAAGAAAGAGAAAATTTTAATTGGTATTATCTGGGCACTTCTGGCTGCGATATTCATTATGAGTATCGCTTTTTATCCGCGCCTTCCAGAAAAGGTTCCGTCTCACTGGAACTTACAGGGAGAAGTTGATGACTACATGTCTAAGTTTGGAGGAACATTCACTCTTCCTTTTATAATGCTTGGGGTTGTTGTACTTTTCCTCTTAATTCCAAAAATTGACCCTTTGAAAGAAAACATTAAAAAGTTTAAGGGATATTACTATGAATTTGTGGTGGCATTTTTAATATTTATGCTGTTTATGCAAGTTCATACGCTTCTTTGGAGTATCGGGACAAAACTAAACATCAACGTTTTTATACCGATTATAACAGGTGCATTGTTCTACTTTGTTGGAATTTTGCTTGAAAAAGCAAAAAGAAACTGGTTTATAGGAATACGTACTCCATGGACTCTTAGCTCAGATGCTGTTTGGGATAAAACCCATAGAATAGGCGCGCTTCTTTTCAAGCTCTGCGGAATTATTTCTATAATTGGAGCTTTCTTTGCAAGATATTCAATGTACTTTATTCTTATCCCGATTATTGTTTCTACGGTATACCTTCTTGCATATTCTTATGCGGAATATCAAAAAGAAAGCAAGCAAAACTAAATAGAATTGCAGGACGTGTTGCCTTATTTAATTTTCTTTACTCTTTTGGAATCCATTGAAAAAGAGCACGGATTACAAAAGAATAAACCTGCATTCCTTTTTAGCAGGTTCCTCCTTTGTAATCGCTGTCTCTGCGATTCTATGAAGTTTAATAACATCACTTTTAAATTTTCGATAGATTTTTATGTAATACACCGATTCAATTCTTTGCATTTGAATATAAACAATTTATTGTATATAATTTAGCATGGAGATAGTTGTAAAATCAACACTCGTTAAATACGTTCAATATATTGAACTGGCGTTCACTTTAATGAACGGTGGTTCACATGGTTGAACTGTTCGATAAGTATGCCTCATGGAAAATTTTGCATTACTTTGCATTGAACACTTCAAAAGAGGTTTACGTAAAAGAAATTGCAAAGAAGTTGGACTTGAGCCCTGGCATATGCAGTAAAACATTAAGAGAACTTTTGAAATTAGAGATTTTAGAGAAACGAAGTTCAGGGCAGGCACACTACTATAGACTTGCAAATAACTATCTTACAAATGAATTAAAACGTTTTATAGGTCTATTCACGATACATGAAACAAGACTCGTTAACAAAATTACAGAAACATTTGATAAGCCAACCTCCATTGCTTTATATGGAAGCTTTGCAACAGGCGAGTTCAACGAAGAAAGCGATATTGATATCCTTGTGATAACTTCCAAAAAGAAAAAACAGCCCTTGCACGATATAGAAAAAGCAATTGGAAGAGATATAAATATTGAAATTTTTAGTATAGGCAAATGGTTAAAGATGAAAAAGGAAAACGATCCATTCTATACAATGTTAATGAAAGACCACATCATACTTTATGGAAGCGAACTACCTTAAACCTGAAAGAATGTTTTGAAGAAGGATTACTTCGGGAATACAAATTTGCAAAGAGTGTCGTGGACAAAGAGATTGTAAATGCTAACAGGCATTTGTCCAACGCCTGCATCTGCGTTAAGGATCAAATGTATGACCTGGTTGTTGTCTCTGTCTACACTGCAATGTTCCATGCAGCAAGGGCGATACTTTTCAGAGACGGCATAAAGGAACGGAGCCATGTCTGTTTGATTGCCTACATTAAAGAAAAGTATCCTCAACTTAATGAATATGCAAATACACTTGATAGCTACAGGGAGAGCAGGCATGCGATGCTTTATGGGCTTGAGGTTGAGGCAATGAAAGATGATGCAACCTATGGAATTTATATTGCAAAAGAATTCATAGAGGCTGTCAAGAAAGAAGTAAAATAGAGTAAAATGGGTAAAAATCCCTAAAAAGAGTTTGACAGAAAAAAGTCTTACAGTATCTTGTAAAAATGATATAGAAAAGAGGTAAGTAATGGGAATCGAAAATAACAATGAAGAACACCATCGTTTGTAACTGAGAGGTGAAAATATGAAAATAGAACAATTAGATAAAAATACATGGTCGTTAAGAAGCAGTATGCGCAACTATGTCATACATACTCTAAAAATGTTGGTATATCTGAGTAGGTCAGGTATAAACGAGTTATCCGCCGTCGAGTTCAATGGGGGTTAAGAAATGCTTGGATCAAAAGAAGAAATTGTAGACCAATATTTTTCTATATATCTCTGTTACCCAATCTCACAATTGGAGGAGGGCCAAACTATCCCAGTCTCCTGTAACCGAAGGCTAAAGCCCGAGGTAGGATGGAGTCACACAGTAGCAATATGGGTTCAGATTTTTAGAGAAAGAGCGGTTATCTCTATACGACCAGACCTTTTTGAGTCTTTAAAGAAGATCCTTATAGAGGCACCAGAAATAAGTCAACTTTACACTTTAGAGTGGCGAAAGAAAATCGGCTCTCTTATCGGCTCAGAAGAAACTGATGGACTTGTTCATGTTCTATATTGTACCCCTGTGCACCTTCGACTGTTTCAGGTTCCTGAATGTCGTAAACTTCAGGATTCCGATATTGAACTCTATCTCAAGATGAAACTCGATTTATATCCTGAATACGATTCTAATTATCTTGTAAGGGATATTCAACGAAACATAAAGGATGGTATAGCATTTGGAGTTTTTCAAGAGGGAAGATTGGTATCTGTATCAGAAGCTCCAGCCATAGGTCATATGCAAGGCTTAATAGAAGAAGTAAGTGTTGATACCCTCCCAGAGTACCGAAGAAGAGGTTATGGTAAAGCAGTGATTTCTGCAATGACGAAGGCAATACTTGATATTGAGCGGATACCTATCTATGAGTGCAGTTTTAAAAATGAGGCATCCATCCGTCTGGCAAAGGCAATTGGATATGAGAAGTATGCTGACATTATCGAATTTTAATAGTGTGAGTAGAAAACTCAAAACCTTGCTTAGTGGAGTGGAAATTGACCTCGGGGAAGCAAGCGCATACATAAAAACAAAGAGAAATATCCGGCCGAAGAGAAGGAAGAAGCATTCCAGTCAGTAGAGTCATTTATAAAAGAATCCTTTTTGCAAAATGACGAACAGTTGGGAAAATGCATTAAAGAAGGATTAAAAAATAATTAAAGCATTTTTGGTTAAGATTGACAAAGACTTCAATTTAGCAATAATTAATATTGAGAACGTATTTTTACATTTAGGCAGTAATGCTTGATTAGGCGAAAGGAGGAACGGCATGAATATTTTAAACAAAGTGGTTTATATACGAACTTATTTGCCTATATCTAAGTTAGGCGAAATTTATCGAGGAAATAGTGAAGAAAATATATTGTAAGAATTGCGGCCGAGAATTGTCCGAGGATGATGACTTTTGTCCAAACTGTGGCAGTAAAGAAAAGATTATAGAATTAAAACTTGAAGATGAAGCGCAAAGTTATGAACAGATTGGATTAAAAGCAAAAGAGAATGGTGCTAAGAAACCTTTTCAGGAATCTGTTTCTGGAGATGATCTTTATAGAAAATCCGGGAAATGGTGTGATAAAGAAACAAAGATTGATCGAAAAAATGATTCTTATAGGGAAATAATAAAAGACAAGACTACTGGCGAAATAATACATAAATGCGAAGAACCACTTTCAAAACATAAAGGACATGGCAGTGCTAAACATAAAAAGAAATCTGAGACAAATGAGGATTAATAAACTTCGTCTAACAGCGGATAAAAGGCTTCGCTACGCTTCGCCAAAATTGCCTTCGCCAACTTCTTTTAGCTACAAACCGTTAGGGGAAATGCGGTTTCAAAATGAATTAAGGAATGAAAAATATGAAGAATAACAATACTATACAATTAACATTAGAAAATTTAGAAGCTATTCCGCTTACTTATGGCGCTGTGATTTTAAACAAAGAAAAATTTATTGAGATTTTATCTGAAATTGTTAATATAAATGACATAAGTTCTATCAAGAATAGAGTATTCATCTTAAAAGACACTATAACTAATCATAAAAAAGATCAGGAGGGTATATTAAATATTGATGCTAATGGAGATACAGCCTCTTTACGACGAGATGTTTTAATTTCTGAGCTAAGTCAGATTTTAGAAGCACAAACGCTTGAAAGAGCAAAATATTATCTGGAGAGATTAAAAAATGGAGTCGAAAAGATAAAGACCAGCAAGATTAATGATATAAATCTTTCCCGTTGGAAAGAGTATGATGAAATTATAACAGACAGTCTTTGGATATTAGATAAAAGGGATAATTCTGGTGCTCACATTGGTTGGTATTGGGGTAACTTTATTCCACAGATTCCTCATCAAATGATGATGAGATATACTAAAAAAGGGGATTGGGTTTTAGATACATTTGTTGGAAGTGGGACAACATTAATTGAGTGCAGAAGATTAGGAAGAAACGGAATAGGAATAGATTTAAATCCAGATGTGGCACAGAAAGCAAGAGAACTGATTGATAAAGAGAAAAACAAAGATAATGTAGTTAGCGAAGTAATTACTGGCGATAGTAGAGTGATAAATATAAAAGAAGTTTTAGCAAAGCACGGAGTTAATAAAGTTCAACTTCTTATAATGCACCCTCCATACTATGATATTATTAAGTTTTCAAAAGACGAGAAGGATCTTTCGAATGCAAAGAATGCTGAGGAATTCATAGAAATGTTTGGTAAAGTTGTTGATAATGCAACTCCATTCTTAGAAAAGGGAAGATATTTTGCCTTAGTGATTGGTGATAAATATTCCAAAGGCGAATGGATACCTTTAGGATTTTACTGCATGAATGAAGTTTTGAAAAGAGGGTATTTATTAAAAAGTATAATTGTTAAGAATTTTGAAGAGACAAGAGGAAAGAGAAATCAAAAAGAATTATGGAGATACAGAGCTTTAGTCGGTGGATTCTATATTTTCAAGCACGAATATATATTTCTATTCAAGAAGGTGCAAAAATGACAACACATGTTTTTATTGTAGATTCAAATACATTTAAATATCATTTAGAGTATCTTTTTGCAGGAACAGGAGCAAGAGATGAATACATAGATTTTAATGATAAGACCACAACTGGACTAAACTATGCAACCGAAAACAATCTGGTTGGAATGATTGCAGATTCCCAGAGAATTAGAAAGGGAGACTACATTATCTTTTATTTACAACAAAACAAAGCTAAAGGTGTATTTGAAGGAAAATTCTATGGCATCTTTAAAGCTAAAGAAGATTTATCGCTTTTGGACAATAATGATGATTACCAATTCTTGAAAAATGAATTGCAAAAATCTTTAACTTTTAGAACTTTAATTGAACCTTTTGAGGTTTATCCAAAAGGAGTTACTGAATGGGAAGCATTGGACGAGATAAAATATATTCATTCACCCAATCAGATGCTGTGGAGCTTGATTTACCGAAAATTAAAGGGCAATCGTGGAAACACTATGATTACAGTCTATGAAAGCGAAAGGTTATTTAAACTGTTGAAAGACAAAAATAAACATCAAATGCTTTCTGAAAATACATTTACTTTCGATGTTTCAACTCAAGAGATAAGACAAGATGAAATACATGTTTACGCAGGAAGAAAAGAAAAAGTAAATATACTCCCAAGATTGATCGAAAAATACGAACATAATCAAGTATTTGAATCTCATTTGCAGGCATATATTGTACAAAATATAGGTAGAAACACTAACCAAAGTTTAGATGAAGTTGTTCTGGGTGGGCTAAAATTTGAATGGCTTGGAAACGAAGTTTCTTGCGGAGTTGGTATGCAAAGGATAGATGTTATGGTTTCTTTGGTTAAAGGTGAGAATAATAGGTTAGTCTTACCAATAGAACTAAAAGCAATCGAAGCAAGTCAGGATAATGTTATACAGATTCAGCGATATGTTGATTGGTTGGAGCAATATTACATTCCTAACAGAATAAGCGATATACAACCCGTTTTAATTGCAAAGAAGACAGTAAATAAGAATTCTGAAAGTTACAAAAAGGTTATAGAAAGTTTTGAACAATTTAATAAAAATAATACTCGTTGTATGCCCATAAAATATATTGAATATGAATTAGAAGAAGATAATCTTAATTTCCAAGAAATAAGTTATTAAACTAAAGATTACTCCAAACACTCCGCCTTTGCATACTCGCAACCGTTATAGAAAATCCTAAACTGTACTTTTAAAAGAAAGAATTATGGAGTTAAAGAGACAAGTAAATTTAAAAGTAAATAACCCGCCCTGCCATGAGGTACAAAAGAGACAAAGCGCTTAATCAATTAAAGAAAATAATTCTAGAAAAACAATAAGCAATTTTGCAGTCCCCCACTCATAAGATGCTACAAAATTGTTTTTTGTTAACGCTGCCTTCGCAGAAAAATCCTGCAATCAGTTTCTCTATTGCCGAAACATGATAGCAAAGTAGAAAGCGGGATGGAGCAACTCATTTTTTTCGTCACCAAAAAGGCTTTATGTAACAGTATATGATATTGACAAGAAAAACTATTATGATATCCTTTTATAAAAGGATAATACGAGATTTTTTATAAAAGCATGTTAGCATGCGAGGATAAAGACTCATGATTCGAAAAAACGAAAACATATTCGAAAAAACGAACTTAACGCCTCTGGGCATAGAGCTGTTAAAGTTCCTTGCAAGAAATCCCGGCAAAGAATTTTATATAACGGAACTTGCAAAACTTGTTAATGGTAGTATAGGTGGCTCTTACGCAGCTCTTAAAAAGTTATACAAAATGAATCTAATAGATAGGCGAAGGAGTGGATATAACTTGTATTACAAGGTGAACGAGAAAAATCCTGCTTTAAAATACTTCAAATTGTTTGTTAACATTCAGGAACTAAATGGGTTAGTAAACAGAATTAAAGGTCGGTGTAATAAGATTGTTTTATTCGGGAGTTGTGCTACTGGTGAGGATACGATTGAAAGTGATATTGACCTATTCATTGTTGCAGAGAATAGCAAGAGAGTTAAAGACATTATCAAGATAAAATATTTAAATCAGAGAGAATTAAAGCCAATAGTGGTATCCCCTCATGAGCTAATTCAGTTAAAAAGCAAAGACAAGGCATTCTATACTGAAGTAAATAAAGGCATTACATTATGGCGGAGCAGTAATGAATGAATTTGAGATTTGCCTGAAGGAAAGAAAAATTGTAAAAATCAAACCATCAATAGAAATGATCAAAAAAGAGATCAAAAATGCAGAATACGACCTTGCCCGCTCAAAAGAAAGCTTGTCAAAGAAAGATTATAAGTGGGCTTCTATACAAGCATATTATTCTATGTTTCATTCAGCAAAGGCACTTGTTCTAAATAAAGGATATAGAGAGAAAAGCCATTACTGTTTATTGGTGGCTTTAAGAGAGTTATATATAAAGACAGACGAGTTGGACAAAGAATCTGCCGATGATTTTGAAATGTGTATGGATATTAGACAAGAAGCTGATTATGGGCTAACATATAGTAGCAGAAGTGCTGAGCTATCCGTTAAAGCCGCTGAAAAGTTATTAGAAGCTGCAAAGAGCATTCTTGATAAGAAAACTTTAGAATAGGTATAACCCATGCTCCCTGGCAAGGATAAGAAAGATCATGAATAAGTTACGATACATATGATACTACTGTCTATACAAATTCATATTGTCTTATTCTAAATTTTTGTATAGATTGATTGACGAGGCAACGATTCAATTTCATAGAATAGCAAAGACAGCAATTTTAATCCTTTGTAATCTGTGCTCTTCTCAGCAGATTAAAGATTTTTGATGATTCAATTCGACATATTGACTTTTTTTTCCAATTGATATAATAGTGACCAATAGGAGGTTTAAAATGGACAAAGAAAAAATACTTAAAGAGATCAGTGATAAAAAAATTGATATCGTATGGCTACAATTTGTAGATATTCTGGGCTTTCCAAAGCTTGTCGAAATTAGTTCAAAATCTCTCGAAACAGTTTTAGAAGATGGCATTGCATTTGATGGCTCATCAGTAGAAGGTTTTGCAAGGATTGAGGAATCTGACATGCTCCTTAAGCCAGATATCAACACTTTCTCAGCTTTTCCATGGACACTTGAGGCAGAAACAAAAATTGCAAGAATTATATGCGATGTTTATGACTCAAGTGGTACTTTGTTTGAGGGGTCGCCAAGAAATGTTCTAAAAAAGGTTATCAGAGAAGGAGAAGCAGAAGGTTTTAGAATGCTTAACGGTGTAGAGGAAGAGTTTTTCTTTTTTAGGCTTGATGAGGATAGAAATCCAACAACTAAACTTGTAAGCGACGGGAGTTACTTTGAGATGCTTCCTGAGGATATCGGTGAAAAAACAAGAGCACTAATCGCCTTGAACCTCGAAAAAATGGGCTTTGAAATAGAGGCCTCACACCATGAAGTATCGCCGTCACAGCACGAAATAGACTTTAAATATGCAGATCCTGTAACAACAGCTGACAGAATAATTACTTTTAAAATTGTAGCAAAAACATTAGCCATGATAAAAGGACTTTATGCAACATTCCTTCCAAAGCCAATTTACGGCATCAATGGCTCTGGTGCTCATACAAATATTTCTCTCATTGACCTTAATGGGAATAATGCGTTTTATGATGGAAATAAAGATTTCGAACTTTCTGATATTGCTCTAAACTTTATAGGCGGAATATTTAAACATGTAAAGGCAATAACAGCAATTACAAATCCTCTTGTAAACTCTTACAAAAGACTTGTACCGGGATATGAAGCTCCTGTATATATATCATGGGCAGTAATAAATAGAAGTGCCTTGATAAGAATACCCAATTCAGGTAAAAATGGAAAAAGAATCGAATTTAGAAGCCCGGATCCTACGGCTAACCCATATCTTGCATTTGCAGTAATATTGAAGGCAGGACTTGATGGAATAAAAAACAAGATTACACCCCCGGCTCGAGTGAATGGAATAAACATATATGAATTGACCGAATCTGAGAAAAGAAGAAAAAAAATAGATACATTACCATCAACACTTAAAGAAGCGATAGAAGCACTAAAAAAAGACAAAATCCTTCTTGATGTACTTGGAAAACACGTTTCTTTAAAGTACATAGAAGCAAAAGAAAGAGAGTGGGAAGATTACAAAGTAAGTGTAACTGATTGGGAGATAAAAAACTCTTTTCCAATTTATTAAAAGATTATAAAGCTTAAATGATAAAATCTATCTGTTGATAATTTTTAAGGCAAAATTTCCATCTTAATAATCTATTTTAGAGCTTCATAAACCTCTACCGAATTCAAACAATGCTCGTTTAAGTTGTCCTCTTTTATAATCTAAGGAAAATTTTTTATACAATTCATTATTATGGTATATAATTTATTCTGGAAGAATCAGGAGGAGGTTGAGGAATTTTAAGCAAAATGAAAGAGAGATTTTTCTCAATAATAATTCCTGCACATAATGAAGAAAACTATATTAGCAAGGCAATTGAAGCGATAAAAAATATTAATTACCCAAAGGATAATTTGGAAGTAATAATTGTAGAAAACGGCTCTAACGATAAAACTTGCAAGATAGTTAAATCGAAAATCACCGAAACATTTAAATTTATTACAATCAAAGAAAGAGGAGTATCAAAAGCAAAAAATATGGGTATTGATAATTTATCCAATAAAAGCAACTGGGTTATTTTCCTTGATGCAGATACAATCCTCCTCACGGACTTTCTAAAGAACCTTAACAATTATTTTGAATTGCATAAAGATGAAAATCTATCGGTTGGAACTACTTATGTGCTTCCTCTGTCGGATTTAAAATATGCAAGAATATGGTTCAAATTTTACAATTGGGGGCATCGATTTACAAAAAGCTCATTTTCCATACAAATTGCCAAAACTCCTTTTCTTAAAAATGTAAGATTTGATGAGAGTTTAAATTTCGAGGAAGATTACAAGCTTACGAACGAGTTAAAAAAGTATGGCAAATATTTTTTCTTTGAAACACTGTCTGTACTTACTTCTACAAGAAGATTCGATAAATATGGATGGTTTAAACTATTTTTTATATGGTTATCTTATGTAATAACACCTTCATATTTTAAAAGAAAAATTCAATATAAAGTGGTGAGATAAAATCCATGGAAAGAAAGAAAATACTTATAACAAATGATGATGGGGTTGAATCACCCGGAATAAACAAGCTTGTTGAAGAGCTTATGAATATAGCAGATTTAACAATTGTTGCTCCTGATAGGCAAAAAACTGCAACTAGCCACTCGCTTACTATTGAGGGTGTATTACCAATTAAGGAAGTGCCAATGCCATGTGGTTACAAAGGATTTGCCGTGGTTAATGGAACTCCAACGGATTGCGTACTAATTGCAATTAAAGATATAATGAAAGACGAATTACCTGACCTTCTCATTTCAGGAATAAACCTGGGGGCAAACCTTGGAGGAGATATTCTTTATTCAGGGACTGTTGCGGCAGCTCTTGAGGGTTTAACACAAGGTATCACTTCATTTGCAGTTTCACTCGATAGTTTCTCCTTAAATGGACATTTTGAAACTGCAGCAAAAGCAGTAGCTAAAATTGTAGAAACCAAAGAGTTTTACAAAAATCTTCTCCAGGAAAGATCGATTCTCAACATTAATGTACCAAACATACCCTATGAAGAACTTAAAGGTTTTATAATAACACGCCAGGGAGACCTTTCTTATCAAAATTACGTAGAGAAATATACAAGCCCAAGAAATAAAAATTATTACTGGATAGGGGGAGATAGACCTCCTCATGAAATTGATGAAGAAACAGATTCTTACGCGATTGCATATAAAAAGGTTTCAATTTCTCCGATAAACGTAGATCTTACAAACTACAGACTTCTCCTAAGACTTAAAAAGCTGTTATCAGAATTAAAACTATGAAATTTTTATAACCTCAAAAATATCCTAAAGTGCCTGGCACTTTAGGATGAAAAATGAAATACGAGCAGCGAATTTACTAATTTCATCCATTAAATTCTATAATAGCCTGTATACACGCCATTGAAGACCAACTTTTCCCATTCGCAACAGAGGATTAATCATATTCAGGTTTGTATCAGCAATTTGTGATGCACTAGCATATTTCATGCCAATCCTTTCACCATTATCAAAAGTACGCTTGTAGAGCACTGCATCAAGCCCAACTTTCTTTTTAATTGTACCGAGTATAAATATTCTTGCAGAATTAAATTTTTTCTTTCTAACCCTATCTTTAAGCCTTCCAAAGATAAGAAAGTCTCTCTTAAAATCTCTCAAACTAAATGGATTATTAGAGGGGACAAACTCACTGTAAATTTCTTTGTCTGCCTCGCTTATAACCTCGTTAACATTGGGTATAGTAACGGAAACTCCTAAAACCTTGTTTTCTTCATTAATATGCTCTTCTATGATAAAGATAAGGTCCTCAATTGCAACAGTCTTTATGGTTGAGGCAATATATTTAAACTCATCGTCAGTAAACTTCTCAAATTGAGGGTGCTCAATACTATCCCAGGTTTTATTATAAACATCTCGTATAAGGTCTATTTCTCTTTGGAAATGAACCATTTCTGCGTTTCTAAAAACTATATTTTCTTTCTTAAACCTATCCTCGAGCTGGCTCCCGTCCACCTTAAAGCCATTTATTTTATCCATATACCTTTCAGTCGTATTTTTATCAATTAAAAATGAGAACCAATCATTTTCTTTTTGTCCAAACCCATCAAAAATATCCTTATAATAGGGAGGGTTATACGGTTCCATTGGCATTGGAGCAACATCAAATCCATCTATAAGCAAACCCACTTCTCCTGAAGCATTAAACCTCATAGGTCCGATTATCTTTTCCACACCGTCTTTCTTAAGATCGGCAATGGCTTCCTCTAAAAGTATCTTCCCTGAGTTAATATTCTCTGCTTCAAATAACCCTACAGCGCCTACTTTTCCTGCAAAAACTTTCTCTTTATAATTCCGATCAATGAAACTGGCTACTCGCCCAACTATCTTACCATCCGAAAATGCAAGATAATATTGCAAATATTCAAGATGTTTAAAAAATGGGTTGAAGCCAGGAAAAAATCTTTTATAATTTCTGAAATCAGGATTAAGGTCAGCGATTTCCTGGATTAACAAGGGAAAAACCTTTTGGGATTTTTTTAAGTGCTGTTATTCTTAATGTAAACATACTTACCTTCTCATCGTTCAGCTCCAAAGCTCTTCCCTTAGGGTTTTTTATTAACCTTTTAACAGTAATTTTCAAATTAGACCTCCAGTCTAAAGCTTACCAACGTTAATTCTATTTAAATAAAGAAAATATAAAAATTGGAAAATGATTAATTCAAGATAAGTCGAAAATAAATTATAATATAATGTGGAATTAGAAAAAAGAAAAGAAGAAATACTTAAAAAAATAGTAAAAGAGTACATAAGAACTGGCCAACCCGTAGGCTCTGAAAGAATAGTTGAAAAGTTTCACTTTCCTATTTCTTCTGCTACTGCAAGGAATGATATGGTTGAGCTTGAGAAATCAGGTTATATATGCCAGCCCTATACTTCTGCAGGAAGGGTGCCGACAAGCAAAGGCTACAGGTTTTTTGTGGAAAGTATTCTAAAAGGAAAAAAACCAACAAAAATTAAGGATATAAAACTCCCTGATGCGGAAAAAATAAAAGGCCTAAGCGAGATTTTAAGTGATGTATCTGAGCTTATTTCGTCCCATACTAATGAAATCTCCCTTGTATTTTCTCCATGTATAAACGAAAACAAAATAAAATATGTGCATTTCTTTACAGTTAAATCAAACATTGTTTATGTTGTGCTTGTTACAAATACCTACACTTCTGAAGCGGTACCAATAGGCAATTTTAATGTTGAAAAAATAGATCTTAAAAAGGCCGAAAATGTTATAAATAAGGAGCTTTCTAACATAACATCTGCAAAGGCACTGGATAAAATTTTGAAAAAAAACTTTTTTGAAGAAGAATTGAAAAATGAAGCTGAAATAGTAAAATCTCTTCATTTATACCTCGAAAATGAACATAAGAAGGGAGAAAAAAGGGAAATATATATTAAAGGCATCTCTAATTTGCTTTCAGCAAGGATTTCTATTGCAGAACAAAAGATAAAATCACTTCTCTATATGCTCGAAGAAAAAAAAGCCATAAGCGATATTGTAGAAAACATCACTTCGAAAGACAGAGTTGGTTTCTCAATAGGCAAAGAAAATATAATCCCAGAACTATGGGATTATAGCCTTATAGCGGTTAAATATACGGTGAAAGAAATGGAAGGAAGGCTTGCACTGCTTGGCCCTACAAGAATGGATTATTTAAGAGGTATATTCGTCCTTGATACTATAGCTGAAAGGCTCGAAGATTTTTCAGATAAAATTATTGAATGAAGGTTGCAATTTCCACACTTGGTTGTAAAACAAACCAATATGAGTCAGAACTAATTAGAGAATCATTTCTAAAAAACAAGGATTTAATTGTCGGATTTAAAGATTTTGCCGATCTCTATATTATTAATTCATGTGTTGTAACCAATAAAGCAGAAGCAGAAACTAGAAAGCTAATAAGTGAAGCATTTAATAAAAATCCTGATGCAAAAATTTTGCTCACAGGTTGTTTTGTTTCTCTACATCAGAATTCTCAAAATGAGAATATTTTGATTTACACGGGTAGAAAAAATAAAATTGCAGACTTTTATTCTAATGGGATAACTGAATCAGAAAATATAGATTCAGAAAAAATTACTACATTTGCAAACCGTACAAGAGCAATTGTTAAAATCGAAGAAGGGTGCGATAATTTCTGCGCTTATTGCATTGTACCTTTTGTTAAGGGAAAGGAAGTTAAGAGTAAAAGCAGAGAAGTTATAATTGATGAAATTAAACAACTTGTAAACAGAGGCTATAAAGAAATCGTTCTTACAGGAACTGAAATAGGAAAATATGGCGAAGGTAAAGGGACAAACATTGCAATACTTCTTAAGCAATTGAAGCAAATCGAGGGTTTGGAAAGATTAAGAATAAGTTCGATTCACCCAAGCCATGTAACAGACGAATTTATTGAGGAAATTGAAACGCCAGTAGTTCCACACCTTCATATTTCACTTCAGTCAGGCGACAATAAAGTGCTAAAAAAAATGAACAGAGGATATACAAGAGAGGGTTTTCTAAAAGTAGTTGGAAAATTAAGAAAAAAAGACAAAAATTTTTCAATAAGCACGGATTTAATCGTCGGATTTCCCGGCGAAACTGAAGATGCATTTTTTAATTCTATCAATATAATAAGAGAAGTTAAATTCTCTAAGGTTCATATATTCAGATTCTCAAAGAGGCCTTACACTCCTGCATTTTTTATGAAAGAAACAGTTTCGGAAAACTTAAAAAAAATAAGAGCACAAAGATTGAAAGAGGTGACAGATGCCGAAAGAATTGGATTTAAAAGAAGATTTTTAGGAAAAACTGCAAAAGTTCTCATAGAAAATTTCACCAATGATTATTATGAAGGATTTACTCCATATTATCTCAGAATAAAACTAAAAGGAGACAATATCAAAACAGGGGATATTGTAGATATATTTATAGAGAAAGTTGATGCTGAATACTTATACGGATATAAAATTTAAACTTAGGTTGTTTCTTCAACTATTTTTTTCAAATATTCTTTAAGTTCGGATCCAAGATCTCCTCTTTTCAAAGCATAAGCAATATTTGCTTTAAGAAAACCTATCTTTTCCCCTACATCGTATCTTATTCCCTTAAACTCATATGCAAAAACCTTTTCACGTCCAATTAAACTTTTAATTGCATCTGTAATCTGGATTTCTCCTCCCTTACCAGGTTTTGTTTCTTCAATTGCATTGAAAATATTTGCGTTAAGGATATATCGTCCAATAACTGCAATGTTAGATAGAGCTTCTTCAGGTTCTGGTTTTTCAATAAGGTCGGAGACTTCATAAACTCTATCAGAAATTTTCTTACCGTTAACAATACCGTAAATGTTTGTCTTATCTCTTGGAACTTCCATTACGGCAAGAATCATTCCACGATAGTTTCTAAAGACATTAATCATTTGTTTAAGGCAAGGAATTTCAGAATCTATTATGTCATCCGCAAGAAGCACGCTAAAGTACTCGTCATCAATAAAACCTCTGGCATGATTTATTGCATCTCCCAATCCTCGAGCAATTTTCTGTCTCACATAAAAAAACTTCGCCATTTCACTTATATTTCTTACTTCATCAAGGAGATCAGTTTTTCCCTTATCCTCAAGTTCTTTCTCGAGCTCAACAGCATAATCAAAATAATCTTCAATGGCTCTTTTGCCTCTCCCTGTTATAAAAAGAATGTTTTCAGCACCTGATTTTATAGCTTCTTCAACTACATATTGAACCGCAGGTTTATCTACTATTGGAAGCATTTCTTTTGGCTGTGACTTGGTAGCAGGCAGCAACCTTGTTCCAAAACCTGCCACAGGAATAACTGCTTTTTTAATTATCTCTTTCACTTTTCCTCCAAATTCAGAACTTACCCCCGCTTAAACAAATAAATAAAATAACGAAGGAGAAACAACTTTACTCTTTTGCAATCTGCAATACTTATCAGCAGATTCTACTTTTATTTTACATACTTTTTAAATATTTCCACTACTTTTGCGGGGGGATCTTTAACCTCCGAAGCTCGGGGGTGAATTCTTACAACCTCTGACACTTCTTCTTTTCTTGAAATTTCGTCATAAAAGTAAATTTTATCGCCTTTTTGTAAATACCAGATATTTCTACCCATTTTAAGCACAAAATACTTTTCTTCCATTACATTGCCTCCTTCCTCTTTAGTTTAAAGATTACTATTTTTTCAATTTTAACATAGAAAATTAAACATGTCAACACAAAATAAGAATCAAAAATATAATTTTGAATAAAAGTCCATTCCAAATATCAACTAAAACTGTAGTGGTAGCATTTGCAAAAAACATTGCATCAGCTTTATTGTTAGCCTCTTTGAAAAATACGCATTTTGCAGTTATTCCTCCATTGATTAATTTTATTTCTTTCTTTCCAAAAGGAATTGCATTAAGAACTTTTTCTTTATCAATCTTCTCTGGTTCTGGATATGCTACCAATAATCGACATAAATGCTATTTAAGTCACTGATATGAGCAATCTCAACAAGTTCCGTTACACACACTCTGTTCATTGCATCTTTAACTGCTTTGACAGCTGTATTCTTGCTTCTTGTCCATGCTGGTCTACACCCATTCCTAACTCAACAACAAATCTTTTAAGTGCCATTAAAATCACCCCTTTTAAGTATTTAAATTTATTTTTGAAAAAGTCATATTTTTGATGTTAAAAATTTTTGCTCAAGAAAAAAATCAACTTATAATACTTGGGGAGGAAAAATGAAAATATTTTTGATTTTTTTAATTTCATATCTTACAGGTGCAATACCTGCTGGATATATTATCGGTAAACACTTTTACCATATTGATATTACAAAGTATGGGAGCGGAAATATCG
>Ga0210051_1001056_pt1 | contig 27621 bp, 30 predicted proteins | sample CryGey092014_all_FD_185464 | JGI IMG/M metagenome (GOLD analysis project Ga0210051, IMG submission 185464) | Groundwater microbial communities from aquifer - Crystal Geyser CG23_combo_of_CG06-09_8/20/14_all (SPAdes) (version 2) | ecosystem: Environmental > Aquatic > Deep subsurface > Groundwater...
GAATCTTTGCTGAGGCGTTTTGGCTTGCAGTCGTTCGATTTCGTGTTTGTTCATCATTTGTCACCTCGTTTCGATTATAGCGGCCTTGCCGCTAAACCAAGGTGACATATGACACCATATAGGTTTCTGGTTGGCGGGGCTTGTTTATAAATTCAAAGCCAAACGTAAACGGCTGTCTATCTCTGTCATGTCTACCGTTATGAGCTTGCCGACGTGGAGGATCACTCTGCCAGGGTCCAATGTAAATATCACAGGCTTGAACGCGGATGGATAACGTAGACCTGCAGATCGCCAGTCACTCAGCGGATAATCAAGCGGGTCGGGAACCACAGATATCTTTGATGTAATAGCCGCCAGCAAGATGTCAGGCTGCGTTGAATGGTAGTAGCGGCTGCTGATTACAACGGCTGGCCTGACTTTGGTTGCACTTAGATCGCTGAAAGGAAACGGAACTAGTAGAACGTCACCGCGTTGGTAGAGCATACAGTTCCTTCCAGTTATCGTATCTGGCATCTTCGGCGTTATCCCAGACGCGTTGAAGCGAAGCTTCTGACAGGAAGGACCAGCCCTGCCGTTCGACCTGGGTGTCTAAAAGGTCAGCCAGGCTAAAAAGAATATCCAGTGCCTTCTCAATAAGCTGATCTTCGCTCAATGCCTTGACTTGAGCCATGCGGCTGAGGTAACTGGCGCGATCGGCAGAGATATGGATGTTTTTTTCAACGACAGCAACCTGATCACTCATCGGGACCTCCTGTCTCTGGCAGCCTGGAATGGGCATTGGGGATGATTTGCTTATCCCATTATAGCACAGGCCAAAGAGCGTTCCTCGTCGCACGTTATTACGGCAAACTGCCATACAGCGAACGATAGACGATGTAGATTTCGTAAATGTTGCGGATATAGTTCCGCGTTTCCTCATAGCGGACGATTTCCACGAACAGGTCGGGGTCGCCGCCCGCCAAATCCTTCCAGATTTCGGCGTTGCCAAGGCCGGAGTTGTAGGCTGCCATTGCCGCGTACAGGTCGCCGTCGAAGTAATTCAGGTTGGTTCGCAAAAAGTGAGCGCCCAGGTTCAAGCTGACCAGCGGCCGGTAGAGGTCATCGGCGCTGTAATCCGGCGGCCAGCCCATGTTCTGGGCGATGCTCGCGCCGGTTTCGGGCATGATCTGCATCAAGCCGCGCGCCCCGGCGGAGGAATGCACAGAGCCTTCGAATTGGCTTTCCTGCCATACCACGCTGAACAGGAAGAGGGGATCAAAACCATTTTGCTGGGCAGCCGCGAGGATCAAGTCTTGATAATACAAACCGTATCGGACATGATTGAAATAGTTTGGCGCGGTCAGCATTTGAGTATAGGTTTTCATTCCGGCCAGAGTCAGCACCTGTTGGATGGCGGAGATAGCTATCCGGTATAGGCCCAGGTCGAGCAGATAGTTGGCCAGGCGGTAGCTATCGGCCGGATCCTCGCTGACAGTCTGGCGCAGATCTTCGAATTCCAGGCGGGCTTCGTCGTACAGTCCCAGGTTCCACAATTCGCTGCCGCGCGTCAGGCGAGGGTCTTGCAGGAGCGCGCCCGGGCTGCTGAGATCGGTGTTCGAGGGGAGATTGAATTGGATGCGGATCCAGGCCTCGGCTGCGCGGCGGTCGGCGGCCAAATCGCCGGTCAGGTTGTAGGCGGGCGGCGGCTGGAAAATGGATTGGCCGAACAAGGTGTCGCGGGCGCGTTCGCTGTAGTAGCCGGTGGGATCGAGGGCGGCGGCCTGCTGCCAGGCGGTCTGCGCGGCGGCGGCGTTGCCTCGCTTCTGCTGTGTCTTGCCGATCCAGAAATAGGCGCGCGCCTGGTCTTCGGCCGCGCTCGCCAGGATCAGGTTGCGCTGGAAGGTGACCAGCGCCTCGTCCAGGTTCGCGTTGCGGTAACGGGCAATCCCGGCCCAGAAAAGCGCCTGCGGCACCAATTCGCTGCCCGGATACTGATCGGCGATGCGCTCCCAGGTTTTGGCGGCTTCTTCGAGCTTCCCGCCCCGTTCCAGGTCTCTACCAGCGTCCACTAAGGCCTGGGGCGCGTTCGGATGGGCGGGCGCGGCCGACACAAAGTTCAGGAGAGTCTGCGCGGCTTGGTCGTACTGCTCCAGATAAGCCCATTGGGTAAAGGCTTTCTCGTCCCAGGCGGTCGTCCAATAGCGATTGTTTGGATAATTTTGGATGAGCAGCGTCCATTCAGTGACGGCATCCTCGTACTGGCCCAGTTCGCGCAGGGTCAGGGCGCGGTAGTGATATACCGTGCCGTCTTCTTGCGGATTGGCGGCCAGGTAGCGATCGAAAGCGGCCAGGGCCACGCCATATTGACCGGCGAAGTAGTCCACCAGGCCGCGATGAAGCTCATCCACCGGCACGCCGGCATCTACCAGGGCAACCAGGGCGGAGTATGAATCATAGGAAAGTGGGTAGTTATCTACGCTGTGCAGGAAGCGTTGGTAGGCCTGGCTGCTTTCTCCGAGCGAGAGATACGTTTGCCCGGCCAGGAAATCCATTTGGGCTTTGACGAAATCGTTGCTCGTCTTTGCAGCGATGTCGTCGTACATGTTAAGGGCTGTGGCCGAGTCTCCGGAAGCGGCGTAAGCCCGTGCCAGTTTGATCTGCAAGGCGACCGCATCGCCGAGCTGCGCGGTTGCCAGGGCAGCCTGGTAGGTCGCAATGGCATTTGGATAATCTCCGGCCGCGACCAGGGCGTCGCCGCGCCGTTCCTGCGCGCAGGCGTCAATCACACCGGGGCGCAAGGCGAGATAGAAAGCATAAGAGTCCGCAGCCTCGGCGTACCGTTGCAAGCTCGTGTACGTCTCGCCGAGCAGGAAATAAGCATAAGCGGCGTGCTGTGAATTGGGAAATTCTACGGGCAAGCGGCGCAATGCTTCCAATGCCGAGGCATAGACGCCGGCCTCGTATTCTGTGCGCCCCAATCCCCATAACGCCGCGGCGCGTACCTCGGAGTCGGTCGAGGTGGAATATGCGATCTGGTACTCGCTGCGGGCGCGGGCGTAGTCGCCATTAAAAAGCGCCCGGTCGCCAGTCTCGACGCGCACCGCCGGGATGGGCGTCGGCGTGGGCGTGAAGGTGGGGGTGAGGACGAATGGGGTGGGGGTGAGGCTGGGTGTGGCAGACGGGCCGAGGGGCAGGGTCAGGCCGGAAGATGGCAGATTACATCCGGCCAGCGAGATGAGCACCCACAGCCAGAGAAGCAAACGTTTGGATTTCATGGCGATGGTTATAATGGCGAAACAGAGTCATGTCAATGCTTGCCAATCCAGGCCTCCCGTGCTAAACTACGCCCGCAAGCGACGACGCTCTCTTGTGAGAGCGTCGTTTCCTGCCCGTCCATGCGCACACTCGAATGGGATTATGCCACGAACGAACTCAAAATGATAGACCAGCGCCGCTTGCCGGGCGAACTGGTCATCGTCTCGTTGCGGACTTGCCAGGAAGTTGCGGAGGCAATTCGGAATATGACGATACGCGGCGCGCCGGCGATTGGCGCGGCGGCAGCTTTTGGACTGGCGCTGGCCGCGCGTGAATCGAAAGCCCTTGATGTCACCGGTCTCTTCGCGGACCTGGAATCTGCTGCGCAAGCCCTGCGCGCTTCCCGCCCGACGGCGGTCAACCTGGCCTGGGCGGTGGATAGAATGCTGCGTAATGCGTACTGCGTAACGGGATCGCTGGAAGATGAGCACTCTGCAATTTTATTCGAAGCCCAGCGCATCGCCGATGAAGATGTGGAGATCAACAAGCGCATGGCGGCGCACGGCGCAGCGCTGATTGACGATGGCGATACCATCATCCATCACTGCAATACCGGCGCGTTGGCAACGGTGGATTGGGGCACGGCGCTGGGCGTCATCCGCATGGCGCATGAGCAAGGCAAGCGCCTCCACGTGCTGGTGGATGAGACCCGTCCGCGCTTGCAGGGTGCGCGGCTGACGGCCTGGGAGCTGGAGCAGTACGGCATTCGCTATGAAATCATCTCCGATAATATGGCCGGGTATTTCCTGCGCAGCGGCCAGGCGCAAAAAGTCTTCTTCGGCGCGGACCGCATCGCTGCCAACGGCGACGTGGCCAACAAGATCGGCACCTACATGCTGGCGCTGGCCGCGCACGATAACGGCGTACCGGTCTATTCGGTGGCGCCGACCTCCACGATTGACCTTTCGCTCGAAGATGGCAGGCAAATCCCCATCGAGGAGCGCGACCCGCAGGAAGTTTTGGATATACAATTGCATGGCGAGCGTGTCACCCCGCAGGGGGCGCGGGCGCGCAACCCAGCCTTCGATGTGACGCCGGCACGTTTGATAACGGCAATTGTCACGGAGAATGGGATTGTGTATCCACCTTTCAATGAGAATTTGCCGAAGTATGTAAAAAAGTAGACAGGTAAACAAGTAAACACGTAAACAAGTAGACAAGCAGACAAGTGGACACGTTGCATGTACCTGTTTACCTGTGTACCTGTTTACTTGTCTACCTGTGCCCTTTCGTAAAACGAGGTTTGAACAACATGGACATCCTCCTCACCGGCTCCGTCGCCTACGATTACCTGATGACCTTTCCCGGCCTGTTCAAAGATCAGTTCCTGCCCGAACGGCTGGAGAAGATCAGCCTATCGTTCCTGGTGGATTCGATGTCCCGCCAGCGCGGCGGCGTGGCTCCGAACATCGCTTACAGCATGGCTTTGCTCGGCGGGCGTCCGCGCATCATGGCGACAGTTGGCGAGGATTTCGAGGAATACCGCGCCTGGCTGGAAGAGAAAGGTGTGGACACTACGCTGGTGAAGGTTGTCCCCGGCGTGTTCACCGCCTCGTTTTTCGCCACCACGGATCAGGTCAACGCGCAGATCGCCTCGTTCTCGCCCGGGGCGATGGGATTCGCGGCGCAGCAGAGCCTGACCGAGGTCCGGCCGCGTCCCGACCTGGTCATCGTCTCGCCTAACGCGCCGGAGGCGATGACCAAATTCGCCGCCGAGTGCCGTGAGTTGAACATCCCCTATCTCTACGACCCCAGCCAGCAGGTGCTGCGGCTGGAGGGCGCGGAGTTGGCGCGTGACTTGGAATGTGCGCACTTCCTGTTCGTCAACGATTATGAGTTCGAATTGATTTCCAAGAAGACCGGTCACGACCTGGCTGCCATGCTCGGGCACGTGGAAGTGTTGGTCATCACGCGCGGGGTGGACGGTTCGTCCGTCTATGCCGGTGGCAGGGAGTACAATGTCCCGGTCGCGCCGCCGGAGCGCATCGTTGACCCGACCGGCGTGGGGGATGCCTTCCGCGGCGGCTTCCTGACCGGTTACGCCCACGGCTGGAGCTGGGAACTGTGCGCGCAGGTGGGCGCGCTGGCCGCCACATACTGCCTGGAGCAGAAAGGGCCGCAGAATCATTCATATACCCGCGCGGAGTTCGTGGCGCGCTTTCGGAAACATTTCGACGATAGGGGCAGGTTGGACAAGTTATTAGAGAGCAGAGAATAGAGAGTAGTCTCTCCTGCTCCACTGATCTTTAATCTCTATTTTCTCGAAAAAGGAGAAACAGATGAGCAACTTTGACATCAAAGATATCAACCTCGCCGAGGGCGGCCGGCGGCGGATCGAATGGGCCGAGCACGAGATGCCCGTCCTGCGCATGATCCGCGAGCGCTTCGAGAAAGAGAAACCGCTCAAGGGCGTGCGCCTCTCGGCCTGCCTGCACGTCACCACCGAGACCGCCAACCTGGCGCGCACGCTGGTCGCTGGCGGCGCGGACCTGGTGCTGACCGCCTCCAACCCGCTCTCCACGCAGGATGACGTGGCGGCTGCGCTGGTCAACCAGTTCGAGGTGCCGGTCTTTGCCATCAAGGGCGAGAACAACGTCACCTATTACAAGCACATTGCCGCGGCGCTCGACCACAAGCCGCACATGACCATGGACGACGGCGCCGACCTGGTCAGCACCATCCACAAGGAGCGGCGCGAGCTGCTGCCCGGCATCATCGGCGGCACCGAGGAGACCACCACCGGCGTCATCCGCCTGCGCGCCATGGCCGCGGATGGGATGTTGGAATTCCCGGTCATGGCGGTCAACGACGCCATGACCAAGCACTTCTTCGACAACCGCTATGGCACGGGACAGTCCACCGTTGACGGCATCGTCCGGGCGACGAACATCCTGCTGGCGGGCAAGAACTTTGTCGTCTCCGGTTACGGCTGGTGCGGGCGCGGCCTGGCCTCGCGGGCGCGCGGCATGGGCGCGCTGGTCATCGTCACCGAGGTGGACCCGCTCAAGGCGCTCGAAGCGGTCATGGACGGGTTCCAAGTCATGCCAATGGAAAAGGCGGCTAGGATCGGCGATATCTTCGTCACCCTGACCGGAGATATCAACGTAGTGGACCGGCATCACTTCGAGGCGATGAAGGATAATGCCATCGTCGCCAACTCCGGCCACTTCAACGTCGAGATCAACATCCCGGCGCTGAAGGAACTCTCGAAGGGTGAGCCGAAGCTGGTGCGCCCGTTCGTCGAGCAGTATGAGCTGAAAGATGGCCGCCATATCAACCTGCTGGGCGAGGGCCGCCTGATCAACCTGGCAGCCGCCGAAGGCCACCCGGCCTCGGTCATGGACATGTCCTTTGCGAACCAGGCTTTGGCGGCCGAGTACATGGTCAAGAACGCCGGCAAATTGGAGAAGCGAGTCTACTCCGTGCCGGCAGATATTGACGCCGAGATCGCCCGCATCAAGCTGGAAGCCATGGGCGTGAAGATTGACACGCTGACCGAGGAGCAGGTCAAGTATTTGAATTCGTGGGAGGAAGGCACGTAGGGCAGTGATCAGTGTTCAGTGATTAGTAAGCAGTGAAGAGGCCTCGCAGAGATGCGGGGCCTTTTGATTGCGCAGACGATTCCCGCATTGTCGCTATGAAGCGCTTCTCCTCCCCCAAATTCTGCCCCCCTCTGTCCCCCCATTTTCGCGCAGTTCTGCGAAAATGGGGGGATGAAAGGGGGGCCGGGAGGGGGCGGTGTGTTGTATAATTGGTTCATGATGGTGACTCAGACTCTTCTCGCTGATATGACCGGACGAATTGTGCGCCGTTTCGATCCGGTGCAGGTTATCCTCTTTGGCTCGCAGGCGCGCGGCGATGCGGCCCAGTTGAGCGACGTGGATCTACTGGTTGTTTTGCCGGGAACGGTTGATCGCCGGCAGGCGGCGGTGGAAATCCGGCGTGCATTGGCGGGTTTTCCGGCGGCAAAGGATATACTTGTCACCACACCGGATGAAATTCGGCGGCGTGGCAATCTGGTGGGGACAGTATTGCGCTCGGCCCTGAGAGAGGGAAAAGTGATTTATGAGCGAGGCTGAAATATAAGAAGGTCGGAAAGATGATATGCCTCGCGGAGGATAGTCCGCGAGGCTTTTTTATGCTTTGTTGGCGTATAATTGGATTGGAGGCTGTTATGGAGACGATCACGGTACAAGCTGTTTTTCGGGATGGAATTCTCAGACCCAAAACCCGGCTTAATCTGCCGGAGAATATCGTGGTGGAGGTTCAGGTGAAAACCATCGCGGAAAAAGGCGGAACAAAAAAGACGCTTTTCGGCGCGTTCCCCGAACTGGAGGCTATCACGGACGATGAGATGCTGGAAGCCAAGGGCCTTTGGGACCAAAGTTTGAGGAAACAGGCGCGCTTGCTGAAAGAGGCGGAGTGACATGCCTCAATTCGTTACTGATACCCACGCGCTGATCTGGTATCTGGTAGGCTCTCCCCGGCTCGGGTCCAAAGCGCGTGTTGCTTTTGACGAAACTGCCGCCGGAAATGCTCAAGTGGTGATTCCGGCGATTGTAGTTGCCGAAATGGTCATGCTCGCTGAGAAGCATCGCACGATCCAATTTCATGGAATTCTCTCGGAATTGCGGGCTATCTCCGGTTTCCAGTTTGCTCCACTAATGCCGGATACCGCCATAGCGATCCAACATTTAACCATCCTCCCCGATATTCATGACCGTTTGATTACAGCCGAAGCCTTGCACCAGGGCTCCGCTTTGATCACGGCGGACGGGGGAATCACCGATTCAGGATTGGTCGAAGTGGTCTGGTGATTTTTCCATTTTCAATCCATCTCAGGGGATACCCCATGCCCAAGCCCATCACCCAAAACACCCTCTTTTACGGCGACAACCTACCCATCCTGCGCGAGCACGTGCCGGATGAATCCATTGACCTGATCTACCTCGACCCGCCGTTCAATTCCAACCGCTCGTACAACGTGCTGTTCAAGAATGAGCGTGGCGAGGAGGCCGAGGCGCAGATCACCGCCTTCGACGATACCTGGCACTGGAACACCTCTGCCGAGCGGACGTTCCACGAACTCATCCAGAACGCCCCTTCGCACGTGGTGACGATGCTCGGCGCACTGCGTGAGTTTGTTGGCACAAACCAGATGATGGCCTACCTGACCATGATGGCCGCGCGGCTGGTGGAACTGCACCGCGTCCTCAAGCCGAGCGGCAGCCTGTACCTGCACTGCGACTCAACCGCCAGCCATTATCTCAAGATTGTGATGGATACGATTCTTGGGGTTCAGAATTTCAGGAACGAAATTGTCTGGAAAAGGAAAACGGGACGTGGCGAAACGACGCACAAGTCGAATAAGTTTGGAAATTCAACTGATACCCTCCTCTTTTACAGCAAATCAGATGATAACCTTTTTTACTCGCAGTTCAATTTCGAAGCTGACGGATATGAAGAATATATCGAAAAGTTTTATCGGTTCACCGATGAAACTGGCAGGAGATACCGCATAGCAGACTTGTCAAGCCCGTCTCCTCGCCCGAATCTAACGTATGAGTACAAAGGTTATAAACCGCCTAGCAATGGTTGGGCCATCTCACGTGAAAAAATGGAGCAATGGGACAAAGAAGGCAGGTTATATTTTCCTAAAAGTCCCAACGGGCGTATACAGAGAAAAAGATTTCTGGATGAACTCAAAGGTAAACCCGTTCAAAACCTTTGGGATGATATAGAAATGATTAGTTCTCAATCGAATGAGCGTCTCGGCTACCCCACCCAGAAGCCGCTGGCACTGCTGGAACGCATCATTCAAGCCTCGTCCAACGAAGGCGATTGGGTGCTCGATCCGTTCTGCGGGTGCGGCACGGCGATTGCGGCGGCGCACAAGCTCAACCGCCGCTGGATCGGGATTGACATCACCCATCTTTCGATCTCGCTGATGAAATACCGCCTGAAAGACATGTTCGACCTGGTCGAGAAGAAGGATTACGCCGTCATCGGCGAGCCGGAAGATTTAGGTTCAGCGCATCAACTGGCGCGCTCCGACCGTTACCAGTTCCAGTGGTGGGCGCTCTCGCTGGTGCAGGCCAAGCCGCTGGGCGGCGGAGGCGGGCGGGAAGGCAAGAAGGGCAGCGATAAGGGCGTGGACGGTGTGCTTAACTTTTTGGAGGAAAAGGGCCAGTTGCAGCGCGTGCTGATCCAGGTCAAGAGCGGGCACGTCAAATCAGGCGATATCCGCGATCTGCGCGGCGTGGTGGAGCGCGAAGAAGCCGCCTTGGGCGTCTTCGTCACGCTCGAAGCGCCCACGCAGGAGATGGTCACCGAGGCAGTTTCGGCGGGCTACTTCACCTCGAAAACCTGGCAGAAGGATTATCCCCGCATCCAGATTTTGACGGTCGAAGACCTGCTGGCGGGCAAGGGCATTGACATGCCCCCGTCCGCGTATGGGACGTTCAAGCAGGCCGAGAAGGTCAAGAAGCAGGAAGGGAAGCAGGGAGAGCTGCCGATGTGACAGTCACACTTCAGCCAGCCAAACGAAGCTCTCTGAAAAAACATGCTGCCTTCGGCTCGTGGAAAAATCGCTGGATCAACGCGGTTGAATATCAGCGCAACCTGCGTGCCGAACGGGACAGGTAATGATCGCTTCGGGCAAGCATCCTGTAAGGTTTGTCACCCTGAGCCGTTCTGTGGCGAAGAGCCTGCCCTGAGCCTGCGAAGGGGTCTCCTCGCCGCACAGGGGATGCTTCGGCCACAGAACGGCCTCAGCATGACAGTCTGAGCAGTACCATGTTGAAATATAAAGGCTATGCGGGCATCGTCGAATATGACGCCGAAGGAAAAATCTTCACCGGCGAAGTGATGGGATTACGGGATGTGATCACCTTTCAGGGCCGCACCCCCGAGGAACTCGAAGATTCGTTTCACCAGTCTGTAGATCTTTACCTCGAAATGTGCGCCCGCGATAAAATCGCGCCACAAAAACCGTTTTCGGGTCGTTTCAATGTGCGCCTCAACCCCGAGTTGCATCGTCAATTGGCGCTCCGCGCCGCGCAGGAAAAGATCAGCCTGAACGAATGGGTGACTCATACTCTCCAGGAATCTGTCCGCTGATGGTCGCCCAAACCGCGACCATAATCCGCAACCTGTGATACAATCCAGCCGCACGCCGGTACTTCAACTTCGCCAAGGATTCGCCCCGGTCTCTACGCCGGGGTTTTTTGTGTGCATCAGACCGTGGCCGGCGGGTGACAGACTGTTGTATCCACTCTCCACTCTCCACTCTCCACTCTCCACTCTCCACTCTCTACTCTCTACTCTCTATGCTAAAAGAACGTACTGATCTAAGAAACATCGCCATCATCGCCCACGTGGATCACGGCAAGACCACGCTGGTGGATGGTCTGCTGCGCCAGGCGCACACCTTCCGCGACAACCAGCAGGTGGCCGAGCGGGTCATGGATTCCTACGACCTGGAGCGCGAGCGCGGCATCACCATCCTGGCCAAGAACACCGCCATTTCCATCCCGGACCCGCTTACCGGGCAGATTGTCAAGATCAACATCGTGGATACCCCCGGGCACGCCGATTTCGGCGGCGAGGTGGAGCGCGTCATGAACATGGTGGACGGTGTGCTGCTGCTGGTGGACGCGGCCGAAGGCCCGATGCCGCAAACCCGCTTCGTGCTCAAGAAAGCCCTCGAAATGGGACACCGCGCCGTGGTGGTGGTCAACAAGGTGGATCGCAAGGATGCCGAACCCGCCCGTGTCTTGAACGACACCTTTGACCTGTTCATCGAACTGGGCGCGACCGAGGAACAGGCCGACTTCCCCGTCGTGTACGCGGTCGCCACCACGCAGCGCGCGGGACTTACGCCTGATCTGGGTCCCGATCTGAGTCCACTCTTCGACGTGATCCTGCGCCACATCCCCGCCCCCAAAGTGGACGCGGATGCGCCGCTGCAAATGCTTGTCACCACCCTGGGCTACGACGACTACCGCGGCGTGACCGCCGTCGGTCGCATCTTTGCCGGGAAGATCAAGGTCGGGCAGCCGCTGGCGCGCCTGAAACTGGACGGCGCGAACGTGCCGGAGCGAGCCCGTTACCTTTACGTGCATCAAGGTTTGAACAAAGTCGAGGTGGAGCAGGCCGAGGCGGGTGAGATCATCGCCCTGGCCGGGCTGGAGGGCATTGCCATCGGCGAGACCCTGGCCGATCCGGAACACCCGGTTGCTTTGCCGACCATCAAAGTGGAAGAGCCGACCGTGCGCATGACGTTTGGCGTCAACACTGCGCCTTTTTCGGGCAAGGAAGGCCGCTGGAGCACCTCGCGCAAGTTGCGTGAGCGCCTGTTCGAAGAGCTGCGCACCAACGTCTCTTTGCGCGTGCAGGAGACCGAGACCTCCGACACCTTCCTCGTCTCTGGGCGCGGCGAACTGCACCTGGCCATCCTGGTCGAGACCATGCGCCGCGAGGGGTACGAGTTCCAGGTCTCCCGTCCGGAAGTGATCCTGCGCCAGGCCCTGGACGGGAGCCTGCTGGAACCGTACGAGGAACTCCACATCGAGACCAGCCCGGAGACGGTGGGTGTGGTAGTGGAAATGCTCGGGGGACGGCGCGGTAAAATGCTGGATATGCAGGAGACGGGTCAGGGGAGTGTGCGGCTGGTGTATCTCGTCCCGACGCGCGGCCTGCTTGGTTTCCGTTACCAGTTCCTGACCGCTACGCGCGGCATGGGCGTCATGAATACCCTGTTCCACGGTTACGAGGAAATGGCCGGCCCGATGGCGATGCGCTCCACCGGTTCGCTGACCGCGATGGAGGCGGGCGATACCACTTCCTACGCGCTGAAGAGCGCCGAGGAGCGCGGCATGCTGTTTGTCGCTCCCGGCGTGGCGGTTTACGAGGGGATGGTCATCGGCGAGAATACCCGCCCCGGCGACATTGCCATCAACGTTTGCCGCAAGAAGCACCTGACCAACGTCCGTTCCTCGCGCGGCGACATGGAAATCCGCCTGACGCCGCCGCGCCAGATGAGCCTGGACGAGGCCATCGAGTATCTGGCCGACGACGAGCTGCTCGAAGTGACGCCGCTATCGTACCGCATCCGCAAGCGCATCCTGAATACCGACGAGCGCGGCAAACAACAGAAGAAAGCCAAAGAGGCGTTGCTCGACGAGTAATCGTGGTTTCTGAGTGGAAAAACCTCAACGCGAATGACGCGAATAGGCGAATTTCGCGAATGTTTTTTAAACTTTATTCGCGCCATTTGCCCATTAGCGGTATTCGCGTTGAAAAATGTATGCGGAATGAATTCCGCGCTACGCTTTTACCCTGGCCACTTTCCCCCCGGTCATTTTCACCAAATCATCCGGCGTCAACTCGAAGACCGCGTTGGGCGTGCCGGCCGCGCCCCAAATCGTGGCGTATTGCAGCAGGTCTTCGTCAATGAACGTCTCGATCGGCTGGCTGTGACCGAGCAGCGGGACGCCGCCGATGGCGAAACCGGTGGCGGCGCGGACGAAGTCCGCGTCTGCGCGGCCGATGGGTTCGCCGAAATACTGGCTGACTTTGGCCTCGTCCACGCGGTTCGATCCGCTGGTGATTACCATTACGGGTCTGCCTGTCACCTGTCCGCGAAAGACGAGCGATTTGGCGATCTGTCCCAGCTTGCAGCCTACACGGGTGGCTGCCTCGGCGGAGGTGCGCGTGCTTTCGACGAATTCGATCACGGTGCAGTTGAAGCTCAGGGTGTGCAGCGTATCCTGCACTTTCTGGGCAGAAGGGCTGAGGATTGTTCTTTTCTTGTTATCCATATTTCCTCGCGATGACGATCTCGACCGGCAATCCCCACATTGCCTCTTCGCTGGCTTCGGCAAGCTCGAATCCGGCCGCTTCGATAGTCTTGCGCGCGTGGATGGGACGGCAATCCACGAGGGCGGGCATGCGGGCGTGGAACCACTCGTAGATTTTTACGGCCCGGCAATCTTTTTTCTCCAATGCCACCACGCCGAGCCGCCCATCTTCGCGCAGCACCCGTTTGCACTCACCCAGCACAAGCGGGATTTCGGGCGTATCGAAAAGTTCCAGCGTGAAACTGATAAAGATTGCATCAAAGAAATCATCTTCAAAAGGCAGCCTGGCCGCATCACCGAGACGTAATTCGACCCGGCGCGATAATCCGGCGCGGGCGATTTTTGCCTGCGCAATCTGGAACATCCCTTCCGAGAGGTCAATCCCATATACTTTGCCGGTTTCACCGGCTGAATGTGCCAGCGCGACCAGACCCTGACCGGCGCCGAAGCCGATCTCCAGCACCTTCTCTCCCGGCTGGATTTTCAGCATCCGCAAGCCGATTTCTGTGAAATGCTTTTCGCTGCTGGCGAACCAATCATACCAGCGACTCAAGCGGTCGTAGTTGTAGCGGGTCGAATTATGAGATTGCTTCACTTTATCCAATCAGTTAGCCAGCGCACCTGTCCCGGCCAATATTCTGCTTCGGTCTCGGACAAGAGCGCGTCAAGCGCTTTGAGCAGTTCAGGCATAGGCCGTTGGGATGATAGAATGATTCCAGCGTGGTGAGGGTAGCGCTTTGCCAGTGGAATAAAGTCACGCGCATTGAAGGTGAAAATAGTGCGTCCCTGCGCAGTCGCGCCCAGCAATTGTTCATCATCATGAGCGTCCAGCGGCATCCACTCGTTGGGAGTACGGCTCACATCATGGCCGTGTTTCCGAAGTGCATCCGCCAGCGTGGCGTTGGACGTGTCCGCATCCAGGTGCAGGCGCGGTTCAGTCACGTTTGTTTTCCAGTTCGTTTTCGTAGCGGATGTTGGCGTCAATTTCGGCGCGGTGCGCCTGGTAAAAAGCAAGGGCCTCCTTCACCTGTGGGAGTTCCAGAGGATATTGAGCAGCAACATCCTCGGGAGAAGTGTTCAACTGCCCCACAGCTACCGCGACGGTCTGTACGCGGATGCCGGTGCCGCGTACCACTGGCGTTACCCATCCCGATGCCCCGCGCCGGTAGGTGATGCCTGGAAAATTGGGATCATCCAGTTGCTGGCGCAGGGATACAACTTTTTCCGAGACCGACCACATGATGAACTGATTCAGGGAAACCCCCTGGCGCGCAGCCCATTCCTCGGCCTCGCGTTTCAAGTTGAAAGGTAAGTTCAACGCATAGCGTGTCATAGATATTCCTTTTCCTGAGATTATATCATATATGACATCGTATGTGATGTTTTATGGTGGCATCGCCTTACTTCAGCTCAAATCCTTGCTTTTCCAGCACGGCGCGTAGACCGGCGCGCGCCGGCTGCGAGACGCGCCGGGCGGAGTGTTCCGTCCAGCCGTAATCTTCCATCCCGCCCTCTTCGCCCGGAACTGGAACCTGCCGGCCCTTATATATGCCGGTGGCGAGCATGGCGCGGTCATATTCGCGTAAGGCGGCGTCTTCTCCGCTGCGGTCGTATTTCTCCCAGTGTAACACGGCTCTGAGTGGTAGGCGTGGCCGCAGGCGAGGTCCCGCCGCTGGCCAGCCGACTGTCATGCCGGCGATGGGGACGACCAGGCGCGGCAGTTCGAGCAAGTCAATCACTTCCGGCAGGTTGTTGCGGATGCCCCCGATGTAGCAGATGCCCAGGCCGAACGACTCGGCGGCCAGGGCGGTAGTTTGGGCGACGATGGCCGCGTCCACGGCTGCGGCCAGGAAATTTTCGACATATCCGGTCACCTGGGTGTAGCCGCGTAACTGGCAGACGCGCTCGAGGCGCGCCCGGTCTGCGCAGAAGGCCAGGAAGAGCGGCGCTTCGGCAACGTGTTTCTGCTTACCGCACAGTTCGGACAACTTGGCGCGTTTGGCGGGATCGGTCACGGCAATCACGCTGTAGCTTTGCAGGTTCGAGGAGGTGGAGGCGCGCTGTCCGGCGGCGAGGATGGCCTCGATAACGGAGGCAGGCAGCGGGTCCGCTTTGTAGTGACGGACAGAGGCGTGGCGGTGAATCAGTTCGATGGTTGGATTGGTCATAGGCGTATCTCCAGCTCGATTTCGTCGCGAATGGGGATTCCATCCATTCCAGTGAGCGGGATTTCCGGTTTCAAGCGGCGGTCTTTTTCGATGGCGTTGAGGTGGACGGCGGCGATGACGAAGCCGCGCTTCTGGTAGAAGCGCAGAGCAGGGGTGTTGTCATTGGTGGTGACGACAAACAACCTGCGGCACCGTTCGACAGGCTCACGGCGGCGCTTTTCTCGACCCGCAGCCTGCTTGACCGCTTCGATGAGCGCGGTACCCACGCCCAGGCCTGCGCGCCAGGCGTCCAACGTGACGATCTCGCAGGCTTCGCCTTGGATGTGATAAGTCAGCAGGCCGATGATTTGACCATCTGCCTCAGCGACAAACCCTAGCAGCTCAACAGGACGATATATTTCGCCATGGACAACGACGGTCTCTGCGCTCCAGTGTTCAACTATTACGCGGGTGTTCCAGGCGTAATCATCTGGGGTGGTGGGTCGGATGATGAAAGTCGTCATATAGTCTTGCTGCTGAGAGTACAAGCGCACAATTGATTTGGCAGACTATTCATCTGTCAGCGAAACCTTTTGAAATTCGTATGGCGCTTTTTGCTCAAAAAGTGCTAATTGTCCCACGTGAATCATTTCCATTTGCGGCTCTGGATCGTAGTTTAACACAATTGCTTCCAACATTGGATTTCTGTTTTTTTCACTTGCTCCAACATGATAGAAATGTTCCTTTGTAAAAACAGTGAATTTTTTAGCATATTTTTTAAGAGCCTGGTTTGTTCGATATTGGTTACTGTGCCAAGTTGACAGAATGAATCTGGCTTTGGCTACAGTGAGCAAATCGTATAAATCCTGCTCATCTTTTTCTGTCCAAGAATTGAAATAGTCTGTGTGCCTGCCGATATAAGGCGGATCGCAATAAATAAAGTCGTTTTCTGTGGCATTTGACAAACTCTGGCGAAAATCGGAACATAGAAATTGCCAGTCATACAGGCTGGTTGCTTGACTGACATGCTTGATTTGGTTGACGATTTTAGTCACGTATGCCTTGGCAAAACGGTTGGGTTTGTGGCCAAATGGTACATTGAATTTACCGCCTTTGTTGAATCGCATTACGCCATTGAATGATGCGCGATTGAGAAACAACAGATCAAGTGGATGGCCGTTTAGATTGAATCGCTCTCGGATTTCGTAATAGTGTGCCTCGCCTTGTTCTCGAAGGATGTCACCTTCTTCGGTAAGGAATTCTTTGGCAATTCCGGCTGTAATTTCTCCTTGCTTGATGGCATTGTATAAGTTGATAATATGCGGGTTGATGTCGCTGAAAACTGCCCGTTGAGGGCGTACATTGAACCCTACAACGCCCGAACCCATAAATGGTTCAAACCACGTTCCATTTTCATCGAGCGAAACATGGTCAAAAATCCATTCTACCAATTTGGTTTTGATTCCCTGACATTTCAGGGGAGGCACAATGACTCTCATCTTGAAGTTTTCCGTCTGGGTTTGTTAATCATTGGATTTGCCAATGCGAGGTCCTGTGTGCGATAAGCAAGAAATTCACGCAACAACGTTATCTTTTTAGCCTTTCCGCTGGGTGTGGTGATGGTGATTTTGCCATAGTTCATCCAATAATCGTCAAACCATTCTTCGCCCAGGAGTTTGAAAACACCGTTTCGGTTGAGGATATCATCAATTTTGTTGATGCTGCCGATGTTAGCAGTGTTTGAACTGCCTTGCTTGTCGCTAGCAATTTCCCATTTTTCTGCGACAAAGAACTGAAAATCACGAATGACTGACACGATAGATTGCAATTCGTTCAGTCCTCGTATGTGCGTTTCGTCGGTCCTTTCCGATGTAGAACGAGAGTAAATAATTCCCAGGCAAAAATGTCCTAGATATTCGTTGTATGGGAACTGAATGTTTTTCTTGCTTGTCCTCTTGACGAAATATTCTCCATGTGAGCCGAGTGTAAAACCATTGCAAAACTCTGGATTATCTGGCAAACGATAGGTGGTTTTCAAATCTACCGCAAATTTGATTCTCTCATCACTTGCTATAACAAACGAAAGGTCAGGATAATAGTTTTGCTGTTCAGCCAGTACAATGTGAAAGCCGTTATTTTGAGCAAATTCCAAGATTTTTGGAAAAAGATGAATCTCAAGAATTTTAGAAACAATCTTGGTGTCTGCGGAAATGGTATAAATGTTGCGGAACACGTCAATGAAACCCTTGACCGTCCACTGGTTATCGTCGGTTGAAATGTGTCCTTGTAAAGTTTCAACAAATTCTGTCAATTTATTCTTGAATTCGGCTTTGATCTTGTTATTCTTGCTTTTGCTCATCGTTTGCTCCAACCACAAAAAAGATTGATTTGATGGTCATAAAACCGCATTTTACAAAGTAACTTATGGCTGAACGAGTATTTCAATAAAAATCGGGTCCCCAAATGGTATCCCCTGCGGATCGTAGGCCTGCCACGCGCTGCGGTACGTACCCGCTTCAGACGGGGCGGCGAACTGGATGCGAATGACGGCTTGGGTCCCGGAACGAGCCGGGTATAGCGCCTGCTCGACGGGTGCACCCATGTCCGGGCCGGCGATCAGGCGCAGGCGATAGGCATGATCCCAATTGCAAGTCCCGTTGTTCTCCACCAGCCACTGCTTGTCGAGCGTGCTTCCGGGCGCGACCTGGCTGCCGTCCGGGATGGTCAGGTCTTGCAGGTAATAGAGATTGTCAACGCATTGCGGTGCGGACGCGGCGGGCGGATTATAAACCACCGCAGGCTGCGAAGCCGTGAGCAGCGCGCTGACGGGCGTTGGTGGGATATAAACGGTTGGCATAACATTTTCTTTGCCTCCGCAGGCAGATAGAACCAGCTCCAAAAAGAAAAAGATGGACACAGGTATGAACCTTTTCGGCGAAACTGTGTCCATCCGAGCCTCCATCCAAAAACTAAAGCGAGTCACGTGTCACGTATCACGTGTCACGTATCACGCATCACGTATTACTCATCATTCTTCCCCCACCCCTTCAGCTTCCTCTTCCACACCTGAGAGCGGCAGGGCGGCCACTCCACCCGAGGCCTGTTGCCGGATAGCCAGCTCGATCTCGTCGGCCAGGTCGGGATTCTGGCGCAGGAACTCTTTGGAGTTCTCGCGGCCCTGTCCGATGCGAACGTCGCCGTACGAGAAGAACGCGCCGCGCTTGTCCACGATGCCAAACTGGGTTGCCAGGTCAATCAGGTCGCCGACCTTGGAGATGCCCTCGTTGTACATGATGTCGAACTCGGCCGTGCGGAAGGGCGGCGCGACCTTGTTCTTGACCACGCGCACGCGCGTCCGGTTGCCGACGATCTCCGCGCCGACCTTGATGGACTGGATGCGGCGGCAGTCCAGGCGCACGGAAGCATAGAACTTGAGGGCATTGCCTCCCGAGGTTGTCTCGGGATTGCCAAACATCACGCCGATTTTTTGGCGCAGTTGGTTGGTGAAGACAACCGCCGTCTTGGTCTGGTTGATCGCGCCGGAGAGTTTGCGCAACGCCTGTGACATCAGGCGGGCCATGGCGCCCATCTGGGCGTCGCCCATGTCGCCTTCGATCTCGGAGCGCGGCACCAGCGCGGCGACCGAGTCGATCACCACCACCTCCACCGCGCCGGAGCGGACGAGTGTCTCGGTGATCTCGAGGGCCTGTTCGCCGGTATCGGGCTGGGAGATCAACAGGTTGTCCACATCCACGCCGCAGCGGGCGGCATAAGTGGGGTCGAGGGCGTGTTCCATGTCAATGAACGCGGCAGTACCGCCCAGTTTTTGGGCCTTGGCCACGATGTGTTGGGCGAGAGTGGTCTTGCCGGAGGCCTCCGGGCCGTAGATTTCGGTGATGCGTCCGCGCGGGATTCCGCCCACGCCCAGCGCCAGGTCGAGGGACAGCGAACCGGTCGGGATAACTTCCACGTTCATGCTGTGCGCCTCCCCCAGGCGCATGATGGAACCGTCGCCATAGCGTTTGACGATGTCGCCGAGGGCCTTGTCCAACATGGCGCGGCGCGCTTCGTTCATGGAGCTATTTGAATCGGGGTCAGTGGGTTTGCGTGGCATAAGATACCTCTCTTCTCTTAATTTTGTCAGAGTATAGCACAGATGTTCGATGCGTCAAGGCTTTTGGCTCTTTGGCGCGCCACCAGCGGGAGGTCAGATTGGCAATCCGACTTACGGCGTTGGCGTTGATATTATACCGGATGGCGGCGGTAATTCAGTGTTGTATCCCTTGAATCCCTGGAAGGCGAAGTACGTGACCTGGCCGGGGAAGATTTGGATTTCCAGTCTATTATTCAGTCCGGCGTATGGCACGTTGACCTGATAAACGCCAGCCGGCAGGTCGCTCAAGACCAGGTTTTCGTTGTAACAGGGGTCGCTGTTTGCGCCGATGCCTCCATACGTCTTGACGATCCAGGCGCGCTGGGTGGCTTCCGAGCGGACGATGATGGCGTAGCTGAGGAGGGGGCGTTGATAGGTATCCATGATGCGGGCAACCAGGATTCCCCAGCCTTCCGGCGGCGCCAGCCAGAGTTCGGGGTTGCGGGTAGAGAAAAAGTCGTTGGCGCCGATCCGCACCTCGTAATGAAGGTGCGGTCCGGTGGTGAATCCGGTCGTGCCGACTTTGCCAAGCACGTCGCCGACCTCGAGAACCTGGCCGACAACCACATCCACCTCGGAGAGGTGCGCGTAGATCGTGAAAAGCGGCTGGTCTTTGTAGCCGAAATCGTGGCGGATGGCGACCGCCATTCCATAGGGGTCATCCTTATAATCCGGCGCGTTGTTGAACAATCCCCAACTGGCCCAGACGACCGTCCCTGGCCCTGTCGCCTGGACGGGCGTGCCGACATCGGCAGGCAGGTCAATGCCGGTATGCACCACTTCAGGCCGGAAGAAGATGCCGCCGTAGCGATAATCCGCTATCGGCCAGGTGACCACGTTGACTGAGAACGGGCGGGCAAAGTAGAAATGGTCATAGGGCGAGAGCGCCCAGGGCGTAGGATAGAGCGGCGGCCGCCAGGCCGATTCTGGCGTCGCGCCTTCGGTTGGAAAAACGATCGGCAGCGAAGAAGCAGACGTGGCGGATGGGAGGGGCGTCAGCGTGTTTTCGACAATAATGGTAAGAGGTTTCGGAGTCACAGATGGGGATGGCGAATTGGTAAATTGGGGCAGGCTGACCACTGCAGTTCCTATCGGCGTTCCGATTGCCCTCTCCGTTGGTGTTGCGGTGGTGACGGTTTCCTGTAGGGATGGCTGTTCCGCAATGGCGGAAGTACATGCCGAAAGGAGAAGTAAGCCGGAGGCCATTACCCATAAGGCTTGGATCAGTAGTAACGACTTTAGTCGTTTGGGCGGGAGGGCGACTGAAGTCGCGACTACGCGCCGCTTTCGCGATTTGCCGAGAACAGGTTTCATGGCGAAGGCGTGAACGTAGGCTGCGGCGTCGGCGTGAGCGTGGGTGTGGGAGGTTTGTAGCCCCACGGGGTGCGGGTGGGTGTGCGTGTGGGGGGAATGACGGCGGTCGGTGTGATCAGCGCCTCAGGCGGATAGAGTTCCAGCATGGCCTCGCGCCAAGTCAAACCCTGCGTCAAGGCGAATTCGTTGAAGCGCGCTCCGCTGAAGTACGTCCGCCAATTCGAGAGCGCGGGCAGGCGCTCCCAGCCGTATTGGAGAGCCAGGGCGGTGAAATCCAGCCAGTATCCTTTTGGGATGGCGTTCATCAAACTGCCGCCCTGCTCGAAGGCGACCGGGTCGCCATTATAACGCGTGCTGAAATCCCAAGGGAGCTGGCGTAGCAGCTCGCCCTGTGAGCCATCCTGGGCGCGGCTGCTGATAAAGACTCGCCAATAAGTTTGTTGGCCAAAATCTTCGCGGACGACGTTGATCAAACCGGCAGTGACCAGGCCGGGATTGAGACTGAAAGCGCGGCCAGTATAGAGCCAGCCCTCGCTCAAGCCAGGGTCGAGAGGCGTTGTCAGGGGGACGTAAGCATTTTCCAGGCTGGCGAGTGCATCCCATCCCGTCTCAACGATGAGGCGTTGGCGCAGGGCCTGGAAGGATTCGTCCGCCGCGTCTTGCAGTTGTGGATACGGGGCCTGCACACCCTGGAGCGGGACGAGCGCGGCGCGGCCGGCCGGGATACCAGGCTGCGGCGCGACGACCGGCTGGTAGAGCACGGCCGGTGTGAACGCGGCGTCTGCTTGAATGGCCTGGGGCAGGGGAGCGGGCAGGGTTGTCAGTCCATAGGAGAGGCCGCGCAGTGTGCCGGGCAGAAGCAACGGCGGCAGGCTGAGGTCGCCGGAAGCGGCGGCGTAGGCGGTCAGGTAGTTCTGATGGGCGGTGGTCAAGCCCGTCGCCAGGTGGTTATTCTCTTCCCAGACCGGCCAGTCGCCGCTGCCGACCCAGCGCGGGGCAACCGCGGGTTGGCGGCTATCCCAGACGTAAATGCTGCTCAGGCCGCTGTCCTCGTCGCTCATCGCCCAGGCCAGTTCTTCGCCATCCGGCGACCAGGCGGGATAGGCTTCGCCGCCCTGTGGATTATGGCTGATGTTGACGAAGCGCTCTTCGCCGGCGCGGTCCAGGTCAGCGATCCAGACCTCGTCCTCGCCGCTGCGATTGGAAACGAAGGCGATCTGGCGGCCTTTCGGTGACCAGGTTGGCGAATGGTCGGCGGCGGCATCTTCGGTCAGGCGGATGGACGCTTGGGATGGGTCAGTGGCCGAGCGGATGAAGATCTCCAGGCTATCGTCTATGTAGCTTTCGTAGGCCAGCCATTGACCATCGGGCGACCAGGAGGGGGAGGCATCGTATTCGAGCGTATCCGTCAGTCGGGTGACTTCGCCCGTTCCCAACTCGAGCAGGTAGAGGTCCCAGTAACCGTTGCAGCGCGAGGCAAAGGCGACCCGGCTGCCATCCGGGCTGAGGGCGGGCGTGATGTCGTCCCAGGGATCTGCAGTCAGGCGGGTGAGAGTCAGCGATAGGGGAGAGTAGAGAAATAAATGGGCGTGACCGGCCTCGTTCAGGGAAAGGATAAAAAGGCCGCGCGGGCTGGGCGTCACTGCGCTGGTGGCGGTGATGACGTATGGTGTTTGGGTGGGTGCGGGCGTGGGGGTGACAACGAATTGGATGATGGTCGCCGTCTTGGTTGGAGGAGGAAGGGTCGGCGTGGGTGTGGGTGCGGGCGTTGGCGCGCAGGCGGCTGTAAGGACAGTGATCAGTGAGCAGTAAACAGTGATCAGTAAATAGGGAGGAGACGGCTTGGTGATCATTGTGTGATGGTAGGAATGACGATGGACGTTTCAAGCCGGTCAATCTCGCCCAGGTCGGGGTAGGAGAGAACGGCGGTGAGTTGATACGCGCCGGTCCTGAGCGGAGCGACCGGAGGGAGTGAAGTCGAAGGGCGGAGGTGCATGGTAAGTTCCAGCTTACAACCCATCGGCTCGACGATGCTGGCCGAGCTGACTTCGTTCCCGTCGGGGTCGTTCAGGGTAAGCTCAATATAGGGGCGCTGCTGGAAGGGTGTGAGTTCCAGGCTGATGCGCACCCGCTTCCCCTCGGGATAGGGTTCGGCGCACAGGTCGAGGATGCGAGTCTCTTCGGGCGGGAGGCGCTCCACGTTGGGGTCGAGGAAGAAGGCATCCATTGAGGTAATTATAAACGATCCATGAGTAAACACTCCTCCCCCATTTTCTATTTGCTTGCCCCGCGTTTTTTGCGGGGTGAAAATGGGGGAGGCCGGGAGGGGGCAGGAAATCTTATCCGTTCTTCTGCTGAAATTCTTTCATAAACCCGACCAGCGATTCCGCGCCTTCGATAGGCAGGGCGTTGTACATCGAGGCGCGCATCCCGCCGACCGAGCGGTGTCCCTTCAGGCCGATCAGGTCGCGCTTCTTGGCTTCCGAGGCGAACTGTTCTTCCAGTTGCTCATTGGGCAGCCGGAAGGTGACGTTCATCAGCGAGCGGCTGTCGGTTTTGGCGTGGCCGCGATAGAAGCCGCCGCTCTCGTCAATGGCCTTGTAGACCAATCCCGCCTTGGTCTGGTTGCGGCGGGCGATCTCGGGCAGGCCGCCGATCTCCTTGAGCCATTTCAACACCAGGCCGACGATGTAGACCGACCAGCAAGGCGGCGTGTTGTACAGCGAGCCGTCGGCGGCTAGCTTCTTGTAATCCAGCATGACGGGCAGGTTGGCCGGGACTTTTTCCAGCAGATCGTCGCGGATAATGGTGATGACCACACCCGCCGGGCCGGCGTTCTTCTGCGCGCCGGCGTAGATCAGGGCGTACTTGGACACGTCAATCGGGCGACTGATGAAATCGGACGAGGCGTCGCACACCAACGCGACCCCGGCCGGGGGTAGCGGCTCGGTGAAATATTCCACGCCATGGATGGTCTCGTTGGAGGTGAAGTGCAGGTAGGCAGCCTTGGGGTCCAGATCGAGTTCGGCCTGGGCTGGCAGGTGGTCGAAGTTGCTGGCCTTCATGTTCGCGGCGGCGCGCGTCGTCCCGAGTTTGGCGGCCTCGTCGAAGGCCTTCTTGCTCCACGAGCCGGTGATGATGTAATCAGCCGAGCCTCCCGCTGGCCGCAGGTTCATCGGCAGCATCGTAAATTGCAGGCTGGCGCCGCCTTGCAAAAATAGCACTTTGTAATTGGCCGGGATGTTCAGCAGGGCGCGCAGGTCCGCTTCCGCCGTCTGGATCACGGCCTCGAATTCCTTCGAGCGGTGGCTGATCTCCATCACGGACATGCCGGTGCCCTTATAGTCGAGCATCTCGGCTTGGGCCTGTTGCAGCACCGGCAGCGGAAGGATGGCCGGGCCAGGGTTGAAGTTGAAAACGCGCTTGGGTTGGTTGGACATATTCTTAGCTCCTTTCGGATGTCTGGATTGTGCAAAGCCCTCGTCTCTCTCCGGCTGAATTATATCCATGAGTGGCGTTATTCACAATGAGAATCTACACCCCTTGTCCGAACTTTCGTCTGAATTTCAGTTATCCCGCTTGACTTGGGCGGAAATTCCGCTATACTGATTATGTAGATAGTCCGCAAAGGAGATGGAATGAATACAACATTCAACATTCAGGTCGTTCGGCGGGGTGTTATTACCTTGCCAAAAGAGGTACGGGAATCCAACCGCATCCGGGAAGGCGATATGCTGACCCTCATCGAGCTTGGCGACGGCGTCATGGTTCTCAGCCCGCGCCGTTCCCGCGTGGATGAAGCAGCCGACCGGCTGGCGAAACAATGGGAGCAGGCAGGAGAGTCGCTCGAGTCCATGCTGCAAACCCTGCGGGAAGTGCGGGAAGAATATGACGCGCAAGGTTCCTGACGTTTACCTGGATACCAGCGTCATTTTCGCGGCTGTTCTCTCGCCGGCAGGAGGTTCACGCAAGTTGTTCCAATTATCCGAGGCGGATATGATCCGCATCGTGCTTGGCCCGCACGTGTTGAAAGAAGGCGAAGAGGTCGTGCGGCGGAAAAAGCCTGCCTCCCTGCCTGATCTTGCGTGGCTGCTATCTGTTGGCTGCGTCACCGTGTCAAAAGCCGCAGGGATGGAATACCTGGAGGCGGCCAGGAAAATGGTGAGTTACCGGCCGGACGCGCGTATCCTGGCGGAAGCCATGTCGCTCAGGCCGGATTGGTTCATTACGCACGATAAGGAACATTTCCTGCGCGCTGACCTACGAAAGCAATTACCATTCCAGCTTGGCACACCAGGAGATTTGCTGCAATACCTCAAAGCGCAATTATCGGGTGGATAATCTGTACGGCGCGTGCGTGAAATAAGTCAATTGACATTTCCTCTTGCCGTGTTACAATATTTCTTGTGAACGATGTAACTTTCATCCAGATGGGAACGCGCTCTATTGCCCTGTGTGGTCCTGTTTTTTTGCTCTGATACAAACAAGGAGAAACCCATGAAAATCTTGATCTGCGACAAGACCGAAATGGAAGCCATCGAGCAGATGCGCGCCGCCGGGCTGACGGTGGACACGAACTTCGAGATCACGCCCGAGGAGTTGACCACTGTCCTGCCGGCCTACGATGGCTGCGTCGTGCGCGGCCGGACCAAGATCCGGCAGCCGTTGATTGACCTTTGTCCCGGCCTGAAGGTGATCGTGCGCGGCGGCGTCGGCCTGGACAACATTGACGCCGACTACGCCCGCTCGAAGGGCATCACCGTGATGAACACGCCCAAGGCCTCCTCCGCATCGGTAGCGGAGCTGGCCATCGGTTTCATGTTCGACCTGGCGCGTTCGATCTACAAAGCCACTGCCACCATGAAGGCCGAAAAATGGGAGAAGAAAGCCTTCGAGGGCGATGAACTGGGCGGCAAGACGTTGGGACTGATCGGCATCGGCAACATCGGCCGGGAAGTCGCCAAACGCGCCAATGCCCTGGGCATGACCGTCATTGCCTACGACCCGTACGTGAAGGAAGCCGCAGGCGTCCGGCTGGTACAGTTGGATGAGCTATTGGCGAAATCCGACTACATCAGCCTGCACCTGCCGAAGACGAAGGAATCCGCCAATATGATCGGCAAGGCGCAGTTCGAGAAGATGAAGGCTGGCGTGCGCCTGGTCAACTGCGCGCGCGGCGGCATCGTGGACGAGGCCGCGCTCTACGAGGCGCTGGTCAGCGGCAAGGTGGCCGGCGCGGCCCTGGATGTGTTCGCCGAAGAGCCGCCAATAGATTATCGGCTGCTCAAGCTGGCTAACGTCATCGGCTCGCCGCACATCGGCGCGGCCACGCATGAGGCCCAGGGGCGCGTCGGGGCCGAGGTGGCGGAGAAGCTGATCGAGTTTTCGAAAAGCCATTAACCTCGAAGGGCACGAAGTCACACGAAGGAAAAAAGAAACTTCGTGTTCTTCGTATAATTCGATGCGAAGACTATGAAAACCTACGACGACATCGGTATCCAAATCCCCCAGTTCTACTTGCCGAAGAAAGGCCTTGATCTGACCAAATGGGCCGTCATCGCCTGCGACCAGTTCACCTCCCAGCCGGAGTACTGGCAGCAGGTGGAGAAGCTCGTCGGCGACAACCCCTCCACGCTCGATCTCATCTTCCCGGAAGTTTATCTCGAAAAGCCGGGCGAGGCCGAGCGCATCCAGAGTATCCAGGCGGCCATGCGTGCATATCTGGCGAAGGGTATTCTCCAGCCGCGCGAGGGCTTGATCTACGTCGAGCGGACGACGGGAGGCAAGACCCGCGAGGGTATCCTGCTGTGTCTCGACCTGGAGCGTTACGATTACACCGAAAGCGCCTCCAGCCTAATCCGCGCCACCGAAGGGACGATCGTCGAGCGCCTGCCGCCGCGCATGAAGATCCGCCAGGACGCGGCGCTGGAGCTGCCGCACATCCTGGTGCTGATGGATGACCCGCAAGGCACCGTCATCGAGCCGGTTGGGGCAGCCAAAGGCAAGTTGGAAAAACTATACGATTTCGAGCTGATGCTTGGCAGCGGCCACCTGGCTGGTTACGCGGTCAGCGAGGCGATAGAGGAGAAGGTGATCGCCGCCCTGCGCGGGCTGGCCAAGCCGGAAACTTTCGCCGCAAAATACGGCATCCGCGAGGATAAACCGGTTCTGTTGTTTGCCATGGGCGACGGCAACCACTCGCTCGCCACAGCCAAAGCCGTCTGGGAGCGGAAGAAGCCCGAGGTGGGCATGGATCATCCCGCCAGATATGCCCTTGTGGAGGTCGAGAACGTACACGACGAAGGACTGACCTTCGAGCCGATCCACCGCCTGCTGTTCGGCTTGAAACGCGACCTCTTCGCCGCGCTGAAGTCCCATTTCGGCGCGGACTTCAAGTATTCGCCGGTCGCCAGTGCAGCGGACATGATCCGGCGGGTGGACGAGGCCAAATCCCCGCCCCAGTTAATCGGTCTGGTTGGCGGAGGCATGAGGTTCGGCGTGGCGGAGATTGACCATCCCTCGTCAAACCTGCCGGTTGGCACGCTGCAGGCTTTCCTGGATGTATTCATGAAGGAAAACGGGGCTGTGAAGATAGATTATGTTCATGGCAGGGAGATTGTCTGCTCGTTGGGCGCGCAACCGGGCAACGCCGGTTTCTACGTGCCTGGGATGGAAAAGTCCGATCTCTTCAAGACGGTCATCCTGGATGGCGTCCTGCCGCGCAAGACGTTCTCGATGGGCGAGGCGCACGAGAAGCGGTTCTATATGGAGGCGAGGAAGATTTCTTGATGTAGAGGCAGCTCCGCTGCCGGGCGACGGGCGTGGGAGCCCGTCCCGCAGAATTCTTTGTAGA
>Ga0210051_1001057_pt1 | contig 27621 bp, 20 predicted proteins | sample CryGey092014_all_FD_185464 | JGI IMG/M metagenome (GOLD analysis project Ga0210051, IMG submission 185464) | Groundwater microbial communities from aquifer - Crystal Geyser CG23_combo_of_CG06-09_8/20/14_all (SPAdes) (version 2) | ecosystem: Environmental > Aquatic > Deep subsurface > Groundwater...
CGGCTCGAAAACCTTTGTGCCCGGTTTTGAGGAGCAGCTTATCGATTTGAGACAAGGTGAGGCGAAAACCGTTCCCGTCAAATTTCCCGACCATTACAATGCCGCCCATCTTGCCGGGAAAGATGTGGAATTCAAGGTCCACATCAAGGGCATTCGGGTGAAAAAGCTGCCGGAAATCGATGACCAGTTTATCAAGAATTTTGAGCGTTACGAATCCCTGGATGCCCTCAAGGCCGATGTTCAAAAAAGCCTGGAAGAGGAGAAGAAGCGAAAGATCGCCCTGGCGTTTGAAAAACAGATCAGCGATAAATTGTTGGAGAAAAATGTTTTTGATGTCCCTGACTCCTTTGTCGAGCGGCAGATCTATTATATGATGTCCGACACGAAACGAAGAATGGTCTCCGGCGGCATGGAGCCGAAAAAGGCGGCCGAGTTCAGCATGAAACTCCATGATCAATTCCGGGAAGAGGCGGCCAAGATCGTCAAGACAGTGCTTCTGCTCAAGGGCATCGCGGGCAAGGAAACGCTGAGAGCGGGAGAGGACGAGGTGGAAAAGCAGATCCGGGAGATCGCCGCACAGCAGGCCCAGGATTATGAGACCCTTCGGAAATCTCTTGAAAAAGATGACCTGATCGACAACATCCGGAGCGAGATCCTGAACCGGAAGACCTATGCGTTCTTAGAGGCAAAGGCGAAGGTGACAACCGTCAGAACTGAGAAAAAGGGAATTCCGGAGGGGGAAAAATGAACCTGATACCCATGGTGGTTGAACAGGACGGTCGCGGCGAAAGGGCATTCGATATCTACTCGAGGCTCCTCAAGGATCGCATCATCTTCCTCGGTACGGCCATCGATGATGACGTTGCGAACCTTGTCATTGCCCAGATGCTCTATCTGGAATCGGATGATCCCGACAAGGAGATCTTCTTTTATTTGAACACCCCCGGCGGACATGTCAGCTCGGGGCTGGCGATTTACGATACGATGCAGTATATCAAGCCCGCGGTCAGCACGGTCTGCATGGGACAGGCGGCGAGCATGGGCGCCCTTCTTCTGGCGGCGGGTCAAAAGGGAAAGCGGTTTGCCCTCCCCCATTCGCGAATCCTGATCCATCAGCCACTGGGAGGATTCCAGGGGCAGGCGACGGACATCGACATCCAGGCGCGCGAGATCCTGAGGTTGAAGGAAGAGCTGAATCTGATCCTGGCCGGACTGACGGGTCAACCGCTGGACAAGATCGCGTCCGACACCGAACGGGACTATTACATGACCGGCGCCAAGGCCATGGAATACGGTCTTATCGATGAAATTATCGTCCAACGGGGTTGAGACGGTTTACGAAAGAGGGTTATTTATGGCTAAAAAAGGAAGAGATCCGCAGGACGGTCGGGGGTTGCTGTTCTGTTCGTTCTGCGGGAAAGACCAGAACAAGGTAAAAAAGCTTGTCGCCGGTCCCACGGCCTACATCTGCGATGAATGCATCGAGTTGTGCCGCTGCATCGTGGAAGAAGAGTCTGAAAAGGGCGGTACGGAGGAGATCCGCAAAGGAATTCCCGAACCGAAGAACATTGCGAGATTTCTGGACCAGTACGTCATCGGACAGGAGCGCTCGAAAAAAGTTCTCTCCGTGGCCGTTTACAACCATTACCGCCGGTTGTTTTCCCACGTCAATATGGGCGGGGTCGATATTCAGAAGAGCAATATTCTGCTGATCGGACCGACCGGGTCCGGCAAGACGCTTCTGGCGAAGACCCTGGCCCGAATGTTGAATGTCCCCTTTACCATTGCCGATGCGACGACGCTGACCGAGGCCGGCTACGTAGGAGAGGATGTGGAGAATATCATTCTCAGCCTCCTGCAGAACGCCGATTATGATGTCGAGAAGGCCTCCAAAGGGATCGTCTATATCGATGAAATCGACAAGATCGCCAAAAAATCGGGAAACCCTTCGATCACCCGGGATGTGTCGGGAGAGGGGGTCCAGCAGGCCCTGCTCAAGATCATTGAAGGGACGACGGCGAACATTCCCCCAAAAGGGGGAAGAAAACATCCGCAGCAGGAATTTATCCAGGTTGACACCTCCAATATCCTGTTTATCTGCGGCGGGGCGTTCAACGACCTTGACGGGATCATTGCCCGTCGGATCGGCTTCAATGCGATGGGTTTCGGGGCGGAGATCCGCAGCAAGAGGGAGAAAAAGTCGGACCAGTTGCTTTCTGAGGTGCAACCCGAAGACCTCCTGAAATACGGCCTGATCCCCGAGTTCATCGGCCGCCTGCCGGTGATCGCCACGCTGAACGAATTGACCCAGGAGGATCTGATCCGCATCCTGGGGGAGCCCAAGGATGCCATCGTTCGTCAGTATCAGAAGCTTTTCGAGCTGGAAGGGGTAAAACTGAAATTTACGGAGGGCGCCTGTCGGGCCATTGCGAAACTTTCCGCGGAGCGCAAGTCGGGCGCCCGCGGTCTCAGAGCGATTCTGGAAAATACGATGCTCGATATCATGTACGAGCTTCCGTCGACCACGGATGTGAAGGAATGTGTGATCAGCGAGGAAGTCGTGATGAACAAGGAAAAACCGATCCTCCTTTTTGAAAAGCAGTCTGAAACCGCTTAATTAGAAATCAAGCAGGAAGAAGAGATGATGTTCGATAAAATAGAGAACAGGGAAATGAATGCGGGGATGATGGATATTCCCCTTTTGCCCCTTCGGGACGTGGTGGTCTTTCCCCACATGATCGTTCCTCTTTTTGTGGGAAGGGAGAGATCGATCGCCGCACTAGAATCCGCGATGAAGGATGAAAAAGGGATCTTCATGGTGGCGCAGAAAAACGCGCAGAAGGATGATCCGGGGGAGGAAGAGATCTATCGCATCGGGACGATTGGGATCATCATTCAACTGCTGCGGCTGCCCGATGGTACGGTCAAGGTGCTGGTCGAAGGGAAGAAACGGGGCGTCATCCGCGAATATCTTCCCTGCGAAGACTATTTCCTGATTCGCGCCGAAGAGATGGAGGAGACCGGCGAGACGGAAACCGTCCGGATCGAGGCCCTGATGAGAAGCATCCGGGAATCGTTTGAAACCTACGCCAAGATGACCAAGAAGGTGCATCTGGAGATGGTCGGGACCATTGCCTCCATCGAGGCGCCCTCAAAGCTGGCCGATGTCGTCATTTCCCAGATTAATGCCAAGCTCGAGGACAAGCAGAGAATTATCGAAATCTTTTATGTCCCGGAACGGATGGAGGCGATCTACGAGCTGATGCTTTCGGAGATCGAGATCCTTCAGGTCGAGGAGAAGATCAAGAGACGGGTCAAGAAGCAGATGGAAAAAACCCAGAAGGATTACTACCTCAACGAACAGATGCGGGCGATCCAGAAGGAGATGGGGGAGAAGGGGGAGAAGGAAGATTTTCGCAACGAAATCGTTGAACTGGAAAAAAGGCTGAAACAGAAGAAGCTTTCCGAAGAGGCGCACAAGAAGGTCAAACAGGAAATCAAAAAGATGCAGATGATGGCCCCGATGTCCGCCGAGGCAACGGTGGTCCGGAATTATATCGACTGGCTGCTCGATATGCCGTGGTCCGAAAAAACGGAAAACAAACATACGCTGAAGGAGTCGGAAGCCATTCTGGAAGAGGACCATTATGGTCTCAAGCAGGTCAAGGAAAGGATCATCGAATATCTGGCCGTTCAGACCCTCGTCAAGAAGAACAAGGGTTCGATCCTCTGTCTCGTCGGTCCGCCGGGCGTCGGGAAGACCTCCATCGCGAAATCCGTGGCCCGTGCAACCAATCGGAAATTCGTTCGGCTTAGCCTGGGCGGCGTCCGGGATGAAGCGGAGATCCGGGGTCACCGGCGCACCTACATCGGCGCGATGCCGGGGAGGATCATCCAATTGCTCAAGAAGGCCGGGACGAACAACCCTGTTTTCTGTCTGGACGAGGTGGACAAGCTGAGTTCCGATTTCCGGGGAGATCCCTCGTCCGCGCTGCTTGAGGTGCTCGATCCGGAGCAGAACCATGCGTTCAACGACAACTATCTGGAGGTCGATTATGACCTCTCCGATATCATGTTCATCACCACGGCCAATGTCTTGCAGACCATCCCCGCGCCGCTTCAGGACCGGATGGAGGTGATCCGCCTGGCCGGATATACGGAGCCGGAAAAGCTCAATATCGCCAAGCAGTTCCTTGTACTCAAGGAGATGGAGGCGAACGGGCTGAAGAAAAACGACTTGGTTTTTACGGACGGGGCGCTCCTCATGATCATCCGTCAATACACCAGGGAAGCGGGGGTCCGGAATCTGGAGCGGGAAATCGCGTCGATATGCCGCAAGGTCGCCCGGAAGATCGTGACCGACGGCGCGAATGGATGTATCCGAATCTCCGCCAAGTCGGTCCAAGGGTATCTGGGCGTGCCAAAATTCCGTCATGGCGAGACCGAAGGGCGGGATCAAATCGGCCTGACGATCGGTCTTGCCTGGACCGAGGTCGGCGGGGAGTTGCTGGTCATCGAGACCTCGATCATGAAGGGGACCGGCAAGATGACCCTGACCGGAAAGTTGGGCGACGTCATGCAGGAGTCGGCGCAGGCTGCGCTGACGTACGTTCGCGCCCGGGCGGAACAATTCGGACTGCCGGAAGGTTTCTACAAGGAGACGGACATCCACGTCCATGTGCCGGAAGGGGCGATTCCGAAGGACGGGCCTTCCGCCGGCATTGCGATGGCAACCTCCATCGCCTCCGCGTTCATCCGCCGGAAGGTCAGGGGGGATCTGGCCATGACGGGCGAGATCACGCTGCGGGGCCGGGTGCTGCCAATCGGAGGATTGAAGGAGAAGCTGCTGGCCGCGCATCGGGGGAATATCCGGACCGTGATCATCCCCAAGGACAACGAAAAGGATCTGGCGGAGGTCCCCGCCAATGTCCTGAAAAACCTTGAAATCATTCTCGTGGACCATGTCGATGAGGTCCTGAAGGCCGCGCTGCTGCCGGCAGAGGGAGCAGGCGAGAGGGCGGAACCGAGGGAGAGGGTGGAACCGATCGGGGAGGCGATGGCGCCGGCCGCCGATTCCGCGGATAGGATACCCTTTCCGTTACAGGCCACACGTTACATGAACGGTAAAGATTGAACTTTATCCTTGACAATCGCTGGAATCGCTGTTAGAAACCGCGCAAAAGAGGGGTAATGCGGGCGGGTAGCTCAGTTGGGAGAGCGCCACGCTTACACCGTGGATGTCACAGGTTCAAGTCCTGTTCCGCCTACCATGGAAATAGCGAAATCCAAAAAATCGCCCCGGTTTGGATCACGGGGAGCTTGGAAATCGGGTTTCAACCAGGAATAAATTGCAAACGGGGTCGTAGTTAAGCTGGTTATAACGCCGGCCTGTCACGCCGGAGGCCAGGGGTTCAAGTCCCCTCGACCCCGCCATAATGAAAACAGGGGGTTCGGTATCATTGCCGACCCCCTTTTTCATGCCTATCAACTCCATTTCCAACCTACGGCCCCCCCCCGTGAATTTATCGGTGGAAATGAAAAAAATATTTCCGCTGATCCTCTGATTTTTCTTGACAGCCCATAAATAATGCGATAGACGTTCAGCCGTGACCGACGGTCATATAGTGACCACAGTTCAGAATCTGATCGCGGGTCATGGATCATTTTTCAGAACCGCAGGGATTTTCCCTGTAATCTAAATTCATTCAGTACGTTTCCTACCTCGTTGCCTTGCGGATATGTTGCGGCAGGTATGGTCTAAATTCGATGGGGATCGCCTGCCTGTTCATATGGCGTTTGACCATTCAATTGCACGGAAGGGCTCAACCATTGGGACTGGAAGAGAGAAGAAAACGCGAGAGGGAAAATCGGAAGAACGCCATCCTGAAGGCGGCCCGGAAGCTTTTTTTCGAGAAGGGCTTCAAACCGGTTACCGTCGAGAGCATAGCCAGGAAGGCCGAACTGAGCAAGGGGTCGATTTACCTCTATTACAACAGCAAGGAAGAAATTTACACCCAGATCCTTCTGAACGACATCGACAAGTTTCACGACCGCATTTCCGATCTTCTTCAGAATCCGTCCAGCGCCTCCGAGGCGCTCATGAGGCTTGCGAACATCTACGTGGACTTCTTCTTGAACGATCGGGAATTATTCAGAATACTGATGACATTCATGCTCCATACCTCCGACATGAATCTGCCGGAGGATCTCAATGACCACATCGTTAGAACCACCAACAAGACCATCGGCATCATCGAACAGGTCTTCAAATACGGTGTCGAACGGGGTGAGTTTCCCGCGACGCTCAATCTCCGTCAGAACCGGAATGCCGTCTGGGGGATGCTGAACGGAATCATCTCCCTCCATCTTTTTACCGGCATTGAGGATAAAAGGGCAGAGGTCATTCACAGCACCATCGAGGCGGGGCTGGAAATCTTCATCCGCGGACTGGAAATTTCGGAGACTAAAGAGATCGGTCATTGAATTCTATAATCATTTACGTTAGCAAAAAGAAAGGGGGTTTATGGTATGAGCAACTTGCTTGTGAATTCGAGAGATCAGCAATTCCTTCTTTTTGAACAACTGGGTATCGAGAAGTTGTTTCAGACGGAAACATTCAAGGATTTCTCGAAGGACGACGCCTTGATGATGCTCACGGAAGCGGAGAAGATCGCTCTCAACGTGATCCTTCCGACCTATGCCGCAGGGGACAAGGAGGGATGCACCTTCAAGGACGGAAAAGTCACCGTACCGAAATGTTATCATGACGCCTACAAGAAGTACGTCGAGGGGGGATGGCTCTGCCCCATCGAACCGCCGGAGGTGGGCGGTCAAGGAATGCCGGTCGTCATGGCGACGGCGAACCAGGAACATTTCCACGCCGCAAATTTCGCCCTGCTGTCTTATCCGGGACTCACCCACGGTGCCGCCGCCCTGATCGAACATTTCGGGACCGAGGAACTGAAAAACAAGTACATGTACAAGATGTTTGCCGGCCAGTGGACGGGGACGATGTGTCTGACCGAGCCCGGCGCAGGAAGCGATGTCGGGGCCTTGAAAGCGACGGCGAAGAGGCTGTCCGACGGGACCTTCAGCATCACGGGGACGAAGTGCTTCATCACCGGCGGGGATCATGATCTGACGGAAAACATCGTCCATCCGGTCCTGGCGCGGATCGAAGGAGACTCTCCGGGAACGGGCGGCATCTCCATTTTTATTGTTCCCAAGTACCGCGTGAACGCCGACGGCGGCATCGGAGAGGCAAACGATGTCCATACGGGCAATATCGAGCACAAGATGGGAATCAAAGGATCGGCCACCTGCACGCTGAATTTCGGCGACGAAGGGAAATGTATCGGCGAACTCCTCGGCAAGGAGCGGGAGGGGATGAAGATCATGTTCTTCATGATGAACGGCGCCCGCCTCGATGTTGGTTTGCAGGGCCTGGGCCACGCTTCCGCGGCGCTCGAACACGCCATTGCCTATGCGAAGGAAAGGATCCAGAGCGCTCCGGTATGGGAGATGAAGAGCCCCGATGCGAAGGCGGTTCCGATTATCCAGCATCCCGATGTCCGGCGGGACCTCCTCTGGATGAAGGCGCACGTGGAAGGCATCCGGGCGTTGAACTATTTTGCCGCCTACTGCATGGACATGGCAAAAGCCATGCCTGCCGAAGAGAAAGAGAAGTGGCAGGGGTTCGTGGAGTTGCTGACGCCGGTCTGCAAGGCCTATTCCTCCGATAAGGCGATGGAGGTTTGCTCCAAGGCGATCGATGTTTACGGAGGTTACGGTTACTGCCAGGAATATCCGGTGGAGCAGTACATGCGGGATTGCAAGATCGCCAGCATCTATGAGGGAACCAACGGCATTCAGGCCCTCGACCTGGTCGGTCGCAAGCTGGCCCAGCGAAGAGGGATGAACGTCATGAACATGTTCGGCGAGATCGGGGCGACCATCGCCAAGGCCAAAGGCATCGGCGAGCTTAAGGCCTATGCCGCGCGTCTGGAGGAGGCCTACAACGCCCTCGTTGACTTGACCATGACGCTCGCGCAATTGGGCAAGAGCTCCAGTTTCATCATTCCGATTCTGAATGCCTCTTCCTACTTAGACATCTTCGGGGATCTGCTGGTCGGCCATTTCCTCCTCCAGTCCGCGGCCCTTGCACAGGAGAAATTGAAGGCGATCTATGCGGAAAAGGGCGCCGAGGAATCCAAGGGGATGCAACGGGCGCTTGTTCATGAGAATGCGGATGTCGCCTACTATACAGGCAAGATTGCCGCGGCCAAATTTTTCGCCGTGGAGATCCTCTGTACGGTGAAGGCGAGGTGCGAGGCCATCAAATCCGCGGAGAAGATCCCCATCGAGATGGCCGATGAATCCTTTACCTGTTAGGCGTGAGGCATGAAGAGCGTGAGAGGTGAGGGTTTTACTCCTTACACTTTTCTCCTCACGCCTTACGCCTCACGCCGACCCCGTTCGCAGACCAACAAAAGGAGGAAGATTATGGCATACGAAATCAAGAAAGCGGCCGTTCTGGGCGCGGGGGTCATGGGCGCCACCATCGCCGCCCATCTGACCAATGCGGGGATCGAGTGCGTCCTGTTGGACATTATCCCTTTTGAACTGACCGAGGCGGACAAGGCGCAGGGGCTGACCGAGAAAAGCCCGGCCTGGCGGAACCGGTTCGCGGCAAACGGCCTTGCCGGCGTGTTGAAATCAAAGCCCGCCGGCTTCTTCACCAAAAAGAACGCCTCCATGATCCGGACCGGCAATTTCGATGACAACCTGGGCTGGCTTGCCGATGTGGACTGGGTGATTGAAGTCGTCGTTGAGAATCTGAAGATCAAACAGGACCTTTTTGCCAGGATCGAAAAGGCTCTCAGGCCGGATTGCATCGTGACCACGAATACCTCCGGGATTCCGATCCGGGAGATCTCCGCCAAATTCGGGGCAAAACTCAAAGAGCATTTTCTCGGGACGCACTTCTTCAATCCTCCCCGATACATGAAGCTTCTGGAGGTGATCCCCGGGCAGGAAACCCGGCCCGAAATCGTGACGTTCATGACTCGATTCTGCGAGCGGGCACTGGGGAAGGGCGTCGTCATCTGCAAGGACGTTCCGAATTTCATCGGCAACCGCATCGGCTCGTTCGACATCAGTAACGCGATCCATCTGATGCTGGAAAAGAAGCTGAAAATCGATGAGGTGGACGCGATTATCGGAAAGGCGCTGGGGCGACCCGGTTCCGCCATCTTCGGAACACTCGATCTGGTGGGCCTGGATACCGGAGCGCACGTGACGAAGAACCTTTATGCGGCGGTTCCGGACGATGAGATGCGGGAGATGTTCGTTCAAGCCGAGTTTATGACCAAGATGCTCGAACTCAAATGGCTCGGCAACAAGACCCAACAGGGTTTCTACAAAAAGGAAAAGGATGCCAAGGGCAAAATGGTTAAATGGGCGATCGACTATAACACCATGGAGTATGTTCCGGCCGGCAAGCCCCGATTTGCATCCGTCTCCGATGCCCGCAAGAAGGCCGATGACGGCGCCGCCGCCACATTGAAGGTCATGTTCAACGGGAGCGATGTGGCCGCCGAAATTACCCGGGAATACCTCTGCAACAATTTCATCTATGCGGCGAACCGTGTTCCGGAGATCTGCGATACCATTGTCGGCATCGACAACGCGATGAAGTGGGGCTACAACCACCAACTTGGCCCTTTCGAGACCTGGGACGCGATCGGCGTGCGGGAAGCCGTCGAGGCAATGAAGAAGCTCAAGAAGAAGATCCCCAAGAAGATCGAAGAGATGCTGAAGAAGGGCTGCGAATCCTTCTATCTGAAGAAAGAGGACGGTCTCTATTTCTATGACTTCGAGACGAAGGATTATCTGAAGTTAGACGGGAACCCAAGGATCATCCTGCTGCCCGATCGGAAGGCGCAGAACAAGGTGGTTCGCAAAAACGCCAGCGCGACGCTGGTCGATATCGGCGACGGCGTGGCCTGTCTGGAATTCCATACGAAAATGAACGCCGTTGACGACGGGATGGTCGAGATGCTCGCGGAGAGTTGCGACATTGTGGAGAAGGATTTCGTCGGGATGGTCGTCGGCAACCATGGAACGAACTTCTCGGCGGGGGCGAACATCTTCAAGGTTCTTCTCGCCGTCCAGAAGGGCGACTGGGATATCCTGGAGAAAGGCATCGTGGCCTTCCAGTCGGCCAACATGCGGATGAAGTACCTCTCCAAACCGGTGGTTTCCGCCCCGGCGGGCCTGGCCCTCGGCGGCGGCTGCGAGATGGCGATGCACGCGGCGAAGTGCCAGCCCTGCGGCGAAACCTATATCGGTCTCGTCGAAGTCGGCGTCGGGGTCATTCCGGCGGGGGGCGGTTGCAAGGAGTTGATGGTCCGGATGACGGAAGGCCTTCCCGAAGGCGTCCTCGATGCCGGTCTGAACCTGCAGCATCTCTATGCCAAGGCCTTCGAAAACATCGCCACCGCCAAAGTGGCGACGAGCGCCGTCGAGGGGATGGAACTCGGATACATCCGGAAGACGGAAAATATCAGTTTGGCCAGGGATCAGCAGCTCTGGGACGCGAAACAGGTTGTCCTGGGGCTTGCGAAATTCTACAAGAAGCCGAGACCGGCCCTGATTCCGGTGATGGGGGAGAATTTCCGCGGGATCGCCGAGGCCGTCCTCTACAACATGCGACACGGCAATTATGCGTCCGACTACGACGTCCATGTCGCCAGGAAGGTCGCATATATTCTATCCGGCGGAGACTGCGCGGAGGGGACGCTGGTGACGGAAGAGGAGATCCTCGCGCTGGAGCGGGAGGCCTTCCTGAGTCTCTGCGGCGAGAAGAGGACGCAGGACCGAATCATGTTCATGCTCAATACCGGGAAGCCGTTGCGAAATTAACAGAGGCGGAGGCCTGGTGCGACCGGATCGTGACAAATACAGAGGCCGGACACCGGGCGGAGGACCATTGAAAAAGGAGGAATACGATGAGCGATGCGGTCATTGTTGAAGCGGTGAGAAGTCCGGGAGGACGTTACAAGCGCGGCGGTCTTGCCGCCACGAGAGGGGATGAGATCGGGATCCAGGTCTTGAAGGGCCTTCTGGCCAGGGTTCCCCCGCTCAAACCGGAAGATGTGGATGATGTGATCGTCGGCTGTGCCATGCCGGAGGCCGAACAGGGGACGAATCTCGGCAGGATCATCGCCATGGGCGCCGGTCTGCCGATTACGACCTCAGGAATGACAATCAACCGATTCTGTTCTTCCGGTCTCCAGTCCATTGCTGATGCGACCGCCAAGATCAGGGCAGGATGGTCCGAAGTGATGATTGCCGGCGGTTGCGAAACGATGTCCCACATCCCGATGGGGGGAAACACCCCTCGCCCCAGCCCGGACTGGGCCTTCGATGGCAGTATGCCGAACGTTTACGTCTCCATGGGGGTGACAGCCGAGAATGTGGCCGCCGACTACAAGATCTCGCGGGAAGATATGGACAGGTTCGGCCTGGAAAGCAACCGCCGGGCCTATGAGGCGATCAAGGCGGGAAAATTCAAGGAGGAGATTATCCCGATCACATCCTACAAATACAAGGTCAACAAGAATGGAAAGCGGGTTCGGGAAAAGTTCGTCTTTGATACAGACGATGGCGTCCGCTGGCCGGCCAAACTGGAGGAGATGGCCAAGCTGAAGTCCCCCTTCAAACAGGGGGGGAATGTCACGGCCGCCAACTCCTCCCAGATGACGGACGGCGCCGCTTTCTGCCTGCTGATGACAGCGGAAAAGGCGAAGGCCATCGGTGTGAAACCGACGGCCAGGCTCGCCTATTTTGCCGTGGCGGGATGCAGGGCGGAGGAGATGGGGGTCGGGCCGGCCTATGCGATTCCCAAGGTCCTGAAGATGGCGGGACTCACGACGAAGGATATCGACGTCTATGAGATCAACGAGGCGTTTGCATCCCAGGCCCTCTATTCGATTCGAACGATCGGGATCGAGGATCGTCTGAGAGCGGGTGATATCAATCCCAACGGCGGGGCCATCGCCCTCGGGCATCCCCTGGGGTGCACGGGCGCCAAGCTGACCGCGCAGTTGCTGCATGAACTGAAGCGGCGGAAGGCCAAAAGAGGCGTTGTTTCGATGTGTATCGGTGGCGGCATGGGTGCGGCGGGAATCTATGAGATGCTGTAAACCATCGCCCATTCCGGTCACCTGCGGAAGCGGAAATGGAGCAGGTTGATGATTTTTCGCTTGAAAAGGGGATTCCTTTAGGATATACGTTACGCCGTTTGGGCGGTTAACTCAGCGGGAGAGTGCTACCTTCACACGGTAGAAGTCACTGGTTCAATCCCAGTACCGCCTACCATGAATATCAAGGGGTTGCGGTTGAAGCCGTAACCCCTTTTTTTGAAGTCATCCTCGAGATTGATTCGGCCATGATGAAGAGCCGCTGAAGGCGAATGGGAACCGGCCTCCGATTTACAGCCCGAGGTAGGTTTTGCGCAGGACCTCATCTTCAAGCAGTTGTTGGCCGGTCCCCTGCGCGATGATCTTTCCCGAGGAGAGGACGTAATTGCGGCAGGACATTTTAAAGACCAGACTGACTTCCTGTTCGACAAGAAGAATGGTGATCCCCATGCGGTTGATCTCGGAGATTTTTTCAAAAACCTCCTGACGTAACCGGGGGGCAAGCCCCGTCGAGGGTTCGTCAATGCAGAGGAGTTTCGGTTCGGACATGAAGGCCCGGCCGATGGCCAGCATCTGTTGTTCTCCGCCGGAAAGGGTGCCGGCGATTTGCGGGGAGCGCTCCTTGAGCACCGGAAACAATTCATAGACCTTGTCCAGCGTCTCCCGGCTTTTTTGGGGATCCTTCTGCAGATAGGCCCCGGCCAGCAGATTATCCAGGACGGTCATTTCCCGAAAGGGTCGTCTCCGTTCGGGGCAAAGAACAAGCCCCCTCCGGACGATTTCATGGGCCGGGATCTGATCGATCCGCTCGCCGTTGAAGGTGACCGTTCCTTCCAGGAAGATATCGCCGGAGGTCGAACGGCGCTTGATCTCCTTTTCCCAGGCCACCAGGCCGCTGATGGCCCGAAGGGTCGTGGATTTGCCGGCCCCGTTCGGGCCGACCAGGCTAACCAGTTCTCCGGTATCGACACACATGCTCAGATCGTTGATGAGAACGGCCTTTTCATAACGAACGGTTAAATGGGCGATTTCCAAGAGCACGGTTATTGTCCTCCCCCTTGACCCAGATAGGCCTCGATGACCTGAGGGTTGTTCACCACATCGTCGGGCTTCCCCTCGGCAAGAAGGGTCCCGAAATTGAGGACGATAATGCGATCGACGATCTTCATCAACTGCTGCAGCTTGTGTTCGACGATGATCATCGCCGGTCCCTCGCTGTGCAGACGGCCGAATCGCCCGCCCTTATGAAGCCTCCGGATCGACTTGGCCATCAAATCCGTCTCTGCCGGACTGAGCCCGCCGAAAGGTTCGTCTAAAAGGAGCAGATCGGGCTCCGTGGCGACGGCCCGTGCTACTTCCAGCCTTTTCAGATCACCCTGGGACAGGGTGGACGCCTTCTCCAGGGCCATATCAGAAATTCCCGCAAATTCAAGGGCATCCATGGCTTTGGATTCGACGACCTTTACCCACTCCCCCCGCTTCATGGCCCGGGGGGAGAGACAGGAGACCATGACGTTGGCAATGATGGGCAGTCGGCGAAACGGCCTCATGTTCTGAAAGGTGCAGGCGACGCCCATGTTGACGATATCCCAGGTCTTGAGGCCAACGAGCTGCTTGCCCTGAAAACGAATGCTTCCGGAATCCGGCTTCAGGATCCCGGTAAGCAGGCGCAGCAACGTGGTCTTGCCCGCCCCATTGGGACCGATCAGACCAAGGATCTCCTTGTTCTCCATGCGAAACTGGACATTGTTTACGGCGAGCAGGCCTCCGAAACTCTTGGTCAGCGCCTCCACTTCCAGGAAAGGTACGGCCATATCAGCACTCCTCACCCTCTTCCCTCAACTCCCGTCGGGAGACCTTGCCCACATCGGTTTTGGGCAACTCGCCGCGGAACTCGACAATCTTGGGGACCTTGTAGTGGGCCAGTTTCTGGCAGCAGAATGCGATGATTTCCTCTTCCGAGATTTTGCCCCTGGCCTCGCTTTCCAGGACCACATAGGCCTTGATCAGGTTGCCGACCGCGGGATCCGGCACGCCGACGACGCCGGCGGCCTTGATCTGCGGGTGTTGATAGAGGACTTCCTCCACATGCCTGGCGAAGACCGAATACCCCTTGTATTTGATCAGGTCGCGCTTGCGGTCGAAGAAATGGAAGTAGCCATCCTCGTCCATACTGACCAGGTCTCCCGTCCGCATCCACCGATCTCCGTCCATGTCCATCATGATCTCTTTGGTGCTCTCCGGTCTTTTCCAGTAACCCTGCATGATGTTTGGTCCGGATAAAATCAGTTCGCCCACCTTACCCACAGGAAGGAATTCTGTCCCCTCCGGCTCCATGATGGCGGCTTTGACATTGGGCAGGGGCACCCCGAAAGAACCATTCTTGCGCCGCTGGAGGGGGGTGCTATGGCTGACCGCGGTGGTTTCGGTCATTCCATAACCCTCAAAGATCTTGGATCCGGTCCGCTTTTCCCAGGCATCGATGGTCGATTCGTGAAGGGTGTCGGCCCCGCAGGCGATCAGCTTGAGCCGTTTCCAGTTGACCCTGTCGGTCTTCTCGTACTCCTTGAGATATTCAAAAAGGGTGGGAACGCCATAGAAGCCGGAGGCCTGGTAGCGCTCCATCGCCGATAAAATTTCATCGATATCCGGCGTGGTGAACAGGACCAGTGTCGCCCCCTGGGCCAGTCCGCCCAGCATGACCACCACTTGGCCGTAAATGTGAAACAAGGGCAAGAAGGCCATGACCACCTCTTTGCCCTCCTCAAAGATGGGCCAAAAGGCCAATGCCTGCCCCTGGAGGGAGACAAGATTGCGATGGGTCAACATCGCCGCTTTCGGAAGCCCGGTCGTACCTCCGGTGTAGGGCAGGACCGCCAGGTCTTTCCGGGGGTCGATGGCGACCGGGGGTGGGGCAGGGGAATATTTCTTCAGCAGATCCTGAAAGGAATAAAGCCCCTTCTTTTTGATCTCTTCAGCGGAAAGGGTTGGTCTCCCGCCGTAAGCCTTGGCCTTGGCGCCCTTGCCTAACCACTTCTTCAAGACGGGAAGATATTCGTCAATGCTGGTCAATACCACCCGTTCCGGATGGACCCCGGCCTTTTCCAGGTTGTCATAGAGAATGTCCTGGCAGACAACGGTTTTGGCTTCGCTGTCCTCGATCTGGTGTTTGACTTCGATGCTGGTATAGACCGGACTGATCGGCGTGACCTTGGCGCCCAACCGGAGGGTGGCGAAATAGGCAATCACATACTGGGGGCTGTTTAACAGATACAAGGCTATGGTATCCCCTTTTTTTACCCCCAAATCGGCCAGGGCGGTCGCCAGGCGATCGACCAGCCCTTTGAGCTCCCGATAGCTCATCGTTTTACCGTAAAAAATCAGGGCGGTCTTGCTTCCGAATTTCTCCACCACGCCGTCGAAGAGGTCCGGTACGGAGATATCGGGGATATCGATTTCGGCGGGTACGCCTTCCGAGTAGAATTTCAACCAGGGTTTGGATAGATAAACATCTTTGGGGTTCATAGTAAATCCTTTCAATCGAGGACCGCGGTACAAATGCGACAGGTTTTCCGGGTGGCCACGTTTCTGATTTTGCACCGGGGGCACTCCTTTTCAATCTTGTCCCTCACCCACGGTATCAGCCCTTCCGGCATGTACAACAGGATCAGCAAGACAACGACGGCAAATATCAGCATGCGGTACTCCGGCCAGAAGCGGACAAATTCCAGCAGCGGGAAAAGGATGAAGACCGCGGCGACGGGACCATAGATCGTCGCGATCCCGCCGAAAACCGCCCAGATCACCACCGTAAAAGACATGGAGACCTCTAAGGTGGAGGGCCCCGCAATCCTCATGTAGTGGGCATAGAGGCCGCCGGCGATGCCGGCAAAAAATCCGCTCAGGCAAAAAGCCATCAGCTTATAGCGGGTGGTGTTGATGCCGGAGGCCTTCACGGCCAGTTCATCCTCGCGGATGGCATGAAAAATGATGCCCGTATGGGAATCGGTAATTTTCCACATGATGGTGCACAGAACGAGCATGATCCCGACGTAAACGTAGTAGTTGACGATGAGGGAGTTGGAAATGCGCTGCAACCCGGAAATGCCCAGCTCGCCGCCCGTGATATCCGGCAGCGCAAAAACGATGCCCATCAAAATAATCGGGAAAGCCATGGTCGTCAGGGCCAGATAGGTGTGTTTCAGGCGGAGACAGGGAATCCCGACGATAAGGCCGGTCAGGACCGCGGCCGCCGCCCCGAGGGGAACGCTTCCCCAGGGGGGAATGTGAAGATGGACATTCAGCATGGCGGATGCGTAGGCCCCGACGCCGAAGAAAAGGGCGTGGCCGAAGTTCATCTGACCGGTGAACCCGGACAACAGGTCCCAACTGGCAGCCAGGATCGCAAAGATGCTGGTCAAAACAATGACGCGAATCAGATAAGGATTTTGACTGATCAGCGGCATCCCGAGCAGAACCAGGAAGAAAAGGGCGACAATGACGCGGCTCGGGAGGACCAGCACCTCTCCGCGCACGACCGTATAAAACCTCTTCAAATATAACCCGGCAGCGACCATGGTCACCTCTCTTCCTCAAAGGAGACGCCAAAAAGGCCCTCGGGCCGAAGCAGCAGGACCAGGATCATGATGGTCAACGCGACGGATCCTTTCAGGAAAGCCCCTTTCGGGATCACAAAAACCACCAGGGCTTCGGTGAACCCCAGGATATAGGCCGCGACGAAACTTCCCTTGATGCTGCCCAAGCCCCCGAGGACGACAACGGCCATCATCATGATCAGCGGTTCCATCCACATGTAGGGGGAGAGCACGGTCAGCGGCGCAAGCACCGCCCCGGTAAAGCCGGCGAGCGCAACGGAGACGCCCATCGTGATCATGGCCAGCCGGCTGTCGTTCATGCCCATCAGGTTGGCGACTTCCCTGTCCTCGGCCGTGGAACGGATCGCCAATCCCAATTTTGTCTTCATCAACAAGAACCAGAGGAGGGCCAGCACCACCAGAACGACGCCAAAGGTCAGCACCTGTTGAAAGAAGACCTTAACGCCCATCACGATGAAATACCCCTCAATCAGGGCAGATACGGTCCGGTAGTCTCCGGTGAAGATCAGCATGACCGCTTCCTGAAAGATCATGGCCAGCGCGATCGTGGCGATCAGAACCGCGGCCTCGTGTTCGCGGATCGGGTCAATCAGGAACTTGTAGGCCAGCAGGCCGAAAACGGTGACGACCACAACCGCGATCATCATCCCCACGACGGGATTGAGCCCGAATTTGCCGGTCAGGCTGAAGATGCAATAAGCGGCGACCATGTAGAAGGCGGTGTGGGCGATGTTGACGATGCGGGCCACCCCGAAGATCAGCGAGAAACTGATGGCCAAAAGGGCCAGCATGCTGCCGGTAATGAGACCGGTAATGATAATATTCATAACGCCTCAGAAGAAGATCGATCAACAGATAAGGGAGAACCGTTCTTCCCATCCCTCCCCGTTCTGCACGGGGAGGGATGGGGCTTATATTCAACATGAGGTATGCGTTATTTTTTCATCCAGGGCGGCAGTTTAAGGGGAACCATCCCTTTGTATGTAACCTCAGGGGCCGTCGGGGAGGCCTTCCACTTGTTGGGCCAGACGGCGACCAGTTTGCCGTCCTGCCACTGGACCCCCAGGCTGGTCAGGTACCCAGGACCCCAGGTCAAGTCATGCGTCGGGCGACCCTGAGCGTCCTTTTGGTATTTTACCTTCCCGCTGGGAACCATGTATTCGCGATTTTCCATGTGGGCGACAATCTTATCGGCATCCAGACTCCCTACGGCTTCGATGGAGGGGACCAGACCGTAGCTAATGGCGGAATAGGTGTCGGCCGTGTAGGTGGGGACCTCGCCAAAGCGTTTGATATAGGTCTCCACAAACGGTTTGGTCATCTCATTTACTTCGATCCCCCGGGCATAGGTGTTCATCGTAAAGACATAATTCCCCATCCCTTTGGTCGCCTCCCAGAATCCGTCTTTTTGGGCCTCCACGTTGATGCCCACCTGGGCGGCCGGGATTTTGAGCTCTCCGGCTTGCCGGGCAAAGGTAATCCCCACCGAGGAAGAAAAAATGGTAAAGATCAGATTGGCCCCGCTCTTCTGAATGGCCGAAAGCTCCGCCGTGACGTCCGTGGCCACAGCAGAAGGCCGCCAGACTCCGACCAGTTCAAAGCCCATTTTGGGGATCGTGGCTTCGGCTGCCTTGATCATGCCCTCTACCCAGGTAGCTTTTTCTCCCACAATGGCGCATTTAACGGGAACATTCAATTCTTTCTTGATCGTCGCTCCTGCCAGACCCAGATGGGCAAAACTGGTCGCGACCAGATAACGTTCATTGAAAGGAGTGCCCCGGAACCAGTATTTGTAACGGCTGTAATTCTCAGCCACCCGATCGCAGATGGATTTCGTGGCAGCCCCGCAGCCGATAAAGATTTTCTTGTAGTCCATGGCAATGTCCTGCATGGGCAGAACGGCCTCGGTTCGGAACCCGCCGACGACAAAATCCACCTTGTCCTGGGTCATTAACCGTTCCATCGCATTGGTGGCGTCGGTCATGCTCAGGAATTCATTGGAGTCGGCCTTGACCAGTTCGATATTCATCTTCTCCTTGCCGACCTGAACGCCCCCCCTGGCATTGATCTCCTCGGCGGCCATGATGGCGCCGTTCCAATGCCCCTTGCCCTGGACAAAATTCATCGGGCCGATGACGCCGATCTTGATCGTCCGTCCCCAGACGGGAACACTCATGAATATCACCAGGCACAAGGTAACGAAAAAGCTCCATCCAAAGGTCACTCTCTTCATAGTCCTTTACTCCTTTCCATGCTGTGGTTGGTGTGGGACATGCCATAAAACACATTTTCGGGGAAACAACCGATCCGCTGAAAAAAGACGGCCTTCCCCATGTATGTTTATACCTATGGTTGATGAGTAATAATACCAGTGAATGACGAGTGTGCTTAGCAAACATTTTTTGTTTTTAAAAGTCAACATATTTTTCCGGGTGTGAGACAATATTTCTTGACGGGGATAAAATGATAACGTACAGTTACAATCAATAATCCAATAGATTCAATTTATTAATGACGTTCTTTCCTGTATTTTGGTCAATATTCCGCCACCATTCTTAGGAGGTAAACCATGTTTGAATCGGCAGAACTGGGGCACAGGATCGACAAGGAGACATATGATCGCGAGGTTCCAAAGTTGCGGGAGGATCTCCTCAACGCCCAGTATGACCTTTCGCAGCAGAGTCGTTTTCCCGTGATTATCGTGGTCGGCGGGGTCGATGGGGCCGGCAAGAGCGAGACGGTCCATCTGCTCAACGAATGGATGGATCCCCGTCATATCCAGACGCACGCATTTCCCGACCCCTCGGACGAAGAGCGTGAGCGGCCCTACATGTGGCGTTTCTGGCGCGCGCTGCCGCCCCGCGGCAAGATCGGCATTCTGTTCGGGGCCTGGCATTCGGCGCCGATTGTCGAACGGGTTCTGAGCCGATCAAAATCCGCAAAGCTCGACCAGTCTATTGAGGAGATCATCCGCTTTGAGAAAATGCTGACCGAGGAAGGGGCGCTGATCCTCAAATTCTGGTTTCATCTCTCCAAAGAGCAGCAGAAGAAACGTCTGAAAGCACTTGAGAAGGATCCCAAGACGCGTTGGCGGATCACCGAGACGGATTGGGAGCATTTTAAAAGCTATGACCGATTCCGGAAGGTATCCGAGTACTTTATACGACAGACCAGTTCGGCGGCGGCGCCCTGGATCGTTGTCGAAGGCGTTGACCATCGCTACCGAGGCCTGACCGTCGGCAGGTTGCTGCTGAACGCCATGCGTGAACGTCTCGCCGAAAAGCCGGCCGCCCGGCTGCCGGAAAAGAAGTCTCCGATGCTGCCCCGCCTCGACGGCAAAGACGTGCTGACATCGCTCGTTCTCACGACCAAGGCCGTCAGCAAGGAAAAGTACAACCGGGAGATGGAAGCCTGGCAGGGACGTCTCAATCTGCTGACGCGCCATCCGAAGTTTAAAGAGATATCGGTTGTCTTTGTTTTCGAGGGCCAAGACGCCGCGGGGAAGGGCGGTGCAATCCGGCGGGTGATGCAGGCGCTCGATGCGCGGGTCTATCAGGGCATTCCGATTGCTGCGCCCACCGAAGAAGAACGCGCCCAGCCTTACCTGTGGCGATTTTGGAGAAACCTGCCGCGGCGCGGCCGGTTCACGATCTTCGACCGTTCCTGGTACGGTCGCGTACTGGTCGAACGTGTCGAAGGCTTCTGTTCCGAGAACGATTGGATGCGCGCCTACTCCGAGATCAACGACTTCGAAAGTCAGCTCGTGCGCAACGGGACGGTCCTTGTGAAGTTCTGGCTGCAAGTCAGCAGGGAGGAGCAGCTCAAACGTTTCCGGGAGCGGGAGAAGACCTCTTTCAAACGCTTCAAGATCACCGCCGAGGACTGGCGAAACCGCCAGAAGTGGAAGCCGTATCACCAGGCGGTCTGTGATATGATCGATCGAACTTCCACCGAGATCGCGCCCTGGACTCTGGTAGGGGCGAACAATAAATACGACGCGCGGATCAAGGTTCTTCGAACGATTGTCGGCAGCCTCGAATCGGCGTTGTAAAGACCGCTCTTGCTTCCGCCATCCATTCAGACCGCGCAGATTCCGTTCCGGCTGAGTGCGGTGGCAAGGGTTTTTCGCAAGGCGTCTGGATCGAAGTGCTTCCAGATTTGATGGAATTCGGTCTGCTTGGCGCGCGCGATCTCGCCCTGAAGTTCGTACAGCTCGCCAAGCATGAAGAGCAGCCGCGGATCCAGCACGTTTCCTTTCCATTGCTTCAGCAGGCGATCGATGAGCGCTCGAGTGAAGACGGTGTCCTGCAGGTCGCCAAGACAGTCCTGGATTTTCACCGCCTCCTCGATAAGGGGGAGCAGCGAATCGCCATAAGCCGGGCTGACAAATTCCAGGGCATAGCGCAGCTTCTTGAACCGGATGCGCAGCTTGTGGAAATTCTTGGGGTCCGGTTTTGCAAGCAGACGACTCCCCTGCGCGATCACGGCGTCGAAACGCGCGGTGATGATGGGAGGCGCGGCCCCGTTCATGGGGACCGGCGCGAGAGGCGCCGATGGATTTTTCGCCGGCGGCCTTCCGGTAAAGGCCAGGATCCTGGAGTGGAGCAGACGCCAGCGCACGGAGGCGAGTCCCGCCTTGAGCTCCGCGAAGAGGGCGAGCCGCTCTTCCGTGATATGCTGAATGAGGGTATGGATGCTGCGTCGCGGCGCGATCCCGAGGGTCTGTTGGAAACGGGGGAGGTTGAGCAGGAATACGTCGAGATCGCGGACGCCGCCGAAGAGCGAGCCAAGCCAGAGAAGCTCTTCCGCAAAATAGGAACCGGTCTTCTCCGGGATTGCCCCGCCGAACAGTCGGATCAGGGATCGCATTCGACGGGTCGCGACACGGGCCTGGTGTACGAATTCGGTGTCGATGTCCGTAAGGACGCCCGGAATGTTCTCATCGAGGCGGTGAATCTGAAACGCGATAATTTTCTGCACCGTCCGGTCGAACCGGTCGTCGATTTTCACCTGGAGGTGCGGAGGGGGATTCTTTGCGGGGAAGACGACGCCGAGGCGCTCGATGGCCGTCTCGAGCTTCGATTGACCGGAGGGGGTGAAATCAATGGCGCCGGTCAGGCGCCCTTTGAGCGTGTCGAGTTCCGCCGGGGATCCTTTGCAAAGTTCCGCTTCCATCTCGAAAAGGCGGCGGGCCCTCCGGGGCTTGTTGAGACCGCGCGCCAGGAAACCTGTGGAGTCAAAAACAAGTTCGATCCGCGCGTTACCCGGGCATGTGACCATGTAAGGTTGCCGTTCGGTGCGCACGGTAAGCTGGCCGATCAGCCGCCGCGGGTAGATGATCCCGGCGATTTCCAGTTGGATCTCTTTGACCGGCGCCGCCGTCGGATCGACGACGCTGCCCTTCACCTCGATCTCGATCTCCCGCCGTTCCGCCCGTCCCCCTTCGATTTTCCCAATGCTCTTGAGCGTATATAATACCTTCTCATTTGCACGTCGAAAACGCAGCGAGAGTCCATGCCGGAAAAGCCTCCAGTCGAAGGTGTCTAAATAGAGGTCCTCCTGATGGATCGTCCGTTGCCGGCGGACCCGATAACCTTTCGACCCGAGCAGGTCCAGGACGGCGGCGTTCGCCCCCGGCGCCGACAATAGAAATTTGTATTCGATTTCCTTCGTTTCGGTTGGGCTCTTCATGGCATTTCCCTTTTTTTGTTCCCTTCACTGAAATCTGCAGACAAACTCCGGGGAAGAGAGGATCGTTCAATCGCCCCAAAGAGCCCTTCTTTCGGATAGTCGAAACGGATGATCCGCGCTGAAGGCGGCTTTCCCTGCTGCATCTTCAGCAGTGCATACGCCGGTCGCGGATCGCCGTCAACCGGGTGTCCTGCGGATCCGCAGTTCACGACGAGGGCGCCTGCCACACGCCTCACAAAGGGAATATGCGTATGGCCGCAGACGAGGATGTGCACTCTTGTTCCGGCAAGCTTCTTTTTCAGGCCGTACGGCGTAATGCTGGGGTAAATGGCGTCTTCCGCCGACACCGGGCTCCCATGCACCATGAGGAGCTCAAATCGGCCCGCCAGCGTCTCGCGATGGAGGGGGGGAAGAGAAGAGAGAAACCTCTCTGCGTTGCCATCGATATGCCGGCATGTCCACTCTAAGATTTTCCATTTGCCCGGCTTCATCCCTTCCTTCAAATCGGCCGAGCGATGGAGAGCGGCGATCACTTTGGCATCGTAATTGCCGATAATCGTTGTAATTTGCTGTCCGGCAAGTATGCGGCAAACCTCGCCGGGAAAAGGGCCGTATCCGGTCAGATCGCCGGCGCAGTAGATCTTCTCCGCCCCGCGGACGCGGGCATCGGTCAGGGCCGCCTCGAGGGCGGGCAGGTTCCCGTGGATGTCGGAAATGAACGCTACGAGCATAATTGGAAGACCAGCTCGCGATCGGCCATCCGTCCAAGAAGCCCTGATTTTTTCTCCGCGCCGCTGATCTCCCCGGCGCATTCGCCTCGGGCTGCAAGCGAGATTGTCAGGCGCTTTCGACCGAGTTCACACCCCCCAATGCGGACCGCGCATCGGTGTGTGCAGTCGAGGCCATCGGCGACACGCAGGATCGCAGCAAGCCAGGAGACGAGGGCGCGCTCTTTCTTTTTAAGGGCGGCAAAGCCTTTGTGCCGTTTGGCGTCCGGTTCCGCCTTGTTGTGATAGCGGGCGATCAGCGCGCAAAGCGTGCGCTCATCCTCCGTGAGACCCGGCAACTCGGCCTCCAGGATCATGTCCCGGCTGTGCTTGTGGTGACCTCCATCCGTTGTTCGCGACCAGCCGATATCGTGGAGCATGGCCGTAATCTCGAGAAGAAGCCGCTCCCGAGCTCCCAGGCCGTGGAGGTCCATAAGTTTGTCGAAGAGCGCCAGCGCCAGTTTTGTCACCTGCGCCATGTGATGCTGGTCGGAGTTGGTCGCATTGGCCAGTCGCTTCGCGCTTGCGAGGGGCTCGCCGATCTTTTGGGCCGGCTTCGTCACGGGATTCTTCACTGCTGTTTTTGCCTTCGTCTTGGGGATCATTTCTTCTTTCCTTTCTTCTTGCCGATCTGACGGACGAGTTGAGAGTACGGCGGCGATTTCACGCCGCCCTTTCGCGCAATCGCAATGAGGGCGCTCTGGCTTCGAACCGGTTTGTCGTTCGGATCGCGTCTGACGCGCTGGTAACTGCCGTCAGGTTGCATCAGTCGCGCCTTCACATTGTCGGTCAGGTAGGTCATCAAAATTTCATCGATGATCCTTGTCTTCAACGCCTGGTCCTGGATCGGGTAGAGAATTTCGGCCCGCTTCTTGAAGTTGCGCGGCATCCAGTCCGCGCTTCCCGAATAGATCTCCGGTTCGCCGCCGTTGTGGAAATAGTAGATGCGGGAATGCTCCAGGAAGCGGTCGAGGATGCTCCGAACGCGGATGTTGTCGCTGACGCCGGGGATGCCCGGGCGCAGACAGCAGATGCCGCGGACGATGAGATCGATCCGCACGCCTGCCTGGGAGGCCCGGTAGAGGGCGCGAATGGTGCGCTCGTCAATGAGGGCGTTCATTTTCGCGATGATCCGGCCCGGTTTCTTCGGGGATGATTTTTTGATCTCCCTTTCGATGAGGGCGATGACGCGATCCTGGATGTTGACGGGGGCAAGGAATATCTTCTTGAAGCGCGATTCAATGTTTTCCGGCTTCAGCATGTCGCCGCCCGTCCAGGAGTTGAAGCCGGTGATGACATTGAAGAGCGAGGAGACATCGTCGCCGATGCCGGGATCGGCGGTCATGAGCCCGATATCCGTGTAGATCTGGGCGGTCAGGGAGTTGTAATTTCCCGTGGAGAGGTGGACGTAACGGCGCAGTTGCTTCCCCTCCCGCCGGACAATTAGAGTCGCCTTGCAGTGGATTTTCCACTTTACAAAGCCATATACGGGGTTGATTCCCGCCTTCACCATCTGGTGCGCAAAATCGATGTTCTTCTCCTCGTCGAAGCGCGCCTTGATTTCGACGACGGCGGTCACCTGTTTGCCGTTCTCGGCCGCCCGGCAGAGGGCCTCGACGATCGGCGAATCCCGGTCAATCCGGTAAAGCGTCTGCTTGATGGCCAGAACATCCGGATCCTCCGCGGCGCTGTTGATGAAGTCAACAACGACGGCGAACGAATCATAGGGGTGGTGAATCAGGACGTCGCCCCCCCGGATGACACTGAAGATATCGCTTTTGCCGGCGAGGCGCTTCGGGATGCGCGGGTTGAACGGCTCGTCCCGGTGAATCGGGGAAACGGGCAGATCGTACAGCGGCAACAGACCGCAAAGGTTCAGCGGACCGGGGATATGATAGACATTCGTCTCATCCATTTCTAAGTGTTTGCAGAGGATTTGCAGCATCTTTTTCGGGATGCCTTCCTTGACCTCGAGGCGGACGGCGATTTTATTGGAACGATCCTTGAGCTCCGCCTCGACGGATTTCAGCAGATCCAGCACCGAATCTTCATGGAGATCGTAGTCCTGATTGCGGGTCACGCGGAAGGGAACGCAGTTCGTAATTTTCATCCCGGGGAAAAGGCTGCCGATGCTCGACCGGATCAGATCCTCGAGCAGAACGAAATGGTGCTCTTTTTTCCCCTTCTCATCCATGATCCGGATAAGGCGCTGGAGCACCGAAGGCACATCGACAAAAGCGTACGGCTGTGCGTCCATATTTGTCGGCGATTCCTTGAACATGACCATCAGGTTGAGCCGCAGGTTGCCCAGAAACGGAAAAGGGTGGCCGGCATCGACCGCAAGCGGCGTCAGGATAGGGAAGACCTGGCTTTCAAAGTAGGCGTTAAGCTTATGGATCTCCTTTTTGTCTAACGAATCGACCGCATGGATTTCGATTCCGGCCTGCTTGAGGAGGGGGAGGACCTTGTCATGGAAACATCGGTACTGCTGGGCAACGTATATGCGGGCTTTTCCGGCGATGGCGTCGATCTGTTCCTTGGGGAGCATACCGCTTGGATCGGGATCGATTACGCCGGCCTGGACCAGTCGCGCGAGGGCGCCGACGCGGACCTGGAAGAATTCGTCGAGGTTCGAGCTGAAAATCGAGATGAATTTCAGTTTCTCGAGGGCGGGCGTTTCCGGGTCCTCGGCCTCTTCGACCACCCGGCGATTAAACTCGATCCAGGAAAGTTCGCGGTTCAACAGCAGGGAAGGACCCTTCAGGTTGCTCTCTATTGTTGCTTTCGCCTTGTTGGGGGATACGGTTGTTTTCACGTTCAATTGCCGATGGCCTCGCCGATTTTCCGGATGATAACTCCCTTTCCGGGAACAAACTATAAAGATACGGCCACTTTGTGTCAAGGGCTATCTGATCCGCTGTCGGATCGACTATTCCGACAGCGTCATCTTCAGGGTTCCCCCCCGGCCCAGGATGTCATGGAGGTGGACATACCCCTTGATGCGGTTCTCATCGTCGGTGACCACGAGCGTGGTGATCTCCATTCGCTGCATCATTTCGACGGTCCGGGCTACGGAGATGTTTTCTCGAATGGACTTGGGGGAGCGGGTCATGAGGGTATCGATCCGTTGGTTTCGGAAATCGATGCCGGTGCGGACGAGACGGCGGACATCGCCGTCGGTCAGGATCCCGAGAAGCTTCTCCGTGACGTTGGTGACGAGAACGAACCCCTTGTTCGTTTCATCCATCACCCGGATGGCGTCGAGGACGGTCGAACTGATATCGACGCGGGGGATCTGGCTGCCGCAGATCATGACGTCTCGAATTTTGGCCCGGAGTCGGGAGCCGAGGCTGCCGCCGGGATGAAATTTGAAAAAATCCTTCTCCTGGAAATTCCGGCGATGGATCAGCGCAACGGCCAGTGCGTCGCCCATGGCCAGGGCGGCCGTGGAACTGGATGTCGGCGCGAGACCGAAAGGGCAGGCCTCTCGGGCCACCCCGACATCGATCACGATGTCGCAGGAGCGGGCCAGGGTCGAGGAGAGGTTGCCGGTAAAGGCGATGCGCGGCACGCCAATGGCCCGGATGCTGTCAACGATCATGTTCAGTTCGTCGGTTTCACCGCTGTGGGAAATGGCAACCAGGATATCGTCTTTGGTAACGATCCCCAGGTCCCCGTGGAGACCCTCGACGGGATGGAGGAAGAGGGCCTGCGTCCCGGTACTGGTCAGCGTCGCCACAATCTTTCTGCCGATCAGCCCCGATTTGCCGATCCCGGCGACGATCACCCGCCCCGTGCAGCGGTAGATCATTTCGACCGCCCGCGAGAAATCCTCTCCCACCCGATCGATCAGTTGAAGAATGCTATCCGCCTCAAGCTGGAGCACCTCCTTCGCCTGTCGGATAGACTGGTCTGTCTCCATGAATAACCTTTCCGCCGATTAGAACCGGCAATACCTTTATGAATGCATTCAACTTTTAACCGGGCGTGACGCTATCAGAAATTCGCGCTCCTGACAAGGCGGATTTTGACGTCGCCGGTATTGACACCCCGTCGGCCATTCCCTATAATCCGTCCGGGAATGCGGATCATTTTAAATGAAATCCTTCCCCCTCGATGGGAGAGGAAGGGGTGGGGGTGATTTTCATCCTTACGTTGTGCCCGATCCAAAGCATCGGGGTTAGTGGAAGTGGTTTTCCCGGGGGCGGAAGATGGGAAAAATCAGAAACCGTTGGCACTGGTATGCGGGAGGGTGCGTGATATTGATCTTCACGCTTCTGCTGGCCGTCCGCCTCGTCGGTCTGCCTAAACCATTTTCCAAAGCGGCGGAGACCCTTTCCCGTC
>Ga0210051_1001059_pt1 | contig 27586 bp, 42 predicted proteins | sample CryGey092014_all_FD_185464 | JGI IMG/M metagenome (GOLD analysis project Ga0210051, IMG submission 185464) | Groundwater microbial communities from aquifer - Crystal Geyser CG23_combo_of_CG06-09_8/20/14_all (SPAdes) (version 2) | ecosystem: Environmental > Aquatic > Deep subsurface > Groundwater...
CTATGCGCTATGCTCTGTGCGCTATGCGATTTTGTGGTATAGGGGGTGATGAATATGCCGAGAGGTGATGGAACTGGTCCACCTGGGGGAGGTGGTCCAGGAACAGGCAGAGGTGCAGGAATGGGTGGGTCTCGCAGGGGAAGAATGGGCGGCTCAAGAGCCGGTGCAGGCCCAGCAGGGGAGTGTGTTTGTCCCAAATGCGGAACTGTCGCATCTCATGAGGTTGGAATTCCCTGTTACAAAAAGAATTGTCCTAAATGTGGGGCAAAGATGGTGAGAAAATAGCTTACGCCTTAATTAGAGTCTGTCCATAAATGCCCTAATTGTCTCTTTTTGTCATTCCCGTGAAAACGGGAATCCAGCCTTTTCAATATGTTTTGGATACCCGCCTTCGCGGGTATGACGAACAATCTGAATTTATAAACAGACTCTAATTAAAAGGAGGCCCCAATGGGTGATATAGATAAGAAGAGTGTCGATAGAGCTACACAAATAATGATTGAAAAGGCAGCGGCGGATGGTTGTGAGACAATCTTTGACAGGGCTGAAACGATGAAACCTTGCCCCATTGGAGCAGAGGGGAGTTGTTGTAAGAACTGTGGGATGGGGCCCTGTCGGGTTCCTGCTCCAAAGAAGAAAGAAGGAGTTGTAGAAAAAACAAAACGCAGGGGGCTCTGCGGAGCTACGGCAGAAACCATCGCCGCCCGTAATTTTGCCCGTATGGTTGCCGCAGGGGCCGCTGCTCATTCTGACCATGCGAGAGGGGTGGCGGAACTCTTTCTGGCCACAGCCAAAGGCGAAGTTCCAGATTATCAGATCAAAGACGAGCAGAAACTTTATCAACTGGCCATGGATTTTGGAGTGGAGATTGGTGACCGATCCATTCAGGACATTGCCATCGGTGTGGGAGAGAAGGCCTTGGCCGAATTTGGGCGTCAGGAAGGAGAGATTCTATTTCTTAAACGGGCCCCTCTGAAACGGCAACAACTTTGGCGAGAAACAGGGACTGCTCCACGGGGCATTGATTGGCAATGACGTCATCGTCCTGACAACAGGTTGCAGCGCTATGGCCGCAGGAAAGTATGGACTCCTCACCCCGGAAGCAGCCAGCAAATATGCAGGCAAAGGGTTAGCCTCTGTGTGTGAGGCCGTTGGCCTCCCACCTGTTCTACATATGGGCTCTTGTGTGGATAACAGTCGGATCTTGATGGCAGCCACCGCTGTGGTCAAGGACGGAGGGCTGGGGGATGACATCAGCGATCTGCCGGCTGCTGGTGCGGCGCCTGAGTGGATGAGCGAAAAGGCCATCTCCATCGGCCAATATTTTGTTGCCTCAGGTGTTTTTACCGTGTTTGGCGTCACATGGCCGACACTCGGAAGTGAAGAAGTCACCAAGATGCTCTTTGAGGGATTTGATGAGATCTTTAAAGGAAAATGGGCCTTTCAGCCTGATCCAATTAAAGCTGCCGGGATGATGATCGAACATATCGATAAGAAACGCAAAGCTCTCGGCATTGATAAAGCCAGGGAACGAATCCTCTTTGACATGGCCAAACGCCGTGAACTGGAGGCCGCCTAATCAAACAAAAAACGTGTCTCGTGATTCGTGACAGTGTCCGCCCCCCTCCTCTCCTCCCCCCGCAGGGAGACTGTGTCGTAATGGGGACAGGGGACAGAGAGCCAGCTTCGGGAGCTTTAGAATTGCGGTTATTTTAAGGTTATGGGCAACCCTCCTGAACGTTGAAAGTGATGTTTGCATGGTAAACAAGCGTATGATTTTATTCACCAAAAGGTTACGCTCTAAAGCTCCCTCAGCCGCCCCTCTGTCCCCTGTCCAATTTGCAGACCGCCGAGGACGAGGCCTTTATTTCCTGCCTACTATTTATTATGACACAGTCTCAGGTGGGGGAGGACTTCGTCGAGAGCTCAGTCGAACGAAAAAGGTGGAGGAAACGGGAACGGGAATCCAGACTTGTCCCTGTGAAAACAGGGAACTAAAGATTTGGATTCCTGCTGGAGTTTATCCCGTACTGGATACGGGGCAGGAATGACGAAACATGAGGGAGGGGGCAAACTAAGGAATGATGCCATATCCAGCTAAGAACTCATTATTCGAATATAAACTGATCGGAGACATTGTCAGAAAATACCCTGAAATGTCTGAAGTGATGGAAAGACATTTCGGTGGGCATTGCCTAAAAAGACCGGGCTTTAAAATCCAGACGCTCGGGATGGCCTGCATTTTATTCGGCGTCAATCAGAAACGGTTGCTTCAAGAATTTGAGAAAATTCAGCATTGATAGGCATGGATAAAAGACTGAATGACCTCAAATACATCTTTGGCCCGGTGCCTTCGAGAAGGTTGGGAAGGTCTTTGGGAGTTGATCTCGTGCCATATAAGACCTGCACCTTTGATTGCGTCTATTGCGATTTGGGAAGGACGACCCATAAGACCGTATCTCGGCAATCTTATGTTCCTCCAGAAGAGATCCAGGGGGAATTGGAACTCTATCTATCAGTTTTGGATAAAAAGCCGGATTACATAACCCTGTCTGGCTCTGGTGAGCCGACGTTAAATACCGACATTGGAGAAACAATTCGAAGGATAAAAGAGATCACTTCTACTCCTATTGCCGTCTTAACAAATAGCTCTCTCCTCTCGTTAAATGAAGTCAGAATGGATCTCTCGGAAGCCGATGTCGTTCTCCCCTCCCTTGATGCAATAACTCCAGCTTCCTTTGAATATATTAACAGACCCCATCAATCCTTAAAAATTGAGGAAATCATTTCGGGTCTCATTCAATTTCGGAAAGAGTATCGAGGTCAGATCTGGCTCGAAGTGGTCTTTTGCAGAGGGATAAACGACGACAAAGAGGAGATTGAAAGACTCAAAGGGGTCATCGAAAGAATCCAGCCCGATAGGGTTCAATTGAACACACCCGTCAGGCCCCCCGCTGAAGATTTTGCTTTCCCTTTAACCCTGGGTCAACTGGAGGAGATAAGAAAAACACTTGGAGATAAAGCAGAGATCATCTCTGAATTCGCTGCACCTTTGGGAGAAGAATTTAACTCCGTGAAGGATACAGAGATTCTTAACTTGATTAAGAGAAGACCTTGTACAACGGAAGACATCTCTAAAGCTCTCGGACTCCGTATAGATGAGGTTGTGAAGCACTTAGATCATCTTACAAAAACAGGGGCAATCCGATATCGAATGTATGAGCATCGTTGCTATTACGAGAATGTTGCGACTGATTAAATATAAATAGAGGCTTTGATGATTGTAGCAAATCGCAAATCACTTGATGAGATCCTGCAGATGATTAAGCCTTATAAGAAGATTCTCCTTCTTGGCTGTAACGAATGTGTAACGGTCTGTGCTGTTGGTGGAGAGAGGGAGGTTGGAGTACTGGCTTCGGAGTTGAGGCTCTTTCGCGCAAAGGATGGAGAGGAGATAGAGGTTCGGGAGCATACCCTTGAGCGTCAATGCGATCCTGAGTACATCGATCAGGTCCGACCCTTTGTCGGAGACTATGAGGTAATCTTGTCAATGGCCTGTGGGGCAGGAGTCCAGTATGTGGCGGAGAAGTATAGGACGAAGCCGGTGTTACCGGCTGTGAATACAACTTTTTTAGGAGTGACACTGGAGCAAGGAGTTTGGGCTGAACGGTGTCAGGGTTGCGGGACCTGCATCCTGGATAAGACCGGAGGGATCTGTCCGATTGCGAGGTGTGCCAAGAGTTTGCTCAACGGTCCCTGCGGTGGATCGACGAATGGGAAGTGTGAGGTGGACAGGGAGACTGATTGCGCCTGGCAGCTCATCATCGATCGGTTAAAGGAGCTTGGCCAGCTCGATCGATATGAGGAAATCATCCCGATCAAGGACTGGACGACTGCAAGAGACGGAGGACCAAGAAAGAGGATAAGAGAGGACTTGAGACTCTAAATGGACAGTATACAAATTGTGTCTCAAAAAATTAACCAAGCAGTTTTTTAAGATGTGTGGACAAGGAAAGACAGCATGATCATTTCAATAGCGAGTGGGAAAGGGGGGACCGGAAAGACCACCATTGCAGTCAATCTGGCGCTTTCTCTTCCAAAAGGGACTGTCCAATTAATTGACTGCGATGTGGAGGAACCAAATTCTCACCTGTTTCTATCCCCCTCTATCCATCAGGTTACCTCTATGGGAATTCCGGTTCCCCGAATCGATGAATCGAAATGTACCTACTGTGGCAAATGCGCAAAGGTATGTGAATACCATGCCATTGCCGTCATTTTGAAAAACGTGCTTGTCTTTGATGAGCTCTGTCACGGCTGCGGAGCTTGTTCTTATCTATGCCCTGAAAAGGCCATTTTTGAAGTGGAGAGGGAAATCGGGATTGTCCAGGAAGGGAATTCAAATGGAATTTCTTTTGTCAATGGGGTGTTGAACGTCGGGGAACCCATGGCCTCTCCCCTCATCCGAAAGGCCAAAGAAAAGATTCAAAAGAATAAGATCGTGATTCTCGATGCTCCTCCGGGAACAGCCTGTCCAGTCATTGAAACCGTGAAGGGAAGCAATTTATGCGTTCTTGTTACGGAGCCGACCCCTTTCGGATTGAATGACCTTGAGCTGGCTGTGGGGATGTTGGAAAAACTCGGAATCCCGATGGGGGTAGTTGTCAACAAGGCGGATGTTGGGGATCGAGGCATATGGAATTACTCCAAATCAAAAAATATTCCAATCCTTATGGAAATCCCGATGGATCGGAAGATTGCTGAATCGTATTCAAAGGGGATCCCCTTCGTTATTGAAAATACTTCTTATATCCAGAAATTCGAAGCTCTATTTGAAAAGATTAAAAACCAGATTGCTGTTTCAAATGTATAATCCCCCCTCGACCTCCGTAGGGAACGGTTTGAAACCGTTCCCTACAAAGGGGGGGATTTAAGGAGAAACTCTATGAGTCAAATCGAAGAGACAGAAGAATTGGGTGATGAGGTTGGTTACCTCGTCTATAACGAGACGATGATCGATCATTTTACCCATCCAAGAAATGCAGGGGAAATAGAGAACCCTGACGCAATGGCAGTTGTGGGCGATCCTACCTGCGGGGATTATGTCAGGGTTTACATCAATGTAAGGGATGGGAAAATTTCTGATTCTAAATTTCTGACGATGGGCTGCCCGGGAGCAATTGCTACTTCCAGCATTGCCACGGAATTGGCCATTGGGAAGACTCTCGATGAGGCGCTCAAACTTACAGACAATGATGTGATCCATGCAGCCGGAGGTATCCCGGCAAGAAAAGCCCACTGTTCTTTATTAGCCATAAGAGGGTTACATCAGGCCATTTTAGATTATCAATCCTCTCTTCCTCCCTCTCCCCAAAGTGGGAGAGGGGAAGGGTGAGGGGAAATAAGAGAAATATATGGACTACTCCGAAATTAAACAACTCGCCATCGTGAGTGGCAAAGGTGGAACAGGAAAAACGACTATTGCCGCTGCATTCGCCTCATTAGCTAAAAATAAAGTGATGGTGGACTGCGATGTCGACGCCGCAGATCTCCACCTTTTGCTTCAACCCAAAATTTTGACTCAAGAGAAATATTTTGGTGGAAGATCTCCTCATGTTGATTTAGATAAATGCACTCAATGTGGTCTCTGTACCGAGGTTTGTCGCTTTAATGCAATCGATAATGGAGTTGTCAATCGTATCTCGTGTGAAGGATGTGGCTTTTGCAGTCACATCTGTCCCGAGGAAGCCATTATGATGGAGGAGGCATTTTCAGGGGATTGGTTTGTCTCCGAAACACCCTATGGTCCCTTTGTCCATGCACGGTTGGGAATCGGAGAAGAAAACTCGGGCAAATTGGTGACAGTGGTGAGAAAGAAAGCGGTGGAGATTGCTAAAGAGAAGAGGCTGGAGCTCGTGCTGATCGACGGTCCTCCAGGCATCGGATGCCCAGTCACGGCGTCATTGACTGGTGTAAATCTGATTTTAGCAGTCACTGAACCCACCCTTTCAGGAATTCACGACCTGGAAAGAATTCTGAAACTTGCAGAACACTTTAAGATTCCCTCGATGGTTTGTATTAATAAGTTCGACATAAACTTGGAAAATACTCAGAAAATCGCCTCTTACTGCGAAAACAATGGTTCCAGAATCATCGGAAAAATTCCCTATGAACCAAAGGTGATTGAGGCATTAGTCAATATGAAGACGGTCATGGAATACCCATGCAACGAAGTGCAAGGGATAGTTCAACGGATGTGGGAGCAAGTAGAAGCTATCTTAATTCGATAGATTATAAGTTTAACAGACACGAAGAACGGGCACGGACACGATGGAGGAGTGATGGCTTACCAAAAATTTTGCTACTGGGTAGACTCTCATGGTTTGAGTAAGGTGAGGAAGAATTTTGAGGAAAGAGGGATTCAACTGACTGATGAAGCCCGGATTCCTTGTCGGGTGTTAAGATCAACAAGAGAGGCTGGATACTTGGCTTCACCAGCATGGTACGGCCTCTGCAAGAGGAGAACCTCATGGTACTGGGAATCCGAAAAGGCAGGGAAGTTCCTGGTCGTCAGTAATACATCTCTGGATCATTTAGATGTTGGAAACCCGATCATTATTACGGAGTCCAATTTTAAACCAGATCGACTTCCATCTCCTAAAGAAATCACTCAATTGATTAAATCAGAAGAATATCAACAAAGGAAACCTAATGCCTGGGAAAATATCGAGCCGATTGAAAAGGATTTTTATCAGACGTGGTTTGAACGTCACCGACCAAATGACCCCTTTGATTTTGAAAAAATATTTATGAACCATTCGGCAAATCATTCTAACTTCCTCGATCCTAAATTTTTTATCAATCTTGATGGCCTCATCGTCCCTTATTCGATTGCTGATAGCCTTCATGTCTGTTCTGCCTGTCTTGAGTTTTTTAATATTCTTGGAAGCCAGTGGCCAGTAAAATATGTGGTTCCCTGCATCGGCGCTGTACTGTTTGCCCATCTCCCTATGGATCAATATTTTGAAGTGAGAAATCAAAAAGAGGAGAACGTCAATAAAAACAAAGGTTGAGCAAGGCCTTAACCAAAAGACTTTGGGGCCGTTAACTCAGGAGGTAGAGTACCTGCCTTTTAAGCAGAGAGCCGTGGGTTCGAGTCCCGCACGGCCCACTATGAAAGAGTTATGAAAAAAAGCCATAAATCTTTGGAAGCGGAGGGGTGGATGTTTCAGTTTGTTGCTGATGAAACATTGGCAAAAGATGCTGTGGAGATATACGATCTCCTGGGCTACGAAGTTTATTTACAGCCTCCAAAACGGATTCATTCTAAAAAGTGTAGTTCTCCCTCTGCAAGGCAATCTCAAGGTCAATGTCAAATTGTATACATCAGGCCTAGAGGGTCGCCGGATGAGGAGAAAGACTGGGCGTAAGTAGCCCGATTGTCCTGCGAGGAGGTAAGAATGCCTATTTACGAATATCGCTGCAATAATTGCGGGGCTATTTCGGAGTTTTTGGTGGGGATGGGTTCGAAAGGCGAATCCTTGATCTGCAAACAGTGCGGTAGTCCCAAATTAGAGAAGATGATCTCCGTCTCTCATCCCTTAAAAGGCGAGAAAAAAACACCTGGGCACACCTGTTGCGGAAGAGAGGAACGATGTTCGACTCCCCCCTGCTCCACAGGAAGTGGATGTAGACGGGATTAAGATGATAATACCTTACGGAAGGAGAATATGAATCTTAAACCTATTGGAATCATCCATTCCCCATACAAAAATAGGAAGGAATGCCCGCCTCAAGGGCGAGAGGAAATTTGCTGGATCGAGGTATCGGAACAATATACAAAAGGTCTGAAGGATATCGATGGGTTTTCCCATCTGATCTTATTCTATTGGCTTCATTGTTCCAAAGATTATTCCCTTTTGGTAAAAACACCCTGGGATTCTGTGACGCATGGTGTGTTTGCTACCCGCTCCCCCAATAGGCCGAATGCTTTGGGCTTTTCTGTCGTTGAACTGATTGAAAGGGACGGAAATAAACTGCAAGTAAAAGGGTTAGATGCATTGGAAGGGACACCCCTCGTTGATATCAAACCCTATCTGCCCGAAATTGATGCAAAGGCAAATGTCAGAGTGGGATGGGTTAAGGAAACAGATTTTTCAAAAGTTTACGGGAAATCTTTTAAGGAGTCGAAACATGTCCAATAATTTTGAAAAGACTGTAAACGAACTTCAAGCATCCATAATGGAAGATGCCAGAAAGATTTATTCTGAAAAGGTGATCGGGCGGTGGTTGAATCCGAGGAACCGGGGTAGGGTCAGAGATGCGGATGGTTTTGCAAAGATTAAAGGTCCTTGCGGGGATACGACGCAGATTTCCTTCAAGGTCAAGGACGGAAGACTTTCAAAAATTAAATTCATGACGGATGGATGTGCTTCCAGCATCGCTGCAGGCAGTATGGCAACAGAATTGGCCATGGGGAAAAGGATTGAAGAGGCTGTAAAAATCAGCCCACAAATGATACTGGATGCCCTGGATGGTTTACCTGAGGAGAGTGTTCACTGTGCTCTCTTGGCATCGAATACCCTAAAAGAGGCTATTAAAGATTACAACCACACCAAAAGGGATCATCCCGATCCCCAGGGGAAAGAGGACTGATGGAGGGTTTTAAGGTTCGATACAAGAACGCCAGACTTTCAAACGAGAAGGTCGAACTGGATGGAAAATCTTTTATCCGTTGCGAATTCGATAATTGCATGATCATTCTGGAGAGGGGAGAGACAGAGCTATCCGGATGCAGTTTCAAAAACTGCAAACTGATGCTCAAAGGAAATGCCTACACGGTGGGAAAAATCATAAAACTCTTCACCGGAAAAAGCCCCTTGAAGGTTCTGGATATGGAAGAACCATTATTTGAGAAACTCCCTCTTGAGGAGAGAAAGGAGGAAGCGCCGTAATGCCTATCTACGAATATGAATGCCGGAAATGCGGGGAAAGATTCGAAGTATTGCAGAGGATAAATGAGGATAATAGTAGGATCCGTTGTCCAAGATGTAATGCTGATGCCCCTCAACGGGTTTTATCCTCTTTTTCTTCAGGGTCTGTCAGATCTTCTGCTTCTTGTTCAACCGGATCCACCTGATCGATTAATTAGGAGGTTGGATACCTCCACAAAAGATTCATTCAGATCAAGGGTTTTCCAAATGAAAAGGAGGTGAACCATGGCGAAGACAACTAAGAAAAATACAAAGGTAATGAAAACAGAGTTTAGTTTATTAGCGCCTCAGGCAAAAAGCGTCTTCATCGCTGGTGATTTTAACCAATGGAATCTATCTTCACATCCCCTGAGACAGGATAAGAAAGGGATCTGGAGGATTTCTCTTGTATTAAATCCGGGTCAATATGAATACCGATTCCATGTAGACGGAGAATGGCAAAATGACCCCAACTGTTCTTCTTTTGTCGAGAGCCCTTTCGGCACATTAAATTGTTTGAAAATTGTCGAATGAGGTTTGGGACATTTTTCTATAGTCATGTCAAAGATTGGAAGAGATGAAGGAAAATATAGAGCATCATAATGAATTGCGGATTCCAAAAGAGGATACCTGCTATGTGCGGATTTACCCAGATCCTATTTTAAGAAAGAGGGCAGCGCCCATTAAGAATATTGATGGAAAGATCAAAGAAATAGTGGATCGCATGGTAGATACGATGTATGCGAATAAAGGAATCGGACTCGCTGCCCCACAGATCGGAATTCTTAACCAAATTATCGTTATGGGTCTTGGAAAAGATTGGAGGGCTTTAATCAATCCTGAAATTGTTGAAGGAGAAGGCGAATCAGTCATGGAGGAGGGATGTTTAAGCCTCCCGAACATTGAGGTGCCGGTGAAACGGATGGAGAAAGTTTTTATTCGTGCATGGAATCTGGATGGGGAGGAAGTGAGTTTGGAATTATCCAATTTCTCAGGGAGAGTTTATCAACATGAAATCGATCATCTCCGTGGAATCTTGATCATTCATCACATCTCCCGACTAAGAAGGGAGCTATTAATAAAGAGGATGATTAAAGACTTAAAGCGTTCTCAAGAAAGGACGGTTTTATGAAGAATGATAATGTTATTGGGGTAAATGACCTGACCAAGTCTTACGGTCTTACCCTTGCCGTTGACCATATCTCCTTTGACGTCAAAGAGGGAGAGGTTTTTGGCTTCCTGGGACCCAATGGTGCAGGGAAGACGACCACCATTCGGATGATGGTAGGCCTGACCCAACCCAGTTCCGGCACCGCATTGGTCGATGGCCACGATATTTTGAAGGAACCCGTGGAGGTTAAAAAGACAATTGGCCTTGTACCTGAAACATCGAACCTATATAGCGAACTCACTGCCCTGGACAACCTTATTTACCAGAGTGAACTTTATGGGGTTCCAAGAAAAGAGCGAAAAAATCAAGCCATTCAGCTTATCGAGGAATTCGGTTTGAAAGAACATCAAGACAAACCTTTTCAGAAATTATCGAGAGGATTAAAGCGAAGGCTAACGATTGCCGCTGCATTGATCCACCATCCCAAAATCCTCTTTCTCGATGAGCCCACAACCGGTCTCGATGTGATGAGTGCAAGGGGGCTAAGGAAACTCATCCTCGATTCGAAAAAGAAGGGACTGACCATCTTCCTTACTACCCATTACATCCCCGAGGCAGAGAGCTTATGTGACCGGATTGCCATTATTGTTAAAGGGAAAATACGAATCATCGATACTCCTGAAAACATTAAATCTCAAGTCAAGGAGGTTGAAATTTTAGAGGTCGGATTAGATCGAATTACAGAAGACTTAAAGAAGAAGCTTCTTTTTATGGAAGGAATTGAAAAGATTTTGATCGCCGAAAACCGAATCCGTTTCCAAACAAAAAGTATCGATCAAGTTACTCCTCATATTATCAAGCTCATTGAAGAGCAAGGGGCAAAAATCCAAAGTATCAACACTTTAAGCCCAAGTCTGGAAGATGCCTTTGTTACGCTAACCGGTCTCGATTCAGAGTTGATGAAGATCGATAAACCCATGAAAGCAGGTCCGGAATAATTTCCTCCCTCTCCCCTGGGAGACTGTGTCGTAATGGGGATAGGGGACAGAGAGCCAGCTTCGGGAGCTTTAGAATTGCGGTTATTTTAAGGTTATGGGCAACCATCCTGAACGTTGAAAGTGATGTTTGCATGGTAAACAAGCGCATGATTTTATTCACCAAAAGGTTACGCTCTAAAGCTCCCTCAGCCGCCCCTCTGTCCCCTGTCCAATTTGCAGACCGCCGAGGACTAGGCCTTTATTTCCTGCCTACTATTTATTATGACACAGTCTCTGGTGGGAGAGGGCGAGGGTGAGGGGGAATATGGAGGAACTCAAAAAAGTTTATTTCATTTCTAAAAAAGATATGGGGGCTTACTATCTAAAACCCCCCTTGATCAGTTGGGGGTTAATGCTCCCCATCGTCTTCGTATTGGCCTTTTATTTCAGAAACCCAATAGGGATCAAGGATGTCGTCCCTGGCCTAATTGGCATGACCCTCCTCTTTTCATCCACATCCATGGCAGCCATCGTGATCACCTTTGAGAAAAGAATCGGTGCCTTAGAGCGGCTCCTCCTGGCGCCATTGAATTTCAGAACCATCCTTTTAGGCAAGACCCTTGGAAGTTCTGTATTCGGGCTGGTTATCACCATTGTCATCACAATATTTCTCATTCCAATCATAGGCCTTTCTATTAATTATCCCTTTTCTTTTTCTCTCATTATCATCCTTTCTGGTATCGCCTTCTCACTCCTTGGAATCCTTATTTCTGTAGGAGTAAAGGAAGTCTTCGAAGCCATGACCATGTCCAATTTCTTTCGATTTCCAATGATATTTTTATGCGGGGTCTTCTTTCCGGTTTCCTCCATGCCCTTCCCCCTCCCTATCCTCTCTTATTTCCTTCCCCTCACCTATACGGTGGATGGCCTGAAACATTGCTTGTTGGAGGATAAAGGAATGATTCCTCTATCCCTGGATCTATTAATTCTTCTTGGATTCGTTATTTTGCTTTATGGTCTCTCGCTATTCATCTTTAAGAAAAGAATCCGTCAGGAATTCTGAAAGGAGGTGAAAGAGGAAGAATTAAATGTTGCATGGGGGGATGTTAATACTACAGCGACTCTTTTAGAAAAAACGGCACGGTACCAATAAAAGGGGCTACCACCCACTCCGTCATACCCGCGAAAGCGGGTATCCAGTGGGCCTTTTAAACCCCTTAGAAACCCTGGATTCCCGTTTTCACGGGAATGACGAAAAAATCCGCTGTAGGATTAAGGTAAAGATGCCAGTTTAGCTATGAGGTTAAAATGAGAGGTTAAAAGCAATGACCTTGGACAACTAAATAAAGACGAGATCGATAGTTTAGGAATTGTCAAGATTATAGAGGTAAAAGATCCAACTCCTGTTGTTCCCGGTGCATATTTGACAGGGAATATCGAGAGAGTAACAGAGTATGAAAAAGGTTCTCCCATTCTATTTATAAAAAGAGGAAACAAAAAGGAGCTCGATCTCTTCATGGGAGAACAATCACTGGTTTTCAATGTGAAAGGGAAAGGACTGGTGGTGGCCTCTGCCTGTGCCCATGCAGGGATTGTCAATACAGTGAAACATGCCCAGAAGATAACGGGAATAGATAAGGTTCATGCGGTAATCGGAGGGTTTCACTTGATCGGTGCTCCAATGCCAAAAATTCAAAAAACAATCGCAGACATCAAGGCTATTAATCCCGATTATGTTGTCCCTGGGCATTGTGCAGGATGGGAGGCCATTACTGGTTTCGAACGCGAAATGCCCAAACAATTCGTCCTTAACATGGCAGGGACAAGATATGTAATTACAGCCTAAATTGAAGAAGGGGCGTTGAGGTGTATGACACATCAACGCCCCTCAATTGGAAGTGCTATTGAGATTGAGATTCAAACTCTTGAAACATGCATAAGGAATTCGAACAATTCAAAGATTTTTTAGAGTCCAAAGGTTTAAAAAATACCAGAGGGAGGAAGATTATTCTTGGGGAGCTTGAAGCTCGAAAGAATCATTTTAACGCGGAAGACTTATACTCATCTCTCACCCGGAAAGGGACAAGGGTCTCAAGACCCACGATCTATCGAACGTTAAAGCTCCTCGAAAGATTTCGTCTCATCGAAAGATTCGATATCAAAAAGAATTGCTTCTACTATGAACCGATAAGTCAGAAAAAGAACCATGGCCACCTGATTTGTGAACAATGCGGGAAGATTATAGATTTTTCAAGCAATGGTGTCGAACTTCTGAAATCGGAAGTAGGCAGAGATAAAGATTTCAAACTGGATAACATTTCCATTCAGGTATTTGGGGTATGCAGAGATTGTCAGAGGGCATCTAAAAATAAGAACTGAACATTATTGGAGATGAAGGTATGACAAAGAGAGAGAAACTCCTCATTATCGGTGGTTCAGCGGGCGGTCCCAGCGCAGCGGCCAGGGCAAAACGAGTTAATCCTGAGCTCGAAGTTACCATGTTTGAGCAGGGAAGATTTGTATCCTATGGATCCTGAGAAACCCCCTACTACATCGGTGATGTAGTAAAAGATCAGAGCAAATTGGTCGTTCGGACCCCCCAACAGTTTAAAGAAATGCAAGATATTGATGTGAAGACCGAGCATCGCGTCACTAAAATTGATCCCAAAGAGAAAAGGATTGAAGTCCATAATTTATCAAAATCCGAAACTCAATGGTTTTCTTACGACAAACTTATCGTTGCTACAGGCGCCCGATCCAGATGTCTCAACCTTCCCGGAAGCAATGCCAAGAACATATTCACCCTGAAAGACCTTCAGGATGGTATTCGTATCAGAGAATATGTTGATGAAAATAAGCCGAAACAAGTTGCCATCCTCGGTGGAGGGTTTATTGCACTGGAGATGTGCGAGGCCTTTCGGTTGAGGGATATAGAAACCTTAGTATTCTGCCGCAGAGATTTACCGGCAGGGAATCTGGAAAGGGAGATATCCGAAAGGATACTTAAAGAGTTACAAAAAAATGGCATTTATTTCCTCACCCACCATGAACCCATAGCATTTAAGATGAATAGTAATGGGGAAGCCATATCCTTCGAAACCAATAAAGCAGAATACCCTGTGGACATGGTCTTGATGGCCATTGGAGTCATTCCGAATGTGGAAATGGCAAAAGAGGCAGGCTTCGAACTCGGAAGGACTGGAGCTATCAAGACAGATTTTACCCAAATGACAAATCTTGCGGATATTTATGCCGCTGGAGACTGCTGTGAAGTCTTCAATCTGGTGAGTCAGGATTGGGTTTATACACCCCTCGGAGATATTGCCAACAAACAGGGCCGAGTGGCAGGGGAAAATGCCGCGGGGGGTAAGGCCACCTTTTCCGGTGTGGTGGGGTCAGCTGCTTTCAAAGTATTTGAATTGGAGGTGGCCTTCACGGGTTTAGGAACACAGACTGCCCGAGGATATGGTTTTGATGTGGATTCACAGATCATTGAGGCTGAATCAAAGGTGGGCTATATGCCTGGGTCAAAACGGATGCTCGTCAAGTTGATTTTCGACAGAAAAAATGGAAGACTTTTGGGAGCTCAGATGGTCGGGAAGGAAGGAGTGGCTCGAAGGATCAATGCATTGGCAGTGGCCCTCCACCAAAGAATGACAATCGATGAGGTTGCAAGGCTCGATTTTGCCTATGCTCCTCCGTTCTCAGCTCCTTTTGATCCAATTTTGATTGCGGCCGAGCAGGCAGCAAAGAAAATAAGAAAATAATCCCCCCTCTCCCCCCTTTAGTAAAGGGGGGTTGGGGAGATTTCAGAAAGGAGAAACCCACATGGCCCTGATTACATCACAACAATATGCAGAAAGTTTGAGGAAAAGAAAAAGCCTGAGGATATTTATGAATGGAAAGAAAGTCGAAGATGTTTTTGATAACCCCAATATCCGAACGGTGATCGAGGCGAACAAGGCAAGCTATAGCTGGGCTTTGGACCCTGGGTATCAAGAGATGATGACAGCCATCTCCCCTCTCACCAATGACCGAGTCAATCGTTACGTCTATGTCTGTAGAAGTAGAGAAGATTTGGTGGCCAAGGCTCTTGCCGGGACCTTTACTGCTGAAAAGTTGGGCACCTGTATCTATCGGTGTCCGGGGTTGGATGCATTTCATTCCCTTGCCAGCACGACATGGGAGATGGATCGAAATCTGGGGACAGAATATAACAAACGACTCATTAAATATCTTAAATGGGTTCAGGAGGACGACCTTGCTGTTGCAGGGGCTTTAACCGAACCGAGAGGGGATCGGAAGAAACGAGCCCTCGATTGGCCAGATCCATTTCTTTCCCTGAAGGTTGTTGAAAAGAAATCGGATGGAATCGTAGTCAGGGGGGCGAAGATCAATATCAGCGGCGCCTATGCTGCTCATGAAATCGTTGTCCTTCCTCAATCTGCAAAGAGAAAAGACGAAGGGGATTATGCATTATCCTTTGCGGTGCCGACGGATACAGGGGGAATTACCTATATCTGCCAGTATTCTCCCTATTCAGCAGAAAGGGAGATGGCTGATGATATTTATGAGTTGGGAAACCCAATCTTCGGCCAACGGGAAACCTCCATGGTGGTGTTTGACAATGTCTTTGTCCCTTGGGAAAGAGTATTTCACTGCGGTGAAACCGACTATTCCATCAAACTTGTGGAACGCTTTGCCAAGACCCACCGAATGACTTGTGGGGGAACCTGTAAGGTCGGGTTTATGAACCTCATCATTGGAGCCTGTAAACTTCTCCAAGAGTATAAAGGGCTGGAAAAGGCTCAGCATATCAATGATGAAATGATGGAGATGGTCGTTCTACGTGAAACAGGGAGAGCCTGTGGTCTGGCATCGGCCAATCTCGGGCAGGAGGAGCCAGAAGGGTCGGGAGTATTTCTTCCTGATGAACTGATGGGAAATGTCTCGAAACTCAACATCTGTAATGCGTTCTGGCGAGTGATGGCCCTGGCTGGAGACATCGGCGGAGGACTCATCGCCACCCTGCCCTCCTTAAAAGAACTTAAAAATCCCGAAACAAGGAAATATGTGGAAGAGTTCTTAGGATTTGGTTCCGATGCTCCAACAGAAGATATTATGAAGGTAACGAAACTCCTTCAGAACTGGACAGCCGGTCAGCATGGAGTTGCCACCTGGCACGGAGCAGGCCCTGTCATGGCCCAGAAGATTATGATCCAGAGAGTGGTTGATTATGAGCATGAGAAGAACTTGGTAAAGGAAGCCCTTGGTATCTTGGAAGGGAAAGAGATCCCTAAGTAACCCTTTTCTTGCGTTCCTGGAGCAATGACATGGAACCAAAGATTTTAGAAGAGATAAGAAAGCATTTTAAACATGAGGTGATTGAATTTGACTGGGAACCTGTTCGAAAACAGCCAAGAAGATATGGGATCCTCTATCCCATCATCGGTTACATTGTCTCCCTGCTTGCCATTAGTCTGATTGAGTTTGGAGTTTTCATGTGGCTTTTTTTGATTGCCGGATTCATTCTATTCTTTGGAGGGATTTTTTGTGCTAATGGGATCATTGGAGAGTATAAAAAAGTTAAAAGGAATTCTGGACATCTTGATCACCCTTCAAAAACGGATTTTCCAAGTGGACTCTAAGATTGAATTGAACCAAAGATTCTTGATAAGGAGGTAATGGAAAATGGCAGTGATTGTTGATCTTGAGAAATGTACAGGATGTGGAACGTGTGAAGAGGGTTGTCCGGTAGAAGCTATCAAAGTTGAAAATGAAAAGGCCGTGGTCGATGCAGAGACCTGTGTTGATTGCGGGACCTGTATTGAAGAATGTCCTGAAAAAGCCATCAGCGAAGGAGCATAGAATGGTGGGTAAAGTTGTGGGTGTATGCATGAGCCAAAGAAGGACTGACCCAAAGAAGAATGTGGGCAAAGGCTTTCTCCAATGGGGGTTTGGGCTGGTGGGCGATTCCCATGCTGGAACCAAAAAAGAGGTAAGCCTTCTGGCGATCGAAAGTATTCATAAGCTTTGCGAGGAAACAGGAATTTCAGCAGCTCCAGGGTCTTTTGCAGAAAATATCACTACTGAAGGAATTGATTTAGCTTCTCTCCCTGTAGGTTCACAATTACAAGTCGGTGAGGCAAAACTTATGGTGATTCAAATCGGGAAGAACCCATCTCAAGCTCATACCTATAATTATCTGGGATATTCTATCCTGCCAAAGGAAGGGGTTTTTTGTAAGGTTATTGAAAGCGGAGAAATCAAGGTGGGGGATTTTATAACAGTGATACGGACGGATAAAGTAATTTGACGTGTAGCGCAAGGCTTTAGCCTTGCCTGTCTCTGGTTGGCAGGGATTTAGCAACCCTAAAGGGTTGCGCTACAGAATTCGTAATGCGTTTTTGTTAAAAGGATTTAATTGTCTGGGCAAAAAGGAGATAAAGCTGATGAATACTCGAATAACGATATTATGTGAGAATCTGGTGGGGCGATTGGTGGGTTCAGGCGAACATGGCTTTTCTGCTTTTATTGAAACAGATAATGGAAATTATCTTTTCGATACGGGGAGTGGCCGTTCTATTGTGCCAAACAGCCTTACTCTGAATAAAGATTTGAAGAGCATCAGGAAGATCTTTTTAAGCCATGGCCATTATGATCACACTGGAGGACTACCCGAAGTCCTCAAAATGAGCGGAAAAGTGGATGTCCACGGTCATCCTCATGTCTTTTTGGACCGTATTGCCTTGCTCAAAGAGGATGATAAAGAGACAAAACGGTATGTGGGTATTCCATATAAAAAGGTGTACCTGGAATCTTTAGGAGCCAATTTCGTATTCAATTCCACTTTTATGGAAGTGGAAAGGGGAATATTCTTAACCGGCGAGGTACCAAGAAAGGCTTCTTTTGAGAAACCGGACTCAAGACTGTTCAGTGAAATCGGTGGAAAAACTGTTCAGGATATCTTTTTGGACGACCAATCCCTCATCCTCGATACGGAGAAAGGACTTATCCTTATTCTTGGGTGTGCCCACTCGGGGGTGATCAACATCATCAACCATGTCATCAATAAGACTGGAAAAGAAAAATTCTATGCAATTCTGGGCGGAACCCATTTAGATTTTTTAACTCCTGAGCAGTTGGAAGAATCCATCAGAGCCCTAAAACAGATAGAGATTGGAAAGATTGGCGTTTCCCATTGTACTGGCATGAGGGCAGCTTTCAGATTTCACCAGGAATTCGGCGACCGGTTCTTTTATGGGTGTGTTGGAAGCGTACTAGAAATTTGAATGATGGGACTTTGCCTTTTGTCATTCTGAGGAGTAAGGCGACGAAGAATCTCTTTTTTAAGGTATGAATGAAAAGGGGGCTAATTTGATCAAGATTGATATACCAGGCTGGGGAAATATGGAAATTGAGAACATTCTGTTAGATCTCAATGGAACCATTGCCACAAATGGAAAAATTCCTCTTGATGTGAGGGAGAAAATAAATCTTCTTTCCGAGAAAGTTACTATTTACATTTTAACCGCCGACACCCAGGGGACTGCCGGGGAAGAAGTTCGGGGTATGAATGCTGATATGATAAAGATAGCCGAAGAAGACAGCAAAAATAGAAAATTTGACCCTTCGACTGCATCCAAGCCCTGCTCTTCAGAGCAGGGACAAGGCGCGCTCAGGGTCAACCTTGAGCAAGCTCTCCGGTCCAGAGGATCGGAGAGAAGCCGAAAGGTTGAATTCTTAAAAACTTTCGATCTCGAGAAAACCGTCGCTATTGGAAACGGAAATAATGACCAACTCATCTTGAAAGAGGTTGCTTTGGGCATTGCAGTGTTAGGGGATGAAGGATTGTCCGTTTCCGCGATGAAGAATGCAGATATCGTTGTAAAAAATATTTCTGATGCATTGGACCTTTTTCTGAAACCCAAGAGACTGATGGCTACTTTGAGAGAATGAAACAGAATCAAAATAGGGAATGTTGGAATAATGGAAAGATGGAATGATGGGTTTAAACAAATTAAAGTTATCTCCGTTAACATAACCCAATATTCCATTCTTCCAAAATTCCATTATTCCGTGGGTCACTCGATATGAGCTCCTTGCGGCGGATCTATTATGACCTTTTTTCATTGGTCTATGACTTCATCATCCGATTACATTCCCGAGATGTAGAAGGTTCACTCAGGGGTTTTATCACTGAGAAGACAAATCTATTAAAAGGAGACCGAGCTTTAGATCTTTGTACCGGAACGGGTTCAGTGGCTGTCAAATTGGCAAAATATGTTGGAGAAAATGGTTTGGTAGTAGGCCTCGATTTCTCTCGAGGAATGCTTGAGAAGGCCAAACAGAAGGCCGTGGGTCAAGACCTGAAACATTTCTACCTCGTTCAAGGGAATGCCAGCCGATTGCCTTTTAGGAGCGCTTCGTTCCACGGCGTGACATGCTCTCATGCCTTCTATGAATTGAAAGAGGTTGAGAGATCGAACGCAATTGATGAGGTGGCAAGAATTTTAATAGATGGCGGTAGATTCTGTCTCATGGAGCATGCGAAGCCAGAGAAACTTGTTCCCAGGCTGTTTTTCTATGTTCGCCTGTTCTTTTTGGGTTCAAGAGATGCGAGAAAATTTCTTTCCGAGGGAAATACTATCTTTGGAAAAAGGTTCAAAAATATAACGAAGATGATGAGTCCAACTGGACAATCGAAACTGATATACGGAGAGAAATGGGGAGGATAGGGGATTGAAAATACTCGATGACCTCCTTTTAAATCTGAAAAGGAATGATTATCCAGTGAAGAGTGTCCATACTTGTGTCTTCTGGACTGCTGTAATCACGAAGCACTGCGGTCTCTCTTCGACTTTCAGGGATGAAGGGCCTCCCCACAATCGGGGTGTGAGGGATGTAGGAAACCTCACCTATAAGACTGCTTTGAAATTGGCTGAATATGCTAAGTCAGGGAGTTTGTTGGAGGCTTCCATCGGGATGGCGACGATCAACTCACTGATCGAGGTGGATGAGTCGAAATGCGTCGAGAAGAATGCTTTCGAAATACTTCTTGAGAAGGGAGAGGGGAAAAATGTAGCCGTGGTTGGTCACTTCCCATGGATCCCGAAATTGAGAGAGAAGATAAAAAACTTTTGGGTTCTTGAGCAGAGGCTCCGGGAAGGAGATTTACCTGCAGAAGAGGCAGAAAGAATTTTACCTCAATGCGATGTTGTAGGTATCACTGGGACATCCTTCATCAATCATACGCTCGAGGGCCTTCTGAGCCTCTGCAGGAAAGCCTATATCGTCATGATCGGCCCGACCACCCCGCTCTCTCCTATTCTCTTCGATCATGGAATTGATGCGATCTGTGGCGCAAAGGTAATCGATCCAGATAAAGTAATTCGTTCCATCAGCGAAGGCGCCACCTTTAAAGAAGTTACCGGAGTTAAACTCCTGACACTAACTAAGACATAAAGGGGGTATGTAATGGACAGATGCCCCATAATTTCGGTCCTACAAATGGAGTTATAGATGCATTATCTCTATTATCCAGGGTGTACTCTTTATACCAAAGCAAAGAACCTCGATCGGACTGCTCGAAACTGCTCCCTTCTTCTCGGATTTGAATTAAAGGAACTCAACAATTGGGTCTGTTGTGGGGCGGCCTTCCCCTTAGCAACTGATAATCTGATGGCTCTGCTTCCACCAGCAAGGATTTTGGCCAATGCAAGGGAGGAGGGAACGACCCTCACTATTCTCTGCTCTGTGTGCTTCAATGTCATTAAGAGGACAAATCGGTTGATTCAAAAGGATAGTGAAAAAAGAGATAAACTTAACAATTTCATCGAAAAGAACTATCAGGGCGATCTTCGAATCTTGCACTATCTGGAGTTACTAAAACAGGATATCGGGTTTTCTCAACTCAAAGAAAGGATAAAGAAGCAGCTTTTGGGTCTCAAGGCAGCCGCCTATTATGGATGCATGTTGCTTCGGCCATTTGAAGAAATGGGATTTGACGATAAAGAGAGACCTACCCTATTTGAGGAGTTTCTGGCGACATTGGGTGCAGAGGCCATCGATTTTCCATTTAAAATCGAATGCTGTGGAAGCTTCCAATCCGTCGGTTCACCTGACGTAGCGACAGAATGTGCCTATAAAATTCTCTGTTCTGCTATTAGAAGGGGAGCGGAGGTGGTCGTTACTACTTGTCCTATGTGTGCCTTCAACCTCGATCATAAGCAGGCAGAAATCAAACAGAAATACCTTGATTTCAAAGAAATCCCTGTACTCTATTTTACTCAACTGCTCGGGATCGCCATAGGATTAGATTATCAAACCGTGGGATTTGAACAAAATGCCGTTGATCCTTTACCCCTACTAAAGGAGAAGGGTCTGCTGTAGACGAATGACATGGGGAGTTTTCTATGCAAGGAAACATGCCTTTCCAGTGCTCGAAATGCGGGAAAACATTAGAAAAACACGAATGTTACGAACACCAGGGTAAAGTATTTTGTGAAGATTGTTATATGGATATTTTATCTCCCCCGAAAGCCTGTGATCCATGGGCCGTTCATTCGGCTCAAACCTTCCTGAAGGGGAAAGATAAACTCTCCACACTAACACACTTGCAACTCAATATCGTTAATTACATCAAGGGAAGAGGCGAGGCTACCATAGAGGAAATGGTCGAGAATCTTAATCTAACCGAGGGAGAGTTGAGAAGAGAGTTTGCGGTGCTAAGACACATGGAAATCCTTAAGGCAACTAAGAAAGGAGAAAAGATCTTTTACATTCTATTTTAACGGAAGGAGGACGATATGGCATCCGAGAAAACTGAATGCGCCAAATGTTCTGTTAAAGACAAAATCTGCCTCTCGCCAGAGGGGCGAGGACCAACCTTCTGCCCAACCCTCCATCGGAAGGAATCGATAGCAAAAGCCAACGAAGAATTTATTAAGCCGGACATCCTAAAATTTGCCCATGATGCTTCCGTCCAGGAAGCGGAGTGTTACATCCATCGGGGCACCAAGCCCTATGTGCTGCATCCCACGAAACCACGCGTCCAGGAGATTTGTGAATTTGCTCAAAAGATGGGCTACAGGAAGCTAGGAATCGCCTTTTGTGGCGGGCTGCATAGTGAAGCTTTGTCCCTCACTCAGATCCTTGAAGCCCAAGGATTTGAAGTTATCTCTGTCACCTGCAAAGCAGGTGGGACTCCAAAAGAGCAGATTGGCATAAAAGATGAGGAGAAGATTCGCGTCGGTGAGTTTGAGTCGATGTGCAGCCCAATTGCTCAGGGAATGATCCTCAACGCAGAGAAGACCGATTTCAACATTCTAGTTGGTCTTTGCGTAGGACACGACTCTCTTTTCCTGAAATACTCCAAAGCCTATTGTACCGTACTCGTGGCAAAGGATCGCCTCCTTAGTCACAACCCATGCGCTGCTCTTTATACTACCGGCTCCTATTATGCGCGGATGCTGAGAAAAGGATTTTAGAAAGGAGAAATCCCGTGCCTGCTGAACCAGGTTGGGCAACCCTACGGAGGTCGCGATGTGAGGCCTGGGAAGTATGCCCATCATTAGAGAAAATACAAAAGTATCGAAAGGAGTCTGAAAGATGATCCTCATTTCAAAAAGTGCTATTGAAGAATTAAAGGGGTCTCATCAGGGTACCCAAAAGAATTTGTTTCGTGTTTTTATAAGTGGTGTAGGTTGAGGGGGCCCCAAGATGGGTCTGGCTCTGGATGAGCCAAAAGCAAATGATGAAAAAATCGAAGTGAAAGGTTTCTCTTTTATCATGGCTTCCGAAGTGGCAGATACAATTCGATCATATGGAAACCTCCTTATCGATTACACGGAACATCCATGGATGAAAGGATTCCAATTATCCCTTTTAGGGAAAGTCTCCTGCTGATTCCTTGGTTAGGCGGTCGAGATGATGGCTAATGATTAATATGAGGTGGGGGAGTGTTCTCGTCTTCTCCTTAAGCCTTCAACAATGGCTCGGAGAGATCGAGAGAATCTTATCTTTCAGAAAGAATCCCTTGGGGAGCATTTTTGACCGTGGGAATCTCAATTAATAGGAAGACTGTATAGGAGAGAGAAATGAACATCAAAAGACACTTTTGGAGCTTCCAGAAAAGGTTACGGCTCTTGGTGAATCATTAAGGCAGGCGGGAAAAGATATGGAATCAACATGGGTGGATCAAATCGAGATGAGAGACCTTCAGAATGTGAAAGAACGGTTGAAAGCGGTGGAAGAGGCCCTTTGCATCCTTCAGGAGGAGGTCGGCCATATTGAGGGAAAGCATTGCAGGCAGGGTTAGGAAGATTTTGGTCTAAAAGTCATAATTATTGATCAGAGGCGACTAAAATGGGCCAGATGGAGACAGAAGTTTTGATTATCGGAGGTGGCGTCTTAGGAGCAGTCGTCGCCAGGGAACTTTCCCGATATAAGGTAGATGTTATCCTTGTTGAGAAGGAGGCCGACTTCGGCTGGGGTAGCACCAAGACCAATATGTGTATTGTCTGCCAGGGGGCAGATACCCTGGAGTTTCGTCCCGAATACCACCGCAGCAAACTCGTCTGGGACAGCATGCCTTTGACGGAGCCGCTCTGTCAGGAGATTGATGTTCCCTTCAAACGGGTAGGAGAACTCGCTCTCATCCGTAACAATGAGGAGTTAAGCAAATTTCAAAAGCTGAAGTCGAGGGCGGAAAAGATCGGCATCGGCAGCCATAAGTTCTTAGATCAGGAAACACTCAGACAGATGGAGCCTCATGTTACCCGGCAGGCCATCGGGGCGCTGTACGATCCGAACATTGCCATTGTTGATCCAGTAAGACTTACGATCGCCCTCGTAGAAAATGCCGGCCAGAACGGGGTTAAAGTGATGCGGGAGACCGAGGTTTTAGGGATCTCCCAGAAAGTAAATGAATTCGAAGTTGAGACTAATCGCGGCCCGATTAAATGCCGCTTCATCGTCAACGCCGCCGGAACCTCGGTAGATAGGATAGCCCGATTGGTGAATTCGGATGATTTTGTTCTTTACCCGATTAGGGGATATGTAGGGATTTTCGACAAAAACTTAGGGGGCTTAATAGAACATGAGATTCATATGCGGCCGGATGCGCCCGGTCAGATGAACATTATAACGCCCAGCGTACACGGAAACCTCTTCTTTGGCACCACGATGCAACCAGCCCGGAGGGGAGACTATTCCACGACCAGGAGGATTGCTCAAATCGGCTTGCAAAACGTCCGTAAAATCATTCCCGACCTTTCTGAAAAAGACATCATCAATTCCTTTGCCGGGTTTCTTATGTTCCGAAACTGGGAAGTTGGTTGGCATGAGTGCGTGGTTCAGGCTTCTCTTAAAGTGCCACGGTTTATAAGCATTTGCATTGGTTACCCCGGGGTAAGCGCAGCTCCAGCGACTGCCCGAGAGGTTACAGAATTGCTTCGGCGAGAAGGTTTGAGATTAGAAACAAATCCAGGATTCAGCCCTTTCAGAAAAGCCCCACCTGTTTTCAACAAGCTTTCTGAGGAAGAACAAATGGAACTGGTGACGAAGGACCCTGGTTACGGTCACGTGGTCTGTCGCTGCGAGACAGTAACCGAGGGAGAAATCGTCGAAGCCCTTCGTCACGGGGCCACTACGCTGGATGGAATCAAATTCAGGACCAGAGCTGGAATGGGAAGATGCCAGGGAGGATTTTGCACACCCCGTGTCGTGAAAATATTAGCTCGGGAACTTGGCATCCCAGAGGAAAAAATAACCAAGAAAGGTCGGGAATCCCGAATCTTACTTTATAAGACGAAGGAATTACTTGGGGCGGAATTATGAAATACTCAGACGTAGATGTAGCGGTGATTGGCTCTGGACCAGCAGGAATGGCGGCTGCAATCAAGGCAAAGGAGGAAGGAGCAGAGCATGTCCTTATATTGGAACGTCAGGAACAGCTCGGTGGTCTACTACATCAGTGCGTCCATAACGGCTTCGGGTTACTCTATTTCGGTCAAGACCTTACCGGACCGGAATATGCCCATCGGTTTGTTGAGAAAGTCAGGGATTTAGGAATTGAGGTACTTCTCGAAACTATGGTGATTCGCATATCCGGCGATCGAAAGCTTACCGCTGCCAATAGTCGCGAGGGGACTATTTTCCTGCGGCCCAAATCTATCGTACTGGCAATGGGTTGTCGTGAACGGAGCCGAGGGCAATTGTCCATTCCTGGCACTCGACCTGCGGGCATCTTCACCGCTGGCACAGCACAGAGATTAGTCAATGTCGAAGGATTCATTCCGGGGAGAAAAGTGGTCATTTTGGGTTCAGGTGATATTGGCATGATCATGGCTCGTCGCCTCACCCTGGAAGGGGTAGAAGTGAAAGCGGTTGTAGAGATCCTTCCCTATATTGGGGGCTTGATCAGAAATGAGGTTCAGTGCCTTTATGATTTTCATATCCCCATTCTTCTCGAACATACGGTCATACAGATCCATGGTGAACAACGTGTGAAAGCGGTCACCATCGCCAAAGTGGATAAGAATAAGAGGCCCGTCGATGGCACCGAACAAAATATTGAGTGCGATACTCTACTGTTGTCGGTCGGCTTGATCCCCGAAAATGAACTTTCCAGAATGGCAGGGGTAGATCTCGATCCGCTGGCCGGCGGGCCTGTCGTAGATGAACGGAGGGAGACGAGCATTCCAGGTATTTTTGCAGGTGGAAACGTGGTTCACGTTCACGACTTGGTTGATGATGTCTCCTGGGAGGCGGAGATAGCCGGGGCTTGGGCTGCCAAGCTCGCACAGAAAGGAGATCTTGGAAAAAAAGGTAAAATCATCCTCAGGCCTGGAAGAAATATCCGTTCCATCGTCCCCCAAACCATCAGTGGCCAAAATGACGTTACCCTCTACATTCGAATAAAAGAAATGGAAGAAAAAGTTCAGCTGAGGATAGGAGCTATCTATAATCAAGCATTCAGGGTGGTGAAGCCCAGCGAGATAATTAAGGTCAATCTTCTCCAAAAGGAATTAAACTCGTTGAGAGGGAAAACAACCGAACTAATCGCGGAGTGTGAACCTTTCGACTTGCCGGCCTGAAGGCCGGAGCTTGCCTTCGACCCGAGCTCAGGCCGAGGGGCTCAAGGTTCACCCTGAGCCGCGCTTCCTTGCTTCGTCTTCAAAGGCGTGGCTTCGCTCGGCCGAATGGGTGAAAAGGGAGGATAAAATGATTGAAGAAAAAATCATATGTATCGGCTGTCCTCTTGGCTGTGAGACTACCCTAAAGATAGATGATCAGGGAGAGGTGGTTAAGATCACCGGGTACAAATGCAAAGAAGGGCGCCAATATGTGGTGGAAGAATATCGAAGTCCGGTTCGAATCTTCACCGCCACGATCCTCACTGAGAAAAGCGCCAGACCTCTTCTTCCGGTTAGAACAGATCGGCCCATATTGAAATCGAAACTGAAAGAAGCAGCCCTCACCCTTGTTCGGTTTAAAGCAAAGTCACCGGTTAGAATCGGCCAGGTCATTTTACCAAATATACTGAATACGGGCGCTGATGTGATCGCCACGGATGATCTCTTGGATTAAGAGACCCTTATATAGGAGGCCTTCGATGAAGGAGTTGACCTTAGAACTCGCTCTGAAGATGATAGAGACTGCTGAGAGGTGGGCCAGGGATATTGCCGGCTTCCCATGTAGCATTGCCGTCGTAGGCAAATCCGGTACAGTCATCGCAGTCCACCGCATGGATGGGGCTGGCATGGCCACCACGGATATTGCTATTGAAAAAGCTTGGACTGCGGTTGCCTTCAAGATGCCCACCCTGATGGGTTCTCGCTGGCTCGATCCACGCAATCTGGGTAAACTTATGGGTGACCATGCCATGGGTATGATCGGAAGAGGAAAAGGAAGGCTCTGCTTCATCCCTGGTGGCATTCCGATTACCGATGAAGAAAATGAGGTCATTGGCGCTATTGGCTGCAGCGGTGTTCCTTCGGGTGTAGGGGATATTAGTGATACTTCGGTGAGTCAGGTCGGAGTTATTGCTCTTTATGAATGATGATGAAAATTGGTAGTGGTTTATTGGTAAAGGTTACGAAGCCTGTTTCGTCATTCGGTAACGGTTACGTTTAAAAGAACTAAACACGACAGACGTAGCCTTTTATAGACGATACGGGCATCGTTACCGTTGCCGTTAGACTAAACCCTTATTTTCTGGGTTAGTATTAAACAGGAGATTGTTTACGATGATGAATTTAGAGATGGCCAAAAAGCTACTGCAAACAGGCATGAAGAAGGCCCAAGAGAAAGGTACGCCTTGCAGCATCGCTATCGTGGATGAGAACGGCTGGTTGGTGGCTCTTCACCGCATGGATGGTGCGCCCATCCCCACCGCAGAAATGGCCCGAGATAAAGCCTGGACAGCCGCTACCTTCAGAATACCCAGTGCTGAGGTTTCTCAATTTGGCGACCCCAAAGTTCCAGGATATGGGTTTAACGTCCAGAACTGGAACGAACGCCTG
>Ga0210051_1001060_pt1 | contig 27573 bp, 30 predicted proteins | sample CryGey092014_all_FD_185464 | JGI IMG/M metagenome (GOLD analysis project Ga0210051, IMG submission 185464) | Groundwater microbial communities from aquifer - Crystal Geyser CG23_combo_of_CG06-09_8/20/14_all (SPAdes) (version 2) | ecosystem: Environmental > Aquatic > Deep subsurface > Groundwater...
ACTTCAAAGTTTTTTGTCGGGCGCGACAAAGTTTTTTAGAAAACTTTGTATAGCGCGGGTATGGTTCAGTGGTAGAACGTGACCTTCCCAAGGTCGAGATACGGGTTCGATTCCCGTTACCCGCTCAAACACATGAAATATCCGATAATAATCAAGCGGGGTCCGCTGTCCCTGATAAGGAACATCGTTTTTGTCGAGATGGCGGCAACTATTTTGCTGGTTTTTGCCGCTTATCTTTTTAACGTTGAAAGCTTTCTGCACTACACTTTAGCCAGATTTGTCCGCTATGATTACTCTTTGGTTCTGGCCACCTCCTCGCTTCAGCTTCTTATCACCCTCGCCATTTTTTTCAGATGGACGAATGAAAATTACGAAATCAGGGAAAAAGAAATAATAAGAAAAAAAGGAATTTTTTCCGTCACCCAATCCTCCTTCCCCATAAAAGACGCGAAAGAGGTGGTTTACAGGCAGAATTTGCTGGAAAAGCTGACCAATTGCGGTACGCTTATTATCCGTAATTTTGATTCAAAATCCGTTCTTTTCCTGCGCAATATAGAAAACGCCGAATTAATTTCCGATACCCTGAAAAACCTTATCGAAAAAATCAATCTCTCCGAAGCCGGAAAAGACCAAAAGTTGTCCATTCTCGACCTTATTTTGGGCGGCGAGGCCAACAATCTTGAGTTCAAAGAGAGTTTAAGGTGGGACGGCAAAAGGAAAATTCTTAATAAAGAATTGGAAAGAACGGCGATGAAGTCCGTTGCCAGTTTCTTGAATTTAGAAGGAGGAAGGCTTGTTTTGGGAGTTAGCGATAATAAATCCGTAAATGGCCTGGAGGAAGATTACAAAACTCTGCCCCGGACGGATCGGGACGGTTTTGAAAATCATTTCAACCACATCTTCAATACCGTGCTGGGAGCCAGATTCAGGCAGTTTGTAAAACTGAATTTTGAAAAAATTAACGGCCGTGACATTTGTCTGGTGGAGGTTTTGCCGAGCGACGCGCCGGTTTATCTGAAGACAAACAATTCCGAAGAGTTTTATGTGAGAACCGGAAACGCAACCACTTCTTTGATAATGAGCGAAGCTGCAGATTATATAAAATCGCATTGGAAAGAGAGTTAAAGCACGGCCCGAGAGGATATAATGCCGATGTAGCTTAGTGGCAAAGCAGTGGTTTCGTAAACCACCGACGGCAGTTCAACTCTGCCCATCGGCTCTTTTACCCCCACACCAAATTTTGGTGTGGGGGTTTTATTTTGAGAAGAATTGTGATATACTTTTTAAAGAATATGCCAGATTTTCCTGAAAAAATTGAAGAATTAGAGGCTAAGCTCCGTCATTTGACGGACCGTCTTTGACCTGGGTAATAAGGCGGGAAAAATCAAAACATTAGAAAAAGAAATCCAAAACCCCGATCTTTGGAAAGATAAAGAGAGAGCAATAAAAATAAGCCAGGAATTGGCTCAATTGCAGGAAGAAATAACCGAGTTTGACGAATTGAAAAGGGAGCTGGCCGGATTAAAAGAAGAAGGAACTGAGGAGTTTGAGAGGAGAATAGGGAAAGAGGAATTAAAAATTTTTCTTTCCGGCGAATATGACGGCGGAAACGCGATTTTATCGATTTTCTCCGGAGCCGGCGGTCAGGACGCCCAGGACTGGGCGACAATCCTTTTGAGGATGTATGAAAGATATTGCCAAAGGAAGAATTTTGCAACAAAAATCCTGCATCAGTCTTTCGGCGAAGGAGGGGGCCCTGAGGGAAGAATCGGGATAAAACAGGCTTTCCTGGAAATCAAAGGAAAATACGCTTACGGGTTTTTAAAAAAAGAAACCGGAGTGCACAGGTTGGTCAGAATTTCTCCTTTTTCCTCCCAGCAATTGAGACACACCTCGTTTGCCCTGGTCGAAGTGCTGCCCGAAATAAAAATTGAGGAATCGGAAATAAAAATCAGACCGGAAGATTTGAAAATTGAATTTTATCGGGCTTCCGGCCCCGGGGGGCAATACGTGAACAAAAGAGAAACTTCCGTCAGAATCACTCATGAGCCTACGGGAATCGTGGTTTCTTGCCAATCGGAAAGGACGCAGGGCGATAACAGAAAAAGGGCGATGGAAATGCTTTATTCCAAACTTTACCAGCTTTCCCAGGAAACGCGGGAAGCCGAATTAAAAAAGGTGAAAGGCGCCAAAATATCGGCCAGTTGGGGAAACCAGATTAGGTCTTACGTTTTGCACCCTTATAAATTAGTGAAAGATCTGAGAACCGATGTTGAGTCTTCCAATGTTGAGGGAATTCTGGACGGTAACTTGGACGAATTTATTGAAAAGCAAGTTTCTGCAGAGTAAAAACGAAGATAAAGAAAAAATTTATTTCTTCGCTCGGAAATTAAAATTTTTAAAAAGGCGATGATAAAGTTTCAAAACGTCTGTAAAACATATTCCGTCCATTCTCGGGACGGGCAAAAGACCGTAGCCCTGGACGATATAACTTTTGAGGTTAAACCAAAAGAATTTGTTTCCATTGTTGGCAAGTCGGGAGCCGGGAAAACAACCTTATTCAGGCTTCTTCTGGCCGAAGAACGGCCGACTTCCGGGCGGATTTTTTTCGACAATCAAAACATCCAGAAGATTGAACCGCAGAAGATTCCGGAACTTAGACGGAAAATCGGAGCGGTTTTTCAGGATTATAAATTGCTTTCTTCCAAGACCGCTTACGAAAACGTGGCTTATGCGATGGAAGTGGTCGGCGCTTCGGACGAAGAAATTGCCAGGGACGTAGCCGACGTTTTGGAGATTGTCGGATTAAAACACAGGGCCAATAATTTTCCCGCCCAGCTTTCGGGAGGAGAAAAGCAGAGAGTGGCGATTGCCAGGGCCTTGATCCACCGGCCGGAGATTATTCTGGCCGATGAGCCCACCGGGAATTTGGATCCTTATCATACTTTGGATATTATCCGCCTTTTATTGAAAATTAACGAATTCGGCACCACTGTAGTCCTGGCCACCCACAACAAAGAAATAATCAATTCTTTAGGGAAAAGAGTCGTCACTCTCCAGGAGGGGAAAATAATCAGAGACGAAGAAGAGGGGAGATTCGTAATTTAATATTTTTAACATGCTGGTTTTAACCAAAAGAATATTCAAGGCGGGTTGGAGAAACTTTTCACGGGACGGCGGGCAAAATATGGCCACTATTTTTATTTTGGTGATGGTTATTTCCGCGATAACTTCTCTTTTTCTTTTTAAGCAGGCGAGCCAATTTTTGATTTCAAGCATTCAGGAAAAAGTCGATATATCGGTTTATTTCAAATATGGGGCTTCAGAAGACGATATTTTGAATATAAAAAATGAGATTGCCGGAATTTCCGAAGTGAAAGAAGTGACATACGTTTCAACAGAAGAGGCATTTAAAAATTTTACCGAGAGGCACAAAGACAGCCAGATTTTGATGGAATCATTGGACGAAGTGGGGACGAATCCCTTTTTGGCCTCTTTGAGCATCAAGGCCTCCGAGGCCAGCCAATATCAGGCGGTAGCCGACTTTTTGGAAAATTCCAAATTCGACAGCATAGTCGAGAAGGTCGATTATTATCAGAGAAAGCCGATAATCGAAAGGATCTTTTCCCTGACTTCCAATTTGAATAAAGCGGGAATTCTTTTCTCGATAGTTTTGGCCATCTTTGCCATGCTGATTGTCTTTAATACCGTCAGGCTGGCGATTTACAGCAGCAAGGAAGAAATAAAAATTCAGAGGCTGGTCGGAGCTTCCAACTGGTTTATCCGGGGACCGTTTTTGGTCCAGGGAGCAGTTTCCGGAATCTTTGCCACCTTGATTTCTCTTTCGTTTTCCGTCTTGGTTTGCTGGATTTTCAGCCCCAAACTTGAAATTTTATTTCCCGGCCTTAATCTATTTAAATTCTTTATTGCCGATTTCTGGCTGATACTGCTGATACAGTTGTTTGCCGGACTCGGCGTCGGATTAATTTCCAGCTTAATTGCCGTCAGGAGATATCTAAAAGTTTAATTTTGCCGGGTCGTCTAACGGTAGGACCGTAGCCCCTGGAGCTATGTATCTTGGTTCGAATCCAAGCCCGGCAGCACACTACTATATTCTTGTTTTTCCGCTCCGTTTTCCGCCTCGTCCCGTTCGCGGGACTCAGCGGCTGGGGGCAAATTTTCGAGTATTTTCCACGCGGTGCGTGGAAAATATTTTATGTTTTGAGCCTCCAAAACAAGGTTCGAGCCGACTTTTTTGAGAAATTCGGCCTTTCCTGTCAAGTTAGTGCCGGAAGCCACTTTTTTAGCTTCATTTGAGGTTAAAATGAAGTTTTTGGTCGGTTCGAGCCAAGAGTACCCCTTTTGTTGAAAAACCTTCAATTTCTCTAAAATCTCAATCTTTTGGTTGAGAATTTTTTGTTTCTTTTCCGCGTATTCTTCGGTAGAGATTGTACCGGACAATTGCAGGTCCAAAAGCTTGTCCAATTTGTCTTTACACTCCTCAATTTGAGATTTCAGATTTTGAATAAAAGAAAAGTCGGCTCGGTCCGTTTTATCCTTTTCCTTATCCAATTTGCTAATCATTGTTTTAGCCCAGGAATCGGGCAAAGAAACTTTTTTAAGAATAGTTGAAATCTGCTCATTTAAACTTTCTTCCCTGACATATTTTTGAGAGCAGGGGATTTTCTTTTTGGTACAGCGGTAGTAATTGTGTCCTTTTTGAGCTTCGGCGGTAATGGAGCAATTACATTCTCCGCATTTGAAAATCCCCCGAAAAGCGTAAAATTTCACGCCCCGATTAGTATGATGAGCCTTGGATTTCATTACTTCCCGACACTTATCAAAAAGTTTCTTTGCAATCGCTGGCTTATGCGCTCCTTGGTGCAGTTCAGCGTTGAAATAAAAAGCTCCGTAGTAAAAAGGATTTTTCAAAAACATCTGGATATTGGAAATCGTAAAAACTTTGCCGTTTCGGCTAATCAAGCCCAAAGATGTCATTTTATTTCGTAAATCTTTCAGAGAATACTCTCCGGTGGCGTAAAGTTCAAAAAGTTTTCTGACAAGATGAAATCTTTCCGGGTCGGGAATTATTTTGTGGTTGACTTTGTCATTGAGATAGCCAGTTATCGCCACGCCCGATTGTTCGCCCCGCCTTACTTTTTGCCGCAGACCCCTTTTTACGTTTTCCGAAAGATTATCAATATAGTACTTGCTTTGACCAAAAGCGATATTCAGCATAAATTTTCCTTGGGGCGTTGATTCAAACCAAAAAGTGGGAAACTTCAGCGATTGGATTTTACCGGTATCCAAAAGAAAGATGATTCTCCCGCCGTCAACCGAATTTCTGGCAAGCCGGTCAGGGTGCCACGCTAAAATTCCGTTTGCCTCGTCGGACTCAATCCGTTTTATCATTTCATTGAAAATCGGCCTGCCCGGCTCTTTGGCGGTCTGCGATTCAATGAAATTTTGGACAATGTTTAATTGTTCTTTTGTGGCGAACTCTTTGAGTTCGGTAATCTGGGCTTCGATAGACAAAATCTGTCTGTCCGGTTCATCCGTTGATTTGCGGGCGTAGAGAAAAAATTTGGTTGGCATTGTTTTTTAATTTTAATTTGTTATAATGAAAATGTAAGTTAATAAGGAGCTCGTAGGTTAAAGAGCCGGTTATCTCGAGAAAGGCAAATGGGGAAATCTGCTATTTGCCGGAGATAACCTAACTAACTGCCAAAGCGGTTGGGAGATTTCACTTCTTAAGAGGTATAAGTCTTAAGTGGAATGTCCTAACCGCTTTTTGTTTTAGCGGCGGCAAAGGTCGTAATAGCAAAACTTAATTTTGTAAAAGATATGATTCCAACACAATGCCATTTATGGCAAAAAGAAAAGATAACTTTGGATGACCTTGATTTTGAGACGATTAAGACATATTGGGATTCCTCTCATTTTTGGAGACTCTTGCGAAAATGCAAACAATGCGGACAGTTATACATAGACGACACCGTTGAATTTGTTGATTGGAAAGACGGCAACGATGAAATCTACACTATGTTTATCCCGGTATCAGAAAAAGAATTAGAGAAAAACGATTTTAGTAAATTATCGTCAATTGAGTTGTTTATGTTTTCTCCCCGTATCTTATGGGATAAAGATGGAAGTAAAAAATGGATTGGGAAAGAGCAATAACGTAATTTACATTTTTTTCGTCCGTAGGGCGAAAAATGTTTCGGAAATTTGCCCCATTTCAGCGCCGAGCCGCGAAGCGGCGAGGCGCAAAACGGAACGGAAAAACGAGAATATAGTAGCGTGTTGTCTCTCCTGGACAAAATCCGAACTTTTTTCCGCGAAAATCCCGACGCCGACTTTTAGGAAAAATTACGCTCGGGCGCGGCGGAATTCCTCCCCCTCGCCCCTTTCTTCCGCCGCGCCCTCGCTTCCGAGGCGGGCAAATTTTTTGTAGGCGTTTTTTTAGATCCTTGCCCTTGCCCCAGCCCTCCCGTGCGCGGGCAAGACATAGGAGCTCCCTCATTATGCTAATTATAGTATGTAGACCTAAAGTTAGCAAATATATAAACTAAAAGTAGAGATTATGAAAAAAGATATTCTAATTAAGTTTGGCAAAAAAGTCCGCGAGGAACGGACGAAGTTGGGTTTGTCGCAAGAAGAATTAGCAAATCGGGCTGGCGTTCACCGTACTTATATTGGGATGATTGAGAGGGCGGAGAAAAATATCACCTTAGAAAATATAGAAAAAATTGCTAAAGCTCTTGGAGCACCGGTAAAGGAATTATTTAATTAAGTATGCAACCTAATAAAAAATTTATCACAATCGACAATAATATAAGTAAAATTAAAGCTCTTTTGTATGAGCTAGTTTTACAACCTAGATTAAATGCAATTAAATGGTCTTTGATTACAAAACAAACTCCAAATATAAAAATTGGTTATCCCGGGCAACACCTTGCATCTTTAATAACTGGGATGGAGGGAGAAAGAACTGGAGCAAGAGGAAATGATTTAATTGACGGTTCTGAGGTTAAGTCTTGTTCAAGAATTGATCAATTAGATATTTGCTATGATTGTAAGTCACCAGTTGCTCGTCTTGAGGAGATTTGTTCAAATTGTGGTTCAAAAAATATTGATAGAAAAAATGATTCAAAATGGCTGTTTTCAATTAGAAGCAAAGACGAGTTAAATTTTTTACTTCACGGGGTCGGCAGAGTTTTATTAGTGATTGGGGACTACCCAGATTTTGAAAATGGGAATTTTGAAAAAATACGATTTCAGGCTTTTGAAATTTGGCCAGAAAATAAAAGAAATTATAGATTCGCAGAAATAATGGCCAATTATTATAATAAAATTTATTTAGCTCATAAAAAGAAAAATGCAGGCAAGAACCCCGCACCTAAAAATTTCTGGCCGTATCAATATCAGTTTTATATATGCAATCCAATTTTAATATTTTCTTGTTTGGTAACTAAAGCTAATTCGAATCCAAAAATTGAGATCCAATATTATTTAGAACCATCTGCAAATCGTGAAAAGCAAGAATCTATTTTAATGCCCGCTTCAATTCTGAATGAACTAGAAATGAATTTGATTTTTAAAAAAGCTCCTAAAAGCGAAGTGATTAAAGTGATTAAAAAAGATCATTTAGATAAATTGAGAAAGCTAGAAAAGCTTACCTTAAAAGAAAAACAAAAAATGTTTATTGGAATAAACGAAGAATTGCGAAAGGTATTACCATTGAGAGACACAGATAAAATTTCTACTTCTAAAACAAAATATTTGCGCCGCAATCATTTAAAATAATTTGGGAGTTCGTTTGAGCTGCTCTATTCTTTCTTTAGAAATTTTTACATACTTTTCGTCGAGATCTATCCCAATATAATTTCTATTCAAATTCAAGCAGGCTAGCGCAGTTGAGCCCGCTCCAATAAAAGGATCTAAAACGACCATGCCTTCATCGCTACTTGCCTTTATTAACCTTTCAATTAGCTGTAATGGCTTTTGCGTGGGGTGGTATCTCTTTTCTTTATAAAAATTTATATCACTCCAAACATCAGTGAAACCCATTTGCGGATTAAAGACAAAGTTAACTTCTGAATATGGTTTTTTGAAGTTTAATATTTTTTCAAGCTTCTCCCATTGTTCTTTTGTAGGTATTTGTGCAAGTATGTTTTCCCCCGTGTAAAGAGACCATAAACCGCCGCCATTACTTTTTACTTCCATCTTGTCATTTATTTCCTTAGCAGTTAATCCTGCCTTTTTTTGTTTTTCAAGAAGAAACCTTTTTATTTCAGGTTGATTATTGCGGGCGAAGAACAAGACGCTTTCTGTTACGTTTGGAAACATTTTATAGTTTTTTGTAGCCCTACCACTAATTGCTTGTACCCCTTTGTTTATAATTATTTGCTGTCTCAGTGAAAAACCTTCTCTTTCAATTTCTGGCAACAAATAAGATAAGGTTCTAAAATATCCAAACAAATAAAAACAGCCTATTTTTTTCACTACTCTTGATAATTCTTTAAGCCATTGTTTGCACCAGAAAATATAATCATTTTCTGTGCGCCATTTATAGTCCCATTTCTCATTTATAACTTTCCAGTAGGGCGGGTCTGCTATGATTAAATCGATTGAATTATTAGGAAGTCTTTTTAATTCTTCAACTGCATCTCCGCAAATAATTTTATTTAGTGGCAGTTTTTCAAATTTTTTAAAATGTTTTTCTATCTCAAACCTTTCTTTAATTTCAGGTGATAAAATTTCGTTTTTGATAACATCGATAACGAGTCCTTGAATAATAATTTCTCTCTCGCCATTTTTTATAATAATCGGTTCATATTCCTTATTGGCGGGCTGTAAGCGAATTTGCCTTTTTTCTTTATAAAGAGTTTTTAGAGTTGCCTCATGGTTATCAATAAGAGCAACTACTTTTTGACCGTTATCGGCTGTTGACTGTTCTTTTACTAAAATAACATCACCATCGTTTATATTTTCATCAATCATACTGTTTCCAATAACTTTAAGTGCATATAAATTGCCGCTCCTTGGAAGTTTGGTTTTGGGTACAGCGATTATTTCTTTTTCTTGTATAGCCTCAATCGGCTGTCCGGCCGCGATAGATCCCAACAAGGGGATCTTTACCATTTGTTGACTTTCGTAAACCAAAATAGATCTTGGTCTGTTTTCGCCTTTATCTAAATAACCCTCTTCTTTAAGTCTTTTAATATGAAAGTGGATAGTAGAAACAGATGACAATTTTAGGTGCCTTTTTATTTCTTCAAGAGAAGGCGAAAACCCCCTCTTTTTCTTAAAAGAAGTTATAAAATCAAGGATTTGTTTTTGACGTTTTGTAGGCATAAAGTTATAGGTATTGACTTTCGATTTACTTTCGATTACACTTTAATTGTAGGTTATCTGTGAATGGTCGTCAATAGCTAATCCACTGTTAATAAGTAATTTAATAAAATTTATGGCAGAAACATCATCACATAAAAATACGAAAACTCGCGGACTTCATGGGTCAAAAACCGAAGTGCCGATTAGTGGTAAAAGACGATTAGATGCTAGCAGTCCTAAAATTGCACGAGAGGTTGAAAGGAGCAACGGCGAAAAATCACTTGTCGAGGACTCAGCGGCGTTTTGTGAAATAACCAATCGCCGTCAAAACAATCAAAGAAAAAAGATTAGAACATAGGCGCTGTTAGGGGATAAATAGAAAGTCCACAAGGGGGCCTTTTCGCACCCATACATAATTGATAGTTATTAGGTCGGCAATAACTGAGATATGAATTATTAATTAAATTTTAAAAACTAACATGGCTGTTTCCGAAGAAACAAAAAAGGAGCTGTACAAACGTGCAGGAGGAAGATGTGAATGTACTATGAGCGTATGTGACCACCGTGGCAGATGTCCTCGGTCTCTAGTCCCAGATTATTGGGATGCACATCATCTAAATGCGAATGGTCCAGATACTCTGGGAAACCTTATAGCTATGTGTGCAACGTGTCATAAGAACACGCGCACATATGGCAGATAAGTGGGTACTTCGAAAAAGTGACCTAGTAGTTAGAGCTTGATCGGCCCGAGAATAAATTAAATGTTTAATATTTATTCTCTTAATCAGGTTCGAGATAGCGAACGAATGGCACACCCTCGGCAGAAAAACCTTGCAATACAAGGTTTTTCTGTTTGCAGAATTATCGCCAAAAAATTCGCCGGCCCAAGCGAGGGCGCGGCGGAAGAAAGGGGCGAGGGGGAGGAATTCCGCCGCGCCCGAGCGAAAATTGTCAAAAGTCGGTGTCGGGATTTTCTTTGAAAAAAGTTCGGATTTTGTCCAGGACAGGCAGCACGAACAATCGCCCAAAGGGCGGTTTTTTTGGTTCTCCTTCGCTCTTGTTAGCTTCGGACGGACGCGGTAGAATGGATTATTGAATAAAATGGAAACAGAAAAATTCTATACCTTGCCTCGGCTGTCTTACGGATACAAAGATCTGGAGCCGTATATTTCCGAACAGCAGCTGACTATTCACCATCAGAAGCACCACCAGGCCTACGTTAACGGAGCCAATGCGATTTTGGAGAAACTTGAAAAGGCAAGAAAAGACAACGCCGATTTGGATATGAAGTCCGTCTTGAAAGAACTGTCTTTCAACGTGGGAGGGCATTTGCTGCACTCTTTGTTTTGGGGCAATCTGGCGTCCGCCAGCAGGGGCGGAGGAGTCTCGAAAGGAATCTTGGCCGGTTTAATTGAAAAGGAGTTCGGCAGTTTTGAAAGATTCAGAAAAGAATTTAGCCAAGCCGCTCTTTCCGTCGAAGGCTCCGGCTGGGCAGCATTGGCTTTTGACAAAGAAAGGAGCTGGCCCGTAATAATGCAGATAGAAAAACACAATGCCAATATTTATCCGACGTTTGAAATTTTAATGGTGCTTGACGTTTTCGAGCACGCGTATTATCTTGATTATAAAAACGAAAGGGCAAAATTCATCGACGCTTTTTGGAATATCGTTAATTGGGACGAGGTAGAAAAAAGAAGAATGTCATGCTAGCCATAGAGGTAAAAAATTTAACCAAAGAATACAACGATTTGAAAGCGGTAGACGGCATCTCCTTCCAGGTTCAAGAAGGAGAAATTTTTGGTTTATTGGGGCCGAACGGAGCGGGAAAAACCACGACCATCAAAATGCTGACGACTTTGCTGAAACCGACCTCGGGAGAGGCCAGGGTTTGGGGATACGACGTTTTGGAGGAAAAAGACAAAGTAAGAAATTCCGTGGGCATTGTTTTTCAGGAGCCGGCCCTGGATAATCGTCTGACCGGTTATGAAAACCTGGATTTTCACGCGAGATTATACGGCCTGACCAAAGAAATCCGCGAAAAAAGGATCAAAGAAGTTTTAGATTTAGTCGAACTCCGGGACAAGGCGAAGGTTTTGGTCAAAGACTATTCGGGGGGAATGCAGAGGCGGCTGGAAATTGCGAGGGGACTGATGCACTATCCGAAGGTTTTGTTTTTGGATGAACCGACATTGGGGCTGGATACCCAGACCCGCCGCCATATCTGGGATTACATTCTAAAATTAAATGAAAAAGAAAAAACGACCATTATTATGACCACTCATTACATGGAAGAAGCGGATTATCTTTGCCAAAGAATAGCAATTATTGATTTCGGCAAGATTATCGCCCTGGATAATCCCCAGAATCTGAAAAATATTTTAGGCGGGGACGTTATTTCAATTGAAGCGGCTCCTCCGGAAAAAGCCATGGATGTTTTTAGAAACCTTTCCTGGATTAAAAAAATCAGTCGCCATAACGGCGCCATAGATTTAAACGTCGCCCAGGGAGAAAAGAAAATCCCGCTTTTAATAAAAATAGACCAGAAGGAAGCGGGCTTCACGATAAAATCGGTTAACCTGAGAAAACCGACTTTAGAAGACGTCTTTTTGCATTTTACCGGTAAAACCATAAGAGAAGTGGAAGCCGGCCAGGCCGAAAGAAACATGATGAAACAGAGATTTAACAGATAAAATTCACTTAAATGAATTCAAACAATCTGCAAACAATTTACGTAATGTGGCTGAGAGAAATGAAAAGATTTTTAAGAGCCAAAAGCCGGATCATCGGAACTTTGGCGATGCCTTTCTTCTTTCTTATCAGTATGAATTTCGGCTTGAGTCCCAGTTTCAATTTAATGGGCCTGCCTCCGAACGCCCGCTACATTGATTTTTTAGTCCCGGGAATAATCGGCATGACCATGCTTTTTACTTCCATGTTCGCCGGCATTTCTGTTTTATGGGATAAAGAATTCGGCTTTTTAAAAGAAATCATGGTCGCTCCGGTGAGGCGTTCGGCCATTGTTTTGGGCAGAATTGCGGGTGGAGTGACGACTTCTTTAATCCAAGGATTTTTAATTTTAATTATGTCTCTTTTTATGGGATTTAAAATTGCGAATCCTCTCGGTTTGATTTTTGCCTTGGTTTTAATGTGTTTGATCAGCGCCGGATTTATCGGTCTTGGCATAGCTTTGGCTTCCGTAATGGAAGATACCCAGGGATTTTCTTTAATTGTGAACTTTATCATTTTTCCGACATTCCTTTTGTCGGGAGCTCTTTTTCCTCTTACCAATCTGCCAAGCTGGCTGAAGGCGGTTACTTACGTTGATCCTTTGGTTTACGGGGTGGACGGGCTCAGGGCCAGCTTAATCGGTTTTTCCCAAATGTCTTTATTTTTAGACGTGGTTATTCTTTTAGTTTTTGATTTCTTGATGGTTTCTCTCGGCGCCTGGCTTTTCAGCAAAACGGAAGTCTAAATATAAAATGAAACTCAAGGTTTTATACGAAGACAATCATCTGATAGCGGTTTATAAACCGGCCGGCATTTTAACGCAGGGGGATAGCAGTAAAGACGTCTGCATGATGGATATGGTTAAAGACTATCTTAAAAAGAAATACCACAAACCTTACAATGTTTTTTTGGGGCTTCTGCACCGTTTGGACAGGCAGGTGCAAGGGATTGTTTTATTCGCCAAAACAAGCAAGGGCGCTTCGCGCCTCTCGGAACAATTCCGCAGCCGCAAGGTTGAAAAGATATACCATGCCGTAGTTTTGGGAGAACCGAAGCGGGACCTTGAGAAATTGGTAAGCTTTCTCAAGAAAAACGAAAAGGAAAACATAAAAAGGGCGGAACTTTTTTATGAAGTTTTAGCTTCGAATAAAAAATACTCGCTTCTTAAAATAAGACTCCAAACCGGAAGATTCCACCAAATCCGCGTTCAGTTATCTTTGATGGGTTTTCCAATTTTGGGCGATGTCAGATACGGCGCCCCTTTTTTATTGCCGGATAAAAACATTGCTCTTTCCGCCACTTCGCTTTCTTTTAAATTGGCAACGTCGAAGAAAATTATTTCTTCTTCACCTCCGTTTTCGTCATACGAAAGCTCGGTAAAAGAAGACATGGAAAAAATTTCCATCCCGATTCCCGGTGAATGGCGGGAATACGTCAAATTTTGATTTTTATTTGAGTCGAAGAGATAAATCTCTTCTTCACCTCGGTTATAACCTCGGTATATGGAACAATTATCGGACAAAGAAAAATATTTTGATGTGGCGGTAATCGGAGGAGGACCTTCGGGCATGATGGCTTCGGGCAAAGCCGGCGAAGCGGGAGCTAAAGTTTTATTAATAGAAAAGAACAAGACGCCAGGCAAAAAACTCTTGCTGACCGGCAAAGGAAGATGTAATTTTACTCGGGCCGAATTTAACGAACGTTTATTTGTTGAAGATTTCGGGAAAGGCGGTAAATTTCTTCTTTCCGCGCTTTTTAATTTCGGGGCGGAAGACGTTATCGGTTTTTTTGAAAAGCACAAGCTGAAAACCAAAATTGAAAGAGGTAAAAGAGTTTTTCCGGCGACCGACCAAGCAGAAGACGTTTTGAACGTTTTAATCCGATATCTGGAAGAGAATAAAGTTCAGGTGATGGGCGGAACAAGGGTTGTTGATTTGGAGAGAGAGGGAAACCGCATAAAAAGATTGGTTACCTCAAAAGGAGATATTTTAGCCAAAAATTTCATTATCTGCACGGGCGGCAAATCCTATCCCTTAACGGGATCTGCGGGAGACGGCTATGATTTTGCCCGTAAATTGGGCCATAAAATAATAACTCCCGAGCCCGCCCTGGTTCCGATTAAAATAAAAGAAAAATGGGCGGGGGATTTGCAGGGATTAAGCCTGAAAAACGTTCAGATAAACGTTTTTCAGAACGGCAAAAAACAGGACGACAGGTTCGGAGAAATGCTATTTGCGCATTTCGGATTAAGCGGCCCGATAATTCTGGATATAAGCAAGAAAGTGGGCGAATTATTAAAGCTTGGCGAAGTAACCATATCTTTGGATTTGAAACCGGCTTTGGAATACCCCCTTTTGGACCAAAGGATACAAAAAGATTTTAAAAAATACAATAACAAGATTTTTAAAAATTCTTTGAAAGAGCTTCTGCCCCAGAAATTAATTCCCGTAATCATAAAATTGTCGGGAATCAATCCCGAAAAGACGGTAAATGTCATCACCAAAGAAGAAAGAAAAAAGTTGGTGGGCTTGTTGAAAAATCTCAAAATGCAGGCTTTGGGATTGCTGGGGTTTGATCAGGCCATCGTAACCAGCGGCGGCGTTGATTTGAAAGAAATAGATCCTAAAACCATGAAATCAAAATTGATTGATAATTTATTTTTTGCCGGAGAAATAATTAATCTCCATGGCCCCACCGGCGGCTACAATCTTCAGCTTTGCTGGAGCACCGGCTGCCTCGCCGGAAAAAACGCCGCGCGCTTAGCGTGGTTCTAGTCGAAGAACATTCGTTCTTCTCCACCCTTCGCTGCGGCTCGGGTATTTGACGAATAAAAGAGAAGCTTTTATAATAAATTAATGCCGCAAAAAACCAAAAAACCAATCAAAAAATCTCCCCTTAAGGCTTCTATCCAGCCGTTCAGGCCGGGAAGCGAAAAAATCAGAAAAACCAAAGTCCGGGTAATCGGCATAGGAGGAGGAGGCGGAAATATTGTTTCGGAAATTGCTTCAAGAATGACTAAGGCCAGTTTTGTCGTTGCCAATACCGACACAAAAGCTCTGAAAATTTCCGGCAGAAAAGTAAGCCGTTTTCAGTTCGGCCAGAATTTAACTCAGGGGCTGGGAACCGGGATGAATCCCGAATTGGGCGAGGCCGCGGCTCTGCAAGATAAGGATAAAATTAAAAAACTTCTGGAAGGTCAGGATTTATGTATTTTAGTCGCTTGTTTGGGAGGCGGAACGGGATCGGGCGCCGCCCCTGTTTTTGTCAAAACATCCAAGAACCTCGGCAATATTACTTACGGAATTTTTACCCTGCCTTTTAAATTCGAAGGAGAAAAGAAAATGGAAATCGCCCGGGAATCTTTAAGGAAAATAAAGTCTCACTTGAACGCTTTTTCCATCATCCCTAACGAAAGAGCTTTCCAGATTATTGATAAAGCCACTCCTTTGAAACAAGCCCTTTCCGTTGTAAACAAAAGCTTGTCCGAAAGCTTGGAAGGCTTAATTGAAACCATTTACGAACCGGGATTAATAAACATCGATTTTGCCGATTTGAGGACGATTTTGGAAGGCAGAGGAAAATTGGCTTATTTGAATACGGTTGAAGTCCAGAGAAAAGAAGGCTCGACAAAAGAATTAATGACGAGGGTTCTCAATTCCCCCCTGTATCCTTACACCATTCGGGGGGCAAAAGGAGTTTTGTTTAACATCGCCGGCGAAAAGAAAATTTCTCTCGCCGAAGTAAGCCAGATATCAAAAACCATTTCCGAACTGGCGAATCCTCAGGCCAAAATTATTTTTGGAGTGGCCGAAAGCAAGAAATATTCGGATGTCATCAAAACTATTTTATTGGCCGTGGGCTGCGGAGGAACGAAAATTTTTTCCGGGGAGGCGAAAAAGAAAAAAGTCGTTGCAAGGCCAATTTTGAAAAAGAGGCAGCCGTCAAAGCGCAGGAAAAGAAACAAAAAGCCAAGTCAGCCTGCTCCCAAAAAGAAAACCCTTCAACGGGTTCAGGGTGGTGAGTCACGTCGAACCATAAAAATTAAAGTTGAAGCAGTAAAAGAACCCAAAGAAAAAGAATCTTCCGGATCCGAAGCTCCGAAAGAAGGCATTTTTTCCTCTATCAGCCTGGCTGCGGAAAAAAGCAGCAATGAAGAAAGGGTCAGGAAAAATGCTCTCCAAATCAAGAGGGAGTCCGAAGATGCCGAAAGAGAAATGCTGGAAAAAGAAAAAATTTGGGAAACACCAGCTTTTTTAAGAAAAAAATTAATCAAAGGTCAATAATTAATTTTAATAAGTGAGGAGGCGATGAGAATTTTATTCTCATCTTTATCTTCACTTCCATAAATGGAAGTTCGATGATTGAAATAACAAAAGATATATTAAAAAATATTTACAAACCCAGGTCAGCCGGCTCCAGAAAATACGATTACGGTCTTTTACTGGTAATCGGCGGTTCGGATTTTTATTCGGGTTCTCCGGCTCTTTCGGCAATGGCGGCCTTCAAGTCGGGAGTTGATATGGTAAGAATCATCGCTCCGAGGAGAGCAGCCGACATTATTGCCGGCTTTACTCCGGTTTTGGCGGCCTACCCTTTGGAGGGGAAATATTTGGAAGAAAAACATTTGGCAACGCTGATTTCAATGACGGAAGCCGCAAAGGCGGTTTCGGGAGGCAAGACGGCGGTGGTAATCGGCGGAGGAATGGGGAGAACCCAAGAAACCCAGGAAGCAATTTTGGAATATCTCTCCCAGGTTCAGATACCCGCGGTTATAGATGCCGATGCCATTCATGCAATAGGGAAAAAGCCCGAGATAATCGCCGGTAAAAACTTTTTAATTACTCCCCATACTTATGAATTTTTTATCTTGACCGGAAAAGAAATTTATAAACTATCGGAAGAAGAAAAAATAAAAGCGGTTGAATCCGAAGCGGCCCGTCTTCAAACGACGATTTTATTGAAAGGCGCAACCGACATAATTTCCAACGGCAAAGAAACGGCTTTGGACAGGGCGGGGTCTCCCTATATGACAAAGGGAGGATTGGGCGACACTTTAGCCGGGATTTGCGGATCTTTGCTTGCCAGGAGCTCCAATGTTTTTGAAGCCGCTTGCGCCGCTTCTTACATCAATAAAAAAGCCGGCGAGCTCGCCGTCCAGAAATTAAAGGAGGGGATATCGGCCACCGATTTGATCGAAGCTATTCCAGAAGCGATAAAATCTTAAAAACATGGTCTATGATTTAATTATTATTGGCGGGGGACCGGCAGGGATTACGGCCGGTATTTACGCCGCGAGGCAAAAACTCAATGCCCTGTTGATTACAAAGAGCTTCGGCGGGCAAATGGCCAGAAAGGCCGTGGCTATTGAGAATTATCCCGGTTTCGAAAAAATTTCTGGATTGGAATTAATCCAAAAGTTTGAAAGTCATTTGAAGAAACAGAAAATCGACATTGAAGAAGCCGCGGTATTAAAGATAAAAAAAATCGGCGGGATTTTTTCGGTTTTTACCGGCAATAAAAAACAATTTAAATCCAAAACGGTTATTATTTCTTCGGGAGCTGATCCGCGGCCCCTTGAAGTTCCCGGAGAGAAAAAATTTATCGGAAAAGGGGTTTCTTACTGCACGGCTTGCGACGCGCCTTTTTATGTAAGGAAAGACGTTGCGGTAATCGGAGGAGGAAATGCCGGCTTTGAGGCGGCGATAGCCCTAAGCAGCTGGTCTAAAAAAATTTATATTTTAGAACACGGTTCAAAAATCAGAGCGGATGAAATAAACCAGGAAAAAGTTAAGGCAACGGGGAAAATAGAAATCATAACCGATGCCATTTTAAAGAAAATTCAGGGCGAAAACTTTGTCAGTTCTTTGATTTATCAGGATAATAAGCTGAAAAAAAATAAAACGTTAAAAATTGAGGGTGTTTTTGTGGAAATCGGTTCGCAGCCCGCCACCTCTTTTGTGAAAGGATTGGTCGATTTCAATGAGAGAGATGAAATTGTGGTGAATCCTAAAACCGGCGAAACAAAAACCAAGGGCTTATTCGCCGCAGGCGACGTGAGCGACGTTATTTTTAAACAAATTGTAATCGCCGCCGGAGAAGGAGCCAAAGCCGCTTTTTCAGTTTCTAATTATCTCCAAAATTTTTGATTGGATATCATGGTAAAAATTTCACGAATCAAAGCAGGAAAAATTATAGATTCAAGAGGAATGCCGACGGTAAAAGCGGAATTGGAAACCGATTTCGGCAAATTTTCGGCATCGGTGCCTTCGGGCGTTTCTACCGGAAAATACGAAGCGGTGGAATTGAGGGACGAAGATAGAAAGGGAGTATCGATTGCGATTGGAAATATCGAAAAAATTATTGCTCCGGCATTGGCAAAAGAGGATTTAACCGATCAAAAACAGGTTGACGATATATTAATCCGGCTGGACGGCACAGAAAATAAATCGCGTTTGGGAGCCAACGCGATTTTAGCCGTAAGCATTGCCATGTGCCGCGCGATAGCTAAAGAAAAAAACCTCCCTCTCTATAAATATATTTCTAAAATCGCCGCCGTCGATTACGGCCTGCCCAAGCCGTCTTTTAATATGATTGAAGGGGGAAAGCACGCAGAATCAGGTTTGGCCTTCCAGGAGTTTATGATAATTCCGCAGAAAGACAATTTTTCAGAAAATTTAAAAATCGGGATAGAAATTTACAAATCTCTCAAGAAACTTTTAGAAAATAAATTTGGAAAGAAGAACATTAATTTAAGCAAGGAAGGTGCTTTTGCGGCGCCGCTAAGAGAAAACGCTCAAGCAATAGAATTTATTTTAGAAGCGGCAAAAAATACAGGGGTAGGGGTATATGAAGACGGTATAAAAATCGCTATTGATGCCGCCGCATCTGAATTTTTTGAAAACGGCAGTTATAAGACTGATGGCGTAATTTTTTCCCGAGAGCAATTAACAGATTTTTATTTAAACTTAATAAAAAAATATCCGATAATTTTAATTGAGGACCCTTTTGCCGAAGAAGACTATGATGCCTGGTCGTCATCCCTCCAATACAAAATACCGAATACCATATACCATATATTAGTTTTCGGCGACGATTTGACAGCAACCAATCTGGAAAGGATAAGGATGGCTGCTGATAAAAATTTGTGCAATGCTCTTATTATAAAGCCGAACCAAATAGGAACGGTTACGGAAACAATCGAAGCGGCAAAATTAGCAAAATCATACGGCTGGAAAATCATGGTGGCTAACAGGGCGGGGGAAACGGAGGATGATTTCATCGCCGATTTAGCCGTCGGCATCGGAGCCGATTTCATAAAATCGGGGGCTCCTTTTACTAAAGAAAGAATGGCGAAATACGACAGATTAGTTAAAATAGAAAAAGAAATTCATGGCTAAATTAATTTTACTTCGTCATTTCCAATCGCAGTGGAACAAAGAAAACCGTTTTACCGGCTGGACCGATGTTCCCTTGAGTGAGGAAGGGATTAAAAGCGCAAAAGAGGTTGCCGGGAAACTTGCAGGTTTCCACATTGATAAAGTTTATACTTCGCCCTTAATCAGGAATAAGGATACGGTATCCTTATTATTAGAAAATCTCGGCAGAAAAGATTTACCGGTTGTCGTCGACAAGGCGTTAGATGAAAGAAATTACGGAATATTGCAGGGATTGAATAAAGACGAAATGAAGAAAAAATACGGCGAGGAACAGGTCAAGTTATGGCGGAGAAGCTGGAATCAGGCGCCGCCGGAAGGGGAGAGCTTAAAAGACGTATATGGAAGAGCCGTGCCCTTTTTTAAAAAATATATTGAGGCAGATTTGAAGCGGGGGGAAAATGTTTTAGTGGTTGCCAGCCATAATTCCTTGCGGGCTCTGGTGAAATACTTAGATAAAATATCCGATGAGGATATAATCGGCTTTGAAATGCCGACGGCCGGCATAAAAGAATACGATTTTTAGGTATTGACAGATTCTTGTCATTTGATAATATATAGATAATCATCTATATATTTTTATTTTATGACTAAAAAGTGCCCAAGTTGTCTTTCTTTATTGGGAGACAGTACAAGAAATAAAATAATCCAATGTTTAAAGAAAAAACCGACTACGGTTTCCAATATCGCAGCTAATTTTTTTTTGAAGCAACCGACTATTTCTTACCACTTAAAGATTCTGAAAGAACTTGGCATGGTAAAAAGTCAAAAAACAGGGAGAGAAGTTCGTTATTGCCTAAATAATAAATATCCCTGCAAAAAGTGTAATATTTTTAAAATGCCTTTTAAGAGATGAAAAGAATTTACTTAGATTACGCGGCCACTACCCCGGCAGATCCCCGGGTTATTCGGGCTATGCTGCCGTACCTGAATAAAAAATTCGGGAACACGATGTCTTTGCATAACTTCGGCCAGGAAGCAAAATCGGCTTTGGAAGAGAGCAGAGAAGTCGTGGCCGGTCTGATGGGAGCCAAAGCGAACGAAATAATCTTTACCGGTTCGGCTACCGAAAGCAATAATTTGACTCTGAAGGGGATAGCTTTCGCCAACAAGAAAAGGGGGAGACACATTATAATCTCCCGGGTTGAACATCCCTGCATTATGGAGTCGGCAAAATGGCTGGAATCCCAAGGGTTTGAAATCACCAGATTGAAGGTTGATAAATACGGATTTGTTAATCCCAAAGACGTCAAGAAAGCAATAAAAAAGGGGACGATTCTGGTTTCCGTAATCCATGCTTCAAACGAAATAGGAACCATTCAGCCGATTGTTAAAATCGGAAAAATTTGCAAAGAATCAGGAGTTTACTTCCACACCGATGCCGTCCAAAGTTTCGGGAAAATACCGATTGATGTCGATAAAATGAATATTGATTTGCTTTCCGCTTCTTCCCATAAAATGTACGGGCCCAAAGGAGCAGCTTGTCTATATATAAGAGAGGGAACGAAAATTGAGCCGATTTTGCACGGGGGCGGCCAGGAACAGGGGTTCCGGTCTTCAACGGTTAACGTCCCGGCAATTATCGGATTTGCTAAAGCCGTGGAAATTGCCGAAAAAGAAATGAGGAAAGAAGCCGAAAGATTAACAAAATTAAGGAACAAACTAATAAAAGGAGTTTTAGGAAAGATTCCCGGCTCGCATTTAAGCGGCCATCCCCAAAAACGTTTGCCCAATAACGCCAATTTCTGGTTTGAAAACGTTGAAGGTGAGTCAATTATTATTCAGTTGGATTTGTCGGGAATGGCGGCTTCCACTGGTTCCGCCTGCTCTTCGGCGAAATTGGAGCCCAGCCACGTTCTTTTGGCCATAGGGCTGAAACACGAGGAAGCCCACGGATCTTTAAGGTTGAGTTTGGGAAAATGGACAAAAGCGTCAGAAATAAATTACATTCTAAAGGTCTTGCCCGGAATTATTAAAAAATTAAGAGAGATATCGGGAACAAAACAATTCTAATGAAACCATATTACACAAAAGAAGTAATCAAAAGATTCATTCATCCCAAGAACTTCGGAGAAATAAAAAACGCTGACGGCGTAGGGAAAGTCGGCAATCCTAGATGTGGCGACTTGATGAAGTTATATCTCAAAATAGAAAAGAAAAACGGTAGAGAAGTTATCAAAGACATCAAATTTCATACTTTGGGCTGCGCGGCAGCCATTGCCACTTCCGACATGGCCTGCGATTTGGTAAAAGGCAAAACGCTCAAAGAGGCCTTGAAAATTGATTACCAGAAAATAATCAAGGCATTGGGCGATTTGCCGCCGATTAAAATCCACTGTTCGGTTTTAGCCAGAGAGGGGCTGAAAGCGGCGATCGAGAACTATGAGAAAAGAAAAAGCAAAAAGAAATAAGGTCTTGATAGCAATGTCGGGCGGCGTTGATTCAAGCGTTGCGGCGGCTCTTTTAAAAAGAGGCGGTTTTTACCCTGAGCTGGGTCGAAGGGTTGAAGTCGTCGGAGTTTTTATGAAATTCTGGTCAGAACCTGGCAATAATAATTTAACCAAGGGTTGGAATAGATGCTGCTCTCCAGATTCCGAAAAAAGGGCCCGCCAGGTGGCAAAAATTTTAAATATCCCGTTTTATGTGGTTCGATTCGAAAAAGAATTCAAAAAAAGAATTGTTGATTATTTTTTAGAAGAACACAGGGCGGGGCCGACCCCGAATCCCTGCGTAATCTGCAATAAAGAAATAAAATTCGGACTCTTGCTGGAAAAAGCGCTGGCTCTGGATGCCGACTTTATCGCCACCGGCCATTATGCCCGTCTTAGGAAAACGAAAGACGGATTCCATTTGCTTCGTAGTAAAGACAAAGACAAGGACCAGTCGTATTTCCTTTGGCAGCTTAGCCAAAAGCAGCTTGGACGCGTTTTATTTCCGATTGAAAATTACACTCGAGCCGAAGTTGAAAAGCTGGCAAAAAAGTTTAAGCTGCCCTTTTCCGGCGTTCGCAAATCTCAGGAAATCTGTTTTATATTAGATACCGTTGAAGATTTTTTGAAAAGGCACATAAAAGCAAAACCGGGAAAGATCATGACCGTAGAAGGAAAAAAAATAGGGGAGCATTCGGGATTATGGTTTTACACGATCGGCCAGAGAAAAGGGATGGGGCTTTCCGGCGGCCCTTATTACGTTTCAGGCAAAGATTTTAAAAAGAATGCTCTGATTGTGACCAAAAACGAAAAAGATTTATATAAAAAAGAATTGACAGCCAAGAACGTTACTTGGATTTCCGGAGAGGAACCCAAACTTCCCTTAAAGATTAAAGCCAAAATAAGATACAGACACAAATTGGATTTTGCAGTCGTAAATTCATCTGGAAGAAAAACCGTTAGGGTTGTTTTCGACAAACCCCAGCGGGCAATCACTCCGGGACAGTCGGTGGTTTTTTATAAAGGCGGAGAGCTTCTGGGCGGAGGGATAATCAAATAGACCTGTGAATAATTTGGTATTGACACAGGTTCTTGCATACACTATGATATGTAGTGTATAGAAAATTTAAACAAGCGCAAACTATTTTTATAAGAAAATTTTATGATAAAATCATTCCAACTTAAACAATTTAAACTTCACAGCAAAGGCGTTACTAAAATTTTAGGTGAGCTTGAATCGGAAATCATGGAAATTGTCTGGCAGCAAAAAATCAGTACTGTCCGAGAAATTTGTAATCATCTTTCCCAAATAAGAAAAAAGGCGCTTTCATTCAATACTATCATGACTATTATGAACAGATTGGTGGAGAAGGGCTTGTTGGAGAAGAGGCGGGGAGAAAATTGCTATGAGTATGAACCCAAATTAACTAAAAGAGAATTTTTGGACGATGTTTCCGATGATGTCATTAAAGATCTGATGAAAAATTTTAAACCCTATGTTCTGGCTCATTTTGCTGAAAATTTAGATAAAGATGATTTGGAAGAACTTATTAAATTGAGAGAGGAATATTTAAGGGAAAGTTGATTTTTTATGAAAATAAATACTACTAAATTAAGTTTTTACAGTTCATTTGTTTTTGGCCTCCTTTTTGTATTTGGATTAGCCGTTTTATTATTAAAAATTTTACCCAGCTTTAATTCATTAATAACGAAAGCCTGTCGTAGTGTCGGCCCCTATTGCCAGCAATCAATTCCCTTTTCCAACCCGATAATTTCAATCCCTTACTTTTTTCTTTGGGCACTCGGCTCCTTGATTGTAGCCATTGGCCTAGCTTCTTTGTTTTATCAGGTATTGGCCACCCTGAAATTTAAAAGAGAACTCCTTGCTAAAAAAATAGTCCCGTCTCTGGAAACAGCAGAGCTTTTTAAAAAAACAGGATTGCAAAATAAGGTTTATGTAATTAGTGATTCTAAGATATTTAGCTTCTGCCTGGGCTTTATTTCTCCTAAAATTTATTTATCTTCCGCCGTTTTAACCAAGCTTAATTTAGCTGAAACAGAAGCTGTTTTATTGCATGAAAAGTATCACTTAGAGCATCGCGATCCTTTAAAAATTTTAATCAGTCAAAATATAAAGAGAGCCCTTTTCTTTTTACCGATATTTAAAGACTTAAACGACGGATATATTATAGGAAAGGAACTGGCCGCTGATAAGAAAGCCATCTTAGTTTTGGAAAACAAAAAAACATTAATCGAAGCACTTATAAAAATATTCACTTCTCAATCAGAATTAAACTACAAGGGGGCAATAACCGGTCCCATATCTGTAACCAAAGAAAGGATTGAAGCCCTGAGGGAAACAAAAAAGATTAAAAAATTGCGCATTTCATTTTTAAATATTTTCTTTAGTTTAATAATTATTGCCTCGCTGTTTTTTATAGGCAAGAACGTAAACAGCGCCGCAAGCGCCACAGTTGATTCGGGTTGTTCATGTACCGCTGATAATCAATGCATCACGGAAAACCAGGACTATTCTTGTAAAACAGGAGAGAGCAGCTGTTTGATGAATTCAAAATAATTTTTTTAAGGGATAACACCCTTTTAATTTTTAACAACAATACTACATTTTGTAGTGTATAGATTAACGGTAAATAAAATATGCTAAAAAAAATCAAAATTAAAATTGAGGGAATCCGTTCTCAGGACGACAAGGCTCTGGTTGAGGCCGAAATAGATGTCTTAAAGGGGGTAAGTAACGTAAAAGTTGATGAAAAAACTGGCGAATCCCAGATAAATTTTGATGATGTTTTTATCTCTAAAAATAAGATTATAGAGACAATTGAAAGTCTTGGATATAAATTAGAAGAGGGTGTCGGACTCAGCCACGCTCTGAAAGAGCAGCTTTATTTTGTTAAGGGGATGCACTGTGCATCTTGTGAAATTTTGATAGAGAAAAAACTGCTTTCGATCGGGGGAGTGAAATCAGTCGAGGCCAAGGCTGACAAGGGCGAAGTTTTGATTGAATATGTCGGCAAGAGACCAAAAATGGAAATGTTAAATTCTATTCTTAGAAAAGAAAACTACGTATTTTTTGATCAGCCCGTCGAAAGAGAGAACAGCCTTAAAAAGAATAACCCCCTTAAAATTTTCCTCATTTCCGCATTGTTTATCGGCGGGTTTTTATATTTATATAAATCGGGATTGTCCGGTTGGGTAAATGTCAGTTCAAAATCATCGTTGCCCGCCTTTTTTGCTTTAGGACTTATCGCAGGAGTATCCAGTTGCGCCGCTTTGGTGGGAGGAATGGTCCTTTCCATGTCAAAACAATGGTTAGAAATATATTCTGACCGCAAATCTACTTTGGAGAAACTTCAGCCGCACATAATGTTTAATACGGGAAGAGTCGTCTCTTTCGCCGTTCTGGGAGTGATACTCGGGGTCATTGGAAGCAGATTGCAGATTTCTTTAGGGTTCACTTCATTCCTGATTATCGTCGTTTCCATCGTAATGTTCTTTTTAGCGCTCCAAATGCTCGGCGTTAAAGGCCTTCGGAAATTCCAGTTTACCTTGCCTAAATTTGTCACCAGGTATATTGCCGACGAAACCAATTTCAAAGGCCGTTATATGCCCTTTGCGATGGGAGCCTTCACTTTCTTCCTGCCTTGCGGGTTTACCATCACCGCTCAGGGAATGGCTTTACTTTCCGGAAATCCCGTTCAAGGCGGGCTTATAATGGCTTTATTCGCCCTCGGAACCACTCCTGCGCTTTTACTTATCGGTTTCTCAGCTGTAAAATTCTCAAGCCGTCCCCATTTGTCTTATCAATTTTCAAAAATTGCCGGTGTTCTAATTTTGTTTTTCGCCATTTTTAATGTTAATAACCAATTAAATGTTTTGGGGTTTTCCAGCCTGAATGATTTTTCCCGTAAATCAGCAGTCATCGCTAAAGATGCGAATACGAACGCAAATTCAAAGACTTCCGACGAAGGATTGGCGTCGATAGTTGACGGCAAGCAGATTTTGAAAATGGATGCCTCAAGCAGAGGGTACCAGCCAAATTATTTTAAAATAAAGGCGGGGATTCCCGTAAGGTGGGAAGTTAGAGATGTCGGGACAAGCGGTTGCACCAATGCCATCATCTCAAGAAGTTTATTTGAAGGACAAATTCCTTTAACTCCAGGCAAAACCAGCATAAAAGAATTTACGCCCACCAAAGCCGGCAAATACAAGTTTAGCTGCTGGATGGGGATGGTTTCCGGGATTATAGAAGTGGTAAGCGATACGGGGTCGGTAGTAGGCACTGCCGCTGTTTCCGCCGCTTCAAATGGAATTAATACAAATAACAGTGATATTGTCCCATCGGGAGCCAGTGGTTGCGGCTGTGGCGGTGGCGGCGGCAGTGGCGGAAGTTGCGGAGGCCGATAAAATAATGAATTCTAACTAAATTTTTAAATTATTAATCACTAATAATAAAAAATTATGCAAAAACTAAAATTCCAAATCAAAGGCATGCACTGTAATTCTTGCGCTTTGTTGATAGAAGAAAGATTAAAGGGCCGCCCGGGAATCATCAAGGCGAAAACGAGTTACGATTCCCAGAAAACAGTCGTGATTTACGATGAACAAAAAATTCAGGAATCAGAAATTGTTCAGATTATTAAAGAAGCTGGAGATTACCAAGCAGAAAAAATCGAAGAAAAAGAAGAAGAATCTTCAAATAATGATCCTCTTCCCCGCAAAGAAGAAAAATTCCAATCATCCCCGGAAACTTCGGGTTATTTAAAATTTCTGACCAGCCTTGTTATTCTTTCTTTCGGGTTAAGCATCGCATCATTAATTATTTCTTTTAAATTATCGTCTCAGAAAACAAACCAGGATAACGATAAACTTGAGGCGACGATCGGCGAAAACTTGCCTTCTCAGAACAATCCCACCGCAGACCAGCAGCAGCTTGCCGGCGGCGGAAACGCAACCGTTCAGAATTTTGAAATTAGCAATAACAACCACGTCAGGGGGGATTTCAATGCCCCCGTTACCCTGGTTGAATTTTCAGATTTTGAGTGTCCGTTTTGCGAGAGGATTTTCCCGACATTAAATAAGATTTTGGGCGATTACGAAGGCAAAGTAAGATTGGTTTATAAACAATTTCCCTTATCTTTTCATCCTAATGCCCAAAAGGCCGCCGAGGCCTCGGAGTGTGCTTCAGAACAGGGTAAATTCTGGGAGTATCACGATAAATTATTCGAAAACCAATCAAGCGGTTTTAGCGTTGATAAATTTAAACAATGGGCGAATGAGTTGAGTCTTGATGATACACAATTTAACAGTTGCCTTGATTCCGGGAAATATGCGCAGAAAGTTCAAGCAGATGCCCAGGAAGGACAGCAAAAAGGCGTAACCGGCACGCCGGCAACGTTTGTTAACGGCCAACTGGTGGTTGGCGCCCAGCCCTACGAGACGTTTAAACAAGCAATTGATGGTTTACTTAATCAGTAATATGAAAAAATTTATTTTTATTATTTTGATTTTTTTACTCGGCAGTTTCGGGAGCTATCTGTTTTTTAGTATTCAGAATCCAGCTTTTGAAAAATTAAGCCCAGAAGCAATGTATCAAAAAATAATCAAAGAAAGAGATTACGCCATCAGTC